>SXGS01149796.1_pt1 | contig 59626 bp, 54 predicted proteins | sample 3174681 | NCBI WGS metagenome assembly SXGS01 (sample SAMN11356861, study PRJNA531348) | freshwater metagenome | isolation source: freshwater sample F1-80 | place: China: Fuxian Lake, Yuxi | collected 2017-12-25
GCTGCACATGGAGATCATTCAGCAGCGGCTGGAGAAAGAATCGGGCGTCGATCTGATTCAGACCGCGCCAAACGTGACCTATGAGTTGCTCAAACGCGACGGCGAGATCATGACGATCCACAACCCGCAGGACGTGCCTGATCCGGGCTTGGTGCAAGAGTGGCGCGAGCCAATTGCGAAAGTGAACTTCATCATGCCGGCCGAGTACATCGGCCCGATCATGCAACTCTGCGCCGACCGTCGCGGCGTCTTCAAGAGCACCGAATTCCTCGGCCCCAAGCGAGCACAGATCGTCTGGGAGTTACCGCTGGGTGAAATCATTTTCGACTTGCACGACAAGCTGAAGAGCTGCACTCGCGGGTACGGCACGATGGACTACAACGTCATCGGCTTCCGTCCGGCGGACCTCGTCAAGATGGACATCCTCGTCAAAGGGAACCGCGTCGATGCGCTCTCGACCATCGTGCATCGCTCGAACGCCGAACGCCGGGGCCGAGCAGTCGTGAAGAAGCTCAAGACCGAAATCCACAAGCATCAGTTTGAAGTCGCTCTGCAAGCCGCCATCGGCGGCAAGATCATCGCTCGCGAAACGATCTCGGCCTACAAGAAGGACGTCACGGCTAAATGCTACGGCGGCGACATCAGCCGCAAACGCAAACTCTGGGACAAGCAGAAGGAAGGCAAGAAACGCCTCAAACAATTCGGCGAAGTTGAAGTCCCGCAGAAGGCGTTTCTGGCTGTCCTCAACACGGGCGACGACGATGCGTGATCATCGTGTTGCGTGCCCGTTTCGCTGATTAGATTTGCTGCCGATCATTTCGCATCCGATGGGAGTCTGTCATGCGTTGTCATCGAAGTATTCTAGGGTTGGTGAGTTGGTTGATGCTGACGGAACTTGGCTCGACTGTCCCAGCCGCAGAGGAATGGATCGACTTGATCCGTCCGACGGATCCCGCGAAGCAAGCGGTGCAAGGGGAGTGGGCGGCGACGAGCGACGGTCTCGTCACCAAAGCGGCCACCGGTTCGCGATTGCTCCTGCCGATCAAACCGGTTGGCGAATATGACTTCAAAGTGTCGTTCACGCGGCGAAAGGGTCGGCATTCGGTGGGTTTGTTCTTTATCGCGGGAGGCAAGCAGGCGGCGTATGAGGTCGATGCCTGGGGCCAACACCTCGCTGGCATTCAAGACGTCAACGGGCAACCGATCACCGCGAACCCGACGCGAGTCGCTAATCAAACCTTGGAAAACGGCCGCAAGTACACCGCTGAGGTTCGCGTCCGTCGTGACAAGATCGAGGCATTTCTGGATGACAAGTTACTGACGACGCATCGCACAGACGGCTCGGACTTAAGTCTGTCGAATCTTTAGCGGTTGTCCGACCAACAGTCGCTCGGTTTGGGGGCCTGGGAGTCGGAAACGATCTTTCACAGCGTAGCCGTTCGCCGAATCAGCGGTGAAGTGGCTTTGGCAACGACGCCCCCTGCGCCGCGGCCGTTGCAACCTCCCGGAGCGAAGTCCTCGGCCACTACCAAGACCACCGACAAATCAGATAACACATTGCCCAAGTCGGGTACGAAATCGACGACATCAACTGGCCGCCCGCCGCGCGTGCTGTTGGTGATTGCTAATCAGCACTTCTTTTACCGGGAATACTCCGAACCGAAACAAGAACTCGAACGGGCCGGCTGTGCCGTTGAGGTCGCGGCGGGGCGGAAGGCTCCGTGTCGTCCGCATCAGGGGACCGGTGAAGGAGCGGACGGTGGCGTCGTGAACCCGGACTTGGCGATCGCGGATGCGGATGCGTCACGCTACGACGCGATCCTGTTTTCCGGTGGCTGGGGGTCTTCGATGTACCAATTCGCGTTTCAAGGGACGTATCAGAACACGGCCTACAACGGCGAGCGGAGCGTGAAAGAGGCGGTCAACAAACTCATTACCAGTTTCATCCAACAAGACAAGCACGTCTGCGTGTTGTGTCACGGCACGACCGTGCTGGCTTGGGCGCGAGTCAACGGCCGCAGTCCGCTGACAGGAAAACAGGCAACTGGTCCGGTCATCAATGGCCCCACGGGGAGTTATCCTGGGTATCGTGGCTCGGCGACTCCGACTTCGCGTTGGCATGCGGAGACCAACGGCGCACGCATGGTTGCTCCGAATTCAGTTGGCGATCCCAGCACTTTGGTCGATGACGTGGTGATTGATGGCAAGATCATGACCGGCCAAGATGACCCGACCGCACGTGAAATGGGCCGGCAGTTGGCTCGTGCGCTGACCACGGGACGAGACGCGACGAAGTAAGTCAGGCGTCACGATGACGCGGGTCACGTTACCGCGATCCGAAATAGAACAACGTCATGCCGAGGGCAATGCGATCGACCAGCGGCGAAAACGGTGCTCCGAAGTCGATGAATTCGGGGACGGCGGCCACCAGGATCGCTCCGAGCACGATCACGGCCTTGACGTCCCCCCAGACTCCGGTGATCGGTTGAGTGCGGCGTTTCCTGAACCAGCCAGAAATTGAGCCGACGATTGCACCCAACAGGTAGGCAAAGACCATGCTCAGCATCGCGACCGCTGGCGGCTGAAACAAACGCCGCTCGTACCAGATTCCTTCGCCGCGAAACAGATGGATGCCCAATCCCACGAACGCTCCAATGATGATCGTGCGGATCGAGTTCTTCGGCAGGTAAAGTGGCTGTCGTTCTTTCTCAAGCAATCCTTCTTGTTCCAGTCGCTGGATGACTGCGGGAGACAACGAAACGAAACGCCGCGATGTGAAGTAGTGCGCCAACGCGATCATCAGCGTCTCGATCCACAGGCATCGGGCGGCCGATCGAGCGCGAGTTTCGTGACCACCACCGCGACGACGATCAGCGTCAACAATGCCCGCACGCTCCCGGTGGGCAATCCCAGCGGCGGCCATGACTTTGGTGAGCTTGCAAATTCGTTCATGCCGGCTTGACCTTCGGACCGTTAGGGTGACTTGGGTGCCGGTGCGTTCGGTCCCGTCCCAGGATCTACTGGAGCTTTTGCAGGCGGAGCCAAGCCCATCTTCGCGGCCACGAAGTCTCTGGCGATGGGAAACGCTAGATAGATGCCGTAGAGCACCGCAGCGATGACCGCCAAGTACAAGATGAAGTAGACGCCCCCCAACACTCCTTCGACTTTGTCGCGAATCCAGCGAAAGATATTGTGGCGTTTCTGTTCCTTCTCAATCTTGGCGTACATCTCCTTCATGTTGGTACCGCGAGCCTGAGCCGATTGCTTGGCGATCCGTTTCTTCATGAAGTCTTGGAACTCGGCAAATTGAGCGAGGGGCAGGAACTCCCCTTTTTCGCCCCGCTTGGCCGTGGTTTTGATGTCGAGCAATTCCGCCTTGACCATCTGCTGAATCTGAGCCGCCTGCATCTTGGTGATGACCGTCTGGCCTTTTTGGTTGGTGTGTTTCACATACCAGACGGTCGTGTCCTTGGCGGCGAGTTTCTCGGTGGCTTCCAGAGCGATGTCGGCCGAGGACTTCAGGACGCCGGTCATGTTGACCTTGGATTGCCCACCACCTGTCGCCACCGTGCGCCGCGAGGAGGTCGCGTCACCGCCAATAAAACTCAACGCCGGGTTTTCCAGACCCAGCGAGTCCAGGTCATGAATCAGATCATCACAAGTCGCATAGCGATGCTGTTTGTCCTTCTGGATCATCTTGTCGATGATCATGTCGAGCTTCTCCGGCACTTCGCGATTGTGCTTGCGAGCGTTGTCGTACTTGCCCGTCTCTTTGGCCATGATCAGCTTGACGACCGTGTCTCCGCCGAACGGCAGCTTGCCCGTCACGAAGTAATACAGCGTGATCCCCAGCGCGTAGATGTCGGTCCGAAAGTCGACGTTCTTGGCATCGCGAGCCTGCTCCGGAGCCATATACAGCGGCGTTCCCAATCCCGTGCCGCTTTGAGTCAGCGACATGTCCTCATCGTCTCCAGCACCGACCGCTTTGGCCAAACCGAAGTCGGCGACTTTCACGATCCCCTTCTTCGTGACCAGGATGTTGTCCGGCTTGATGTCGCGGTGGACGACGTTGTGCTCGGAATGCGCCACACGAAGCGCGTCGGCGCAGCGCAGAACGATGTGAATCGCGTCGCCAACCGGCAGTTTGCCGAGCTTGTCCATCCAGTTCTGCATGGATTGGCCGTCGATGAATTCGATGGCCAAGTAATGCTGATTGTTGACGACTCCGTAGGCGAAGACCTGCACGGCGTTGGGATGAATGAACTTGCCCATCGACTTGGCTTCGCGTTCAAAACGCTCAACAAAACCTTTCTTCTTGGCCATTTCCTTGCTGAGCAACTTGATCGCGACGGAACGGTCCAGGCTGATTTGGCGTGCCAGATAGACTTCGCCCATGCCGCCTTGGCCGAGCTTCCTCTGCATCTCGAAGTCACCCAGGATGGTCTTTTCCTTCTTGGGGGCCTCCGCCTTCGGTGGATTCACGAAGGTTGCGCCGAGCTCTTCCTGTTTAGTTTCGTCGGACACGGATGGGCCTCCTTGGCAATCGGACGTGCGGCACGGGATCTGAGGATCAGCGGACAGAAAAGAAAGACGAATTGCGAACCCGTGACGAGTCGCCGGACAGCGGGGTCTCATTATGCTTCGCCGCGCCGAGACTGGCAAACGTCTGCGAAAAAACTCGCTTTAACGAACGCACTGTCAGCGATCAAGTTCCGTTCCTTGAGGTTTCCGGCATCCATTTCAACAATGCCGACGATGTTCGATTTTCGATGTTTGATTGAGTAGACGAGGAGAAGTGTCTGGTGGCTTCGGGACCAATATCACAGGACCGTCCGCGTGGCATGATCGGCGAAAGTCCGGCCATGCGCGAGGTCTACGCACTGACTCGCCGTGTGGCCGCCTCGTCCGCCACCGTGCTGCTGACCGGTGAAACCGGCACTGGCAAGGAACTCGTCGCCCGTGCGGTCCATGAACTAAGTCCGCGAGCCAGCGGCCCATTCGTTCGCGTCAATTGCGGTGCGCTGAGTGAGTCGCTGTTGGAAAGCGAACTCTTCGGCCACGTCAAAGGAGCCTTCACCAACGCTTTCGAGAACCGCACCGGCCGCTTCGAGGCCGCGCATGGCGGCACCATCTTTCTGGACGAAGTCAATTCGATGACTAAGACGCTGCAGGTTAAGCTGCTGCGAGTGCTGCAAGAACACGAGTTTGAGCGTGTTGGGGACAGCCGCACGATCCACGTCGATTGCCGCATCGTCGGTGCCACCAACCGCGATCTGCTGCAAGAAATCGAGCAGGAGAGATTCCGCGAAGACCTCTACTACCGCCTCAACGTTGTGTCGATCTACCTGCCGGCGCTGCGTGAAAGAACCGAAGACGTTTCGTTGTTGGTCAACCACTTCGTCGAAGACTATGCCGAGGAAAACAATCGCCCCGTCCCGAAAGTCTCGGCAGAGTTTCTCGGCTTCCTGCAACGCTACTCATGGCCGGGCAACGTGCGCGAACTGCACAACTACATCGAGCGGGCCATCGTCCTGGCTCCCGGCGACACGTTGACCGCCGACCTGCTCCCGTCGCATGTGCGTGGTCTGGCTCAAGTCCGCATGGGCCGCCCGCAGGCCAGCGATTTGCAAAAGATGGCCACCGAACTCGTCTCCACCAGCATCGTGCAGGCCGGAGCCGACGCCGTTGATCTCCACGAACGAGCGGTCGCACTCGTCGAACGCGAAGTCATTCTGCAAGTACTGCGCTCCTGCCAAGGGACGCAGACCAAAACGGCCGAGCGACTCGGCATCAACCGCAACACGCTGCACAAGAAAATCAGCGACTACAAATTGGAGTCGGAGGCACGCTGACCTCGCCTTTAGGCGAGCGGGGCGGCGCCAGCCCCCCGGTGCATTCGAATTGGCCACAGAACCGGGGGGCTGTCGCCACCCCGCTCGCCTGTTTCGTTCATAGGTGATGCGATGCTGAACTCCTTGCTGATTGCTTCGGTGCTCTTCGCGGCGGACGCCCCGTCCATTTCAGAATCCGTCACCGATGAGCAGGGCTTCCGCGTCCATCGCGTGACATCGGAGCTTCAACGTGGCGAAACGCTGATCCGCGTGCTCTTGCCGGATCGCATGGAATCGGGCAGCAGTCTCAAAGTGCTCTACGTGCTGCCGGTCGAAGCCGGCACCGAGCGGCGCTACGGGGACGGTTTGATCGAGGCCAAGCGGTTGGATCTCGCGAACCGTCATCGGTTGATCTGCGTCGCGCCGACATTCTCGCATCTGCCGTGGTATGCCGATCACCCGACCGACAAAGCCATCCAGCAAGAAAGCTACTTCGTCAAAGTGGTCGTCCCGGCTGTCGAGAAACGATATCCCGCGATGCCGGAACGGAACGGCCGATTGTTGGTCGGTTTCAGCAAATCGGGATACGGTGCGTGGAGTCTGTTGCTACGACATTCGGCGACCTTCGCGAAAGCCGCGGCGTGGGACACTCCACTGATGCAGGCGGCTCCAAACCAGTTCGGTATGGGACCAATCTACGGCACTCCCGAAAACTTCGAGCACTATCGGCTCGACCGCTTGCTGCGCGACCGCGCTGCGGACGTTCGATTGGAACGAGGGCGATTGATACATCTCGGTTATGGCAACTTCCGCGACCACCACCAGCGGGCTGAAACCCTACTCAACGAACTGCAAATTCCGCACGTCTATACCGATGGCCCAAAACGCGAGCACACCTGGCAAAGCGGCTGGCTGGATGAGGCGGTGCGAGCGTTGTTGGCGACCAACGAGTAACCGGTCTGGGGTTGCCTGACGAACGGAAAACCGGGGTAGAGGCATTTTGCGGCGATACCTAACATCCCGCCCCAGTTGTCCAGCGAGTAAGCCGATGGATCGGCCTCAACGCTGGGCGGGGTGACAAGGATGTCTTCTCTCCACAGGACGATCATGCCGCGATCCAGATTCGGAAGGATGCCGATGCGAGGACTCGTGTGGACGGCCACGGTGGCCGTAGGTTTGTGTTGGCTGGCGAATGCCATCGCTCAAGAACAAGTCGCGGGCGACCAGAAACTGCGTCCCGCCGGAGAGCCGTTGCGAGTCAACAATGTGCCTCCCGACTTGATGAAGATCCTCAAAGACTGGGAGGTCTCGTCTTCCAAGATCAAAAAGCTGGAAGGTAAGCACCGTCGCTGGGAGTACGACTACGTCTTCAAAGTTTTGAAGCGGAACACAGGCGTGTTCTATTACGAGGCTCCCGACAAAGGACGCATTGATCTGGAGCCGGTTCCGAATCCCGATCCCCCCAAGGGGGTGAAGAACCCTCCGCCGCCGATGGAGAAAGACAAGAAGCATTGGCTGACCGGTAAGGAGATGGATTTCGAATTGTCTCCCGGTCCCGCCGAACGGTGGTACTGCACCGGCCAACTCATCACACAGGTTGATGATCAATCCAAGACGGCGACGCAGATGGTTATTCCGCCGCAGGCTCAGGGGGAACACATCTCCGATGGCCCGCTGCCGTTCTTGTTCGGAATGCCTGCGGCCAAGGCGATCCAACGGTACGACATGAAACTGATCAACGAAGACAAAAAGACCAACAAGGCTTGGATCGAAGCGCGCCCGCGCTGGCAGACCGATCGGTCCAACTATCAGCTTGCGACGATCATCCTGGACTTGAAGACATTCCTACCCGATGCCGTTCGATTGATCGACCCGGCAGGGACCAAAGAGACCGCCTTCAAGTTCGGCGAACTGGAAGTCAATTCGAAGAGCATCACGAAGCTGTTCCGAGGCGACCCATTCAAGTTCAGCGACCGCAACTACAAGATCGTCACAAAGGCTCCGATTGACGAGCGGGCCGAGCAAGCGGATGGCGCTGGCCAAGACCGCAAAGTGACGCCTGCCTCAGCGACCAAACCGGCAACGAAATCCGTGGGCAATGGTTCTACCAAGCCGGCTTCGAATCCTGCTGGAACAAAAGCCGCGCCAAAAGCCGCCGCGACTCCGCGAGTCCCGTCGGTTGTTGGACTCGATGGCAAGAAGGCCAAAGAGATCCTCGTTCAACTTGGTTACGAGGTCGTTGGCGAATGGGGCTCAGAAGCGAATCGCGACGAGGAAATCCGCCGAGTCGAACGCCAGGAACCGGATGCGAAAACAGCTCTCGCTCCCGGTGAGACAGTCACACTGTGGCTGTACAAGAAGCCGAGCGACCCTGCGAAGTAGCTCAGTTTCTTTGCGGTTCTGTTTGAACGGACGCGAAAGACTAAGGGGTCGGGTCTACGATTTTTCGGAATTGGCCGGTTACAGTCTGTTGGACACCACAACGGGGCATCGGCCAATTCCGAAAAATCGTAGACCCGACCCCGCTTTCTTTCTCGGAGCCCCGCCATGCAACTCACGTTTTTCGGAGCCGCCGGCGAAGTCACTGGCAGCCAGCATCTGCTTGAAACGGATCAGCGGCGGATTCTGTTCGACTGCGGTTTCTTTCAAGGACACCGCGCGGAAGCTCGTGCGAAGAACGAACGCTTTCATTGCGAGCCGAAGAAGCTCGATGCGGTGATTCTCTCGCACGCGCACATCGACCACTGCGGCAACCTGCCGGGACTGTTCAAGGCGGGCTTTCGTGGTCCGGTCTTCTGCACCCCCGCGACGGCGGACATCGCCGAGATCATGCTGCTGGACAGCGCGAAGATTGCGGGCGAGGACGCCAAGTACCTGCGCGGCCGACTGCGGCCGGGGCATCCTTCGGTGGAACCGTTGTACGTCGAGCGTGACGTCCACGAGTTGTGCAAGCGGTTTGAGACGATCTCTTACGGCGAGTGGCATGAACTCGCGAAGGATTCCCGCTTGCGCTTTCACGAAGCGGGGCACATTCTCGGTTCGGCCATCACCGAATTGGAAATCACCGATCAGGGTGAACTGAAGCGAGTCATCTTCACCGGCGACTTGGGGCGGCGCAGCCTGCCACTGCTGGGCGATCCGGTGCTGATCGACAACGGGTGCGACGTGCTGATCACCGAAGCAACCTACGGCAATCGCGTGCATCAACCGGCCGAGAATCTTAAAACGGAATTGCTCCGCATTTTGAAGGAGGCCTGCGCGATCGGAGGCAAAGTCGTGATCCCAGCGTTCAGCCTTGGCCGAACCCAGGTGCTGGTTTACTTCCTGAATGAGTTGTTCAATGAAGGCCGGCTCCCGCAAATTCCCATGTTTGTCGATAGCCCGTTGTCGCGCAAACTGACCCAGGTTCATCGCGACCATCAAGGTTCGCTCGATCCAGAAGCTCAGGAGCAGCGCGATTCCGATACCGATCTGTTTGGCTTCCGCGGGCTGACTTACATCGCCACTCCGCAAGAAAGCCGCGCGCTCAACGACCGCAAAGGTCCGTTCTTAGTCATCTCCGCCAGCGGCATGTGCGAAAGCGGCCGAGTCGTTCATCATCTGCGGCACGCGGTCGGAAGCGAGAAGAACACCATCGTCATGATCGGCTATCAGGCGGAATACACGCTCGGCCGACGGCTGGTGGAGCGTCAGCCGCGAGTCCGCATCTTCGACCGCGAGATTGATCTGCGAGCGAAAGTCGAAGTCCTTAACGGACTCTCGGCCCACGCTGATGCCGAGGACTTCCAATGGTGGTTCGGCCATCTCGCAAAGCACGGCGGCATCGGCAAAGCCTTCATCGTGCATGGCGAAGCCCAGTCTGCTCAGGCGGTCGCCAAGCTGCTTCATGACCAGTGCAACGAAGATCCGGTGATCCCGCAGTTCAAGCAATCGTTTACGGTTTGATGGAGGGACTAGGGACTAGGGGCTAGGAAGCAGCTTCGTTCATATTTCCTAGCCCCCAGCCCCTCTTCCGCCACGCCCGCTGTTTCTGACCTAGAGTGGATATGGACGATTTCCATTCCACCTGTGTCGGAACGGCAACATGCGGACCAGTTGGCTGCCTTACGTGTTGGCGGCGCTTTCGGCTTTGACTTGCCAGGCGGCCGAGAACGATTCGCTCATCGAAGTTCGCGACGGAAAAACCGTCACGACCGGCAAGTTGCTCGCCCAGGACAAAGAGCGGGCGGTGCTGCTCGACCGTGTGGGCGGACTACATGATTTGAAGTTGGACTCAGTCACGTTGAAGCCGACGACGAGCCGCTTTCAGTCGCTGCCGATGACGGAACTTCGCAATCAATTGTCTCGCGAGTTTGGCAAGGACTACGAGCTTGGAACCACGCGGCACTACGTTGTCGTCGCTCCCTCCGGCCGAGCCGCTGAATACGCGGCGGTCTTTGAAGAGCATTACACAACGCTGCAACGCTACTTCAAGACACGCAGCTTCACGCTGACCGATCCGCAATTCCCGATGATCGCACTTGTGTTCGCCACGCAGAAGCAGTTCATCGAATATGCGAATCGAGACGGTTCGAAAGTGATGGCCAACATGCAGGGGTACTACTCTCCGCGCACCAATCGCGTGGCGCTGTTCGAGACGGCCGGCAAGTCGGTCGCGGTCTCGGCGATTGATCCGCTCTCGGCGTCCCGGTCTCCCGTGTTCGGCGCGATCAAGACCGATTTGAAGGAGACGATGATTCATGAGGCGACGCATCAGGTGGCCTACAACATCGGCCTGCACTCGCGAGTTGGCGAGACTCCGCGCTGGGTCGTGGAGGGCATGGCGACCGTCTTCGAGCCGGAAGCCATGCGTACGGTGACGGCTGGCAACTTGCCCAAGCAACGGCTGAATTGGGAACGCCACCTCGTGTTTCAGAACTTTGTGCAGACCAAGCGCCGTCCGTCAAAGTCGCTGCGTTCATTCATCGAGTCGGAGGATTTGTACGAAACCTCGGTGCTCGACTTTTACGCGCAGTCGTGGGCGCTGACGTTCTTCCTGGTCGAGACTCGGCCGCGGAATTACTCGGCCTATCTAAAACGCATCGCTGCTCGCGATCCGTTTGCCGAGTATCCGGCGAAAGAACGGCTCACCGATTTCAAAGAGACGATTCACGCCGACATCGATTGGCTCGATGTGCAATTCGTGAAGTACATCGACGGCATTAAGTAGGTCAGGCTTTCCAACCTGACCTGAATGCTTCACCGAGCGTCGATGGCCAATTCGGGTCAGGCTGGAAAGTCTGACATACGAGACTGGGCTATTCGAGAATCCGCCGGACCACTCGGCTCGCTTCTCTTTCGGGCGAGCGGATTCATAAGCGGGAATCTTGTACTCCGGCAGCATCGTGTCGATGCGGAGTTCGATGTTCGTCAGTTGCTCGCCTTGATCGCGCGTGACGAACGTGAAGGCGTAGCCTTTTTCATCCGACGACAACCGGCCGGTGCGGCCGACGCGGTGGACGAAGTCGTCGCAGTACTCCGGAACGTCGTAGTTGATGATGTGCGAGATGCCGCTGATGTCGATGCCTCGGCCGACAACGTCGGTGGCGATCAACATGCGAACCTCACCGGCGCGGAAGGCTTTCATCACGCGATCGCGGTGCGTTTGAGGCAAGTCGCCGTGCAGGATCGCGACGTCCGGCAGCTTCCGCGCGAACTTCGCGTGCAATTTGTCGGCTCCCCGTTTTGTACGCAGGAAGACCAGCACTTGCTGCGGTCGCTGATCGAGCAACAGCTTGGCCAGCGTCTCCATCTTTCGGTCTTCATCGACCGTCAGGTAATACTGCTCGACGGTTTTGACCGCGATGCCGTTCGTCGAGCAGTCCACTTTCTGCGGCGACTTCATGTAACGATTGGCCAACCGTTCGACCGGCTCGGGCAACGTGGCGGAGAGCAGCAAGGTTTGTCGCTCGGTCGGGCAGCGGCGCAGGATCTTTTCGATGTCGGGACGGAAGCCGATGTCGAGCATCCGATCCGCCTCATCCAAGACTACGACTTTGAGCTGATCCAATCGGAGACAGCCTCGTTCGATCAGGTCGATGATTCGGCCAGGAGTGCCAATCGCGACTTGCACGCCCTTTTCGAGTTCGTTGATCTGCGATCGGATCGGCCGGCCGCCGACGATGCAGACGCTGCGGCACATGGAGGAATAGCTTAGCCGTTTGCATTCCGCAGCGATTTGTTCGCTGAGCTCGCGAGTCGGTGCGAGCACAAGGGCTTGGACGGCGCGGTTTTCGAAGTCGAGTCGTTCGAGCAGCGGCAGGACGAACGCGGCGGTCTTGCCGGTTCCGGTGTGGGCTTGTCCGATGCAATCGATGCCGGTCATCGCCAGGGGGATGAACCCGGCTTGAATCGTGCTGGGGTTTTCAAATTGAACGTTGCGGAGGGCGTTCAGCGTTGGTTCGCTCAAGCCAAGATCGGCGAACGAAACCGAAGGGCTGGGGGCGGAAGTCGTCAAACTCAAACTCCTGAAATTGCTGTCTTTTGTTCGTGTCGGGCGAAGATAGCCACGTGGGCAGCAAGCGTCAATTTGCGGGTCGCACAGGCACGTCGGCAGTTGCTATCGGGTCGGGAGACTTTTTCAGGTCGGAGGAATGATGATTGACAGTCTGATTCCGTTCGATGTTGAACGGCCAGTTGCCGACCTGAAAAGGACTCCCGGCCCCGTCCTATTCCGCCACGTCGTCAAGCCGATTGGATTCCGCAGGCGGTTCGACTATCACATTCGGGAACGCTGGCTCCATTCACGCGAGCCGCGCGAACTACGAAGCGGAGATAACTTGTGAGCACAGCGCCGGCGGAGATCACGATCGAGTTGATGCGGCAGTCGCTGACGGCGGCGGTCGTGTCGGATGCGTTGGATGGATTGGGGCATCGGCGGCATACGCCAACGGTGCCCTTGCGGCCGCTGACGGTCAGCGACGGAGTGCTGGTGGGCCGATGTCGGACAACTTTGTGGGCCGATATGGCGCATCCCGATCCGAAGCCCTATGAACTGGAGTTGCGGGCGGTCGATGCGTGTCAGCCGGACGACGTCTTGATCTGTGCGGCGAACGGCTCCAACCGATCGGGAATCTGGGGCGAATTGCTGAGTACGGCAGCAAGCAATCGGGGCTGCGTTGGAGCGATCGTGGATGGCATGGTTCGCGATGTTCGGCAAATGACGAAGATGGGTTTCGCCGTCTGGGCTCTGGGAACGAATCTGCTCGACAGCCTGCACCGGCAGCGGGTGATTGACGTGGATGTGCCCGTCGAAGTCGGCGGGATTGAGTTTCGTACGGGCGACTTGGTGATCGCGGATGTGGACGGCGTAGTCGTCGTGCCGCGCGAATTGGAGACGGAAGCGATTCGCCGAGCTTGGGAAAAGGTGTACGCGGAGGATGTCACTCGCGATGCGATTCGCGGAGGAATGCTGGCCAGCGAGGCATACCGCAAGTACGGTGTGCTGTGAATGAGCGGTTCGGGCTTAGTGGCTTGGGATTGGGGAACACAACATGGCGTGGCGAGTGGGATTTATCGGCGCGGGTCAGATGGCGACGGCGTTGGCTCGTGGGTTGATCGCGGCGGGGTTCACCTCGTCCGATCTGATTGTGGCCAGTGATGTGGTCCCGGCGGCGCGTGAGCACTTTGTGCAACAAACGAAAGCCAGCACTGCCGGATCGAATGCGGAGGTTGTGGCTGCCTCGCAGATCGTGGTGTTGGCGGTCAAGCCGCAACAGATGAGCAGTGTGTTGGCGGAGTTGAAGGGGAAGGTCACCTCGCAGCATCTGGTGATTTCGATCGCGGCAGGAATTCTGTTGAAGACGCTGGTTGCTGGCTTGGGAGAACAGGCCCGATTGGTGCGCGTGATGCCGAACACGCCCTGCCTGGTGGGAGCCTTGGCCAGTGGCTTCGCGATTGGTGGCGCGGCGACGAAGGATGATGCGGTGCTCGTCGAGCAATTGTTGTCGGCGGTGGGAGTGGCGGTTTCGGTCGATGAAAAGTTGCTGGATGCGGTGACGGGGTTATCGGGGAGCGGACCGGCTTACGTGTATCAAATCATTGAAGCGTTGAGCGACGGCGGAGTGCGTGTCGGGTTGCCGCGCGCGGTGGCGACGAAGCTGGCGGCACAAACGTTGTTCGGCGCGGCGAAGATGGTGCTCGAAACGGGACAGCATCCGGGAGTTCTCAAGGATGCTGTGACCTCGCCCGGCGGGACCACGATTGCCGGCCTGCACGCGCTCGAACGGGGCGGACTGCGTGCGGCGTTGATGAACGCAGTCGAAGCGGCAACGATTCGATCGAAGGAATTGGGGCAGTCGTCGTAATAGGGGTCGCAGAAATCAGCCGCGCGGCGCTAGTGTCCTGAGTTGTTAATTCGTTGACAAACTTTGCCCGCGATTTGTCGGGATTTCGATGCGTTTTCAATGCAACGAACTTACAACTCAGGACACTAGCCCCGGTTATACGGCATGAACCGGGGCTAGCGCCGCGCGGCTAATTTTCGGAGTGCGGATAAGGTGGCTCGGATGACGGAACGCTCCGCAGAAAATACGCCTTCTGATGCTGACATTGGCGGGACGTCCTCGTCGCCGATGCACGCGGTCTCACAGAGTCAGATGATCGGCAGCGCACCGGTCAGCGGGTTTCTGCGTGTCGCGGACTTGCAGGACAAGATGCTTGGCGAATTCCGGCTGCTGCGACGTGTCGGCGGTGGCGGGATGGCGGAGGTCTGGCTGGCGGAGCAGACGTCGCTCAAGCGGCAAGTCGCCGTGAAAGTCATGAAGCCGGCGGTCCAAGCGGATGAAACCTGTCGCAAGCGATTCGAGCAAGAAGCGTTCGCAACGGCCGGGCTGAATCATCCGGGGATCGCTCAGGTTTACGCGATCGGCGAAGTGGATGGCGTGCGGTACATCGCTCAGGAGTACGTCGCCGGTATGAACATGCGGGACTACATCCTTAAGAAAGGTCCGCCGCCGGTCCACATCGCGGTGCATCTGATGAAGCAAGTCGCCGCCGCGCTGCAAGCGGCGGCCGAGAAGGGGATCGTGCATCGCGACATCAAGCCGGAGAACATCTTGTTGACTCGCAAAGGGGTCGCGAAGGTGGTCGATTTCGGGTTGGCTCAGCTCACGCAAGGGGGCGACCTGCGACTGACTCAGGTGGGCATGACGATGGGGACGCCGCTCTACATGAGCCCGGAGCAAGTGCAGGGAATAAAGGTCGATCAACGCAGCGATCTGTATTCGCTGGGTGCGACGTTCTTTCATCTCCTGGCTGGCCGGCCGCCATTTCGTGGGGAGACGGCGATTGCGGTCGCGTATCACCAAGTTCATACGCCCCCGCCGTCACTGACAGACTCGCGGCCTGATGTTTCGATGGCCCTCACCCGGCTGATTCAGCGACTGCTGGCGAAGCAACCCGACGACCGATTCTCATCGGCGCAGGCGTTGTTGCAAGAGTTGCGGGAGCTCGACAAGCGCGGCGATCACGAAAGCGATTTCGCGATGCCGATCGAACCGGCGGCAGAGAATACGGACCAGCCTGCTATCAGTCGCTGGACCGCGTGGATTGCTTGGTTGAATCCCGCGTCGCATCCGTGGGGAGCGTTCGTCATCTGGGGAATGTTGTTGGCCACGGCCTTTGCCGCCGTCGGCCGGTGGTCGGTGCGGGGATCGTCCACGATGGCGAACCTGCCGGGAGGAAAGCTGGCTTACGTCGCACGTCTGCCGACCATCGCGCAGCAATTGGAGTTGGCTCGCAAGGTTGGCACCGATGACGCCTGGTGGGCGGTGTTGTTGTACTTCGAGGGGCCTGATCCAGAGCTCCATTTCGCGCGGCAGGAGTTGATCCCGCGACTCTTTCAGCAGCAACGATTGGCTGAGGCGGAACGGCTGTGTGATGACATTCTGAAGGCCACCAACGCTCCGGAGTCTGCCGTCGTCACCGCATGGGCGGGCCTGGCGTTTCATCGGACACTGCAAGGCCGCATCGCCGATGCGGAACTGATCGAGTCACAACACCTGCGAGCTCACGGGGACGAGATCCAGCGGCCGTTGGGAGCGTGGCTGGATGAGTCGCTGCGCCGCCGACGAAGTTTGCCACCCCCTTCACGCGGTTCGGATGCGCTCGAACGAAACCGGAGTCGCTTGTGACGGAGTCGGGAGTCTCGTTCATTCCGCACCACACGAATCAAACAATTGACGAGCTCGGCGGCGGCATGAAAAAGACTTCCGACCCCTTCGCGATCTCTCATAAGCAGCTTGAGTGACTTCTTCGAACACGACTAGAATCCGCCCCCGTCCCAAATTCCGCCGAAAGCGATTCGGTCCATCGGCGTCGCCAGTCACCGCTCATCGAGGAGCCGTTTACATCGTGGTAGTCTTGGAAGTGCTCAAAGGAATGACGCCTGGGCAAGTGATTGAGGTGCAGGCCGACCGTACGGTTTTCGGGCGGCATCCGCATTGTCAAGTGGTGCTCGATAACGCCGCGGTCAGCCGTTATCACGCGCAGATTGTGGATGTTCACGGCGATTACTTCATCGAAGATTTGCGCAGCCGCAACGGCACTCACGTGAACGAGGAACTGGTCGAGGGACGTCGCCAGCTTCAGGACAAGGATCTCATCCGTGTTTGCGATTTCGCGTTTCGCTTCCTGTATGCGGCTCCCGGCGCCAGCAAACTGCTGAAGCCGGGTCAGGTGATCGGCGACGATGGTTTGGCCGTTGGTCCCAGTTCCATTCTCGACAGCGCGCATCGCAAAACGATGAACGTGAATGACGATGAAGGGGAGGGAGACTCCCGTGCCATCACAGTAGAAGACGACGATGATCGCTCTTCGATCATCAGCACGCTCGATGTAGGCAGTTCCTCGTCCGACTTGCGGCTGAGCGTCAAACCGGAAACAAAACTCAAAGCGATCCTGGAGATCAGCAAATCGCTCTCGCGCGCGGCCAACCTCGAACAAGTGTTGGACAAGACGCTGGATGGCCTGTTCCGCATCTTCTCGCAGGCGGACGAAGGCTTCATCATGCTCCGCGACCAAGAGAAGAATAAGCTGATCGTCAAAGCCACCAAGACGCGCCGTAAGGCCGAAGGGGACGACCAGGTCCACATCAGCATGACGATCGTTCGCAAGGCGCTCGACACCAGCGAGGGCATCCTGAGCGCGAACGCGCTGGAAGACAGCCGCTTCAAAGCCAGCGAGAGCCTGTCGTCGTTGCGGATTCGCTCGATGATTTGCGCGCCTATGCTCTCCAAGGAACTGGGAACGCTGGGAGTCATTCAGATCACGACGAATGATGTCGGCATGCAACTCCGGCACGAAGACTTGGATTTACTGATCAGCGTCGCGATGCAAGTCGGCCTGGCGGTTGAGAACGCTTATCTCTACCGCCAGACATTGCTGCAGCGCGATCTGGAACGGGATCTGGAATTCGCCACGCAGGTGCAGCTCGGCTTTCTGCCGAAGTCGCGGCCTAAGCTGCCGGGCTATTCATTTTCGGATTACTATGAACCGGCGCAGCGCGTCGGCGGCGATTACTTCGACTACATCCAGTTGCCGGATGGCCGCATGGCGGTGGCTCTGGCGGATGTGGCGGGAAAGGGCGTGCCCGCGGCTCTGTTGATGGCGCGGTTGTACTCGTCGGTGCGATATCACCTGCTGAGTCACTCGGAGGTGAACTTGGCGATGGCGGGATTGAACGCGGAGGTTTCGGTCAGCGGTTTGGGGCATCGCTTCATTACCTGCGTGCTGATGGTCATTGATCCCGCGAGGAACCAACTGACGGTCGTCAATGCCGGACACTTGCCGCCACTGCGCCGCAATACCGCCGGAGTCGTCAAAGCGATCGGGGCCTCCGAGTCCGGCTTACCGCTCGGTATTCTGCCAAGCCAGACCTTCCAGCAAACCGTGTTCGAGCTGGCTCCGGGGGAATCCTGGCTGGTCTTCACGGACGGTGTGACCGAGGCGATGCGGATGCCTCAAGAAATCTACGGCAACAAGCGTCTGATGAAATTCCTGGAGACCGGTCCGACCAAGATCGACGAGATCATCAAAGCGGTCGTTGACGACGTCGAAAAGTACGTCGAGGGCCACCCCCAGAGCGACGATATCTGCTTGGTCGGATTCCAGAGGTTGCCGTGAACCTCGATGTCCGCTCGATTCTTGGCGACGGCGGCCATATCGCGCAACGGCTGCCGACCTACGAATCTCGGCCGCAGCAGTTGGAGATGGCTCAGGCGGTTGAACGCGCGATCCGCACGCAGTCGCACTTGATCGTCGAAGCCGGAACCGGCGTCGGGAAAAGTTTTGCGTATCTTGTGCCGGCGATCGTGGCCATCGCTGAGGCTCAGGCCCGCGATGATGCGGAAGCCGACGCCGCGCGACAAGCGGCAGATGACGATGACGACAATTGGGAACCGGACGCGGTCCCGTTCGGCGCAGCCGCCGCGAAGAAGAAGCGTCGCCGAGTCGTCATCTCGACGCACACAATCGCGCTGCAAGAGCAGATCTTCACGCGCGACATCCCGTTCCTCAAAGCAATCCTGCCGATCGAGTTCTCGACCGTGATGGTTAAAGGTCGCTCGAATTACATCAGCCTGCGGCGAATGAAGCTGGCGCTGGAACGGGGCCCTGTTCTGTTCGGCGATCCACAAGAGGCCGAGCAACTCGGCCAGCTCGCCGAATGGGCTCCCAAGACGACCGAGGGGAGCTTGCAAGACTTGTCGTTCAAACCGCTCGGCCCTGTGTGGGACGAAGTCGTCAGCGACGGCGACAACTGCCTTGGCAAGAAGTGCCCGACGTTTGAGGACTGTCACTATTTCCGTGCACGCCGCCGAGTCTGGAATGCCGATGTGCTGGTGGTGAATCACGCACTGTTCTTCTCGGACCTGGCGGTGCGGCGTGAGGGTGGCAGCATCCTGCCTGATTACGATATCGCGGTGCTCGATGAAGCGCACACCGTCGAGTCGGTCGCGGGGGACCACATCGGGATGACAGTGACCAGCGGGCAGATCGGTTATCAGCTCAACAAACTGTGGAACGACAAGCAAATGAAAGGGCTGCTCGCGCCGCGAGCGTTGCTGAAATCGCAAATGGCCGTGCATGAACTGCGGCATACGAGCAACGAATTCTTTACCGAGCTGGAATACTTCCAATCGCAGTTCAGCGGCAGCAACGGTCGGCTCCGCACTCCGCCACAGATCGTCAACAATGTCTCGCCCAAAGTTTTCGACTTGGCAAAGCAGCTCAAGGACTATTCGGCCAGCCTCAACAAAGAAGCGGACAAACTCGAATTCACCGCCGCATCCACACGCTGTACGCAACTCGGCATTAGTCTGCAAAGCTGGGTGAGGCAAGAAGTCGAGGGCTCCGTCTATTGGGCCGAGCGCAGCGGCAATGAACGTTCCGGTGGACGGTTCAAGAACACCAAGCTCGTCAGTTGCCCGATCGACGTTGGGCCGATTCTGCGCGACGAACTCTTCGCCAAAGTGCCAACTGTGATCCTCACCAGCGCGACCCTCTCGACCGGCCGCGAGAATTTTGAATACGCCAAAGCACGCATCGGCCTGACGAAGTCGCTGGAGAAGAAACTCGGCAGCCCGTTTGACTATCGCCGGCAAGCGAAGTTGATTCTGCATGGCCGCATGCCCGACCCCAATGAACAGGCCGCCGCGTTCGAGACGGAACTCTGCGAGAAGATCAAATACCACGTCACCGCCACCGCCGGCCGAGCCTTCGTGCTCTTCACCAGCTACAAGCTGCTGCAGGCCTGCGCGAACCGATTGATGCCCTGGTTCGCGTCGCAGAACTACACGCTTCTCTGCCAGGGGGCCGGCCTGCAACGCACGATGCTGCTCGACCGCTTTCGCGCCGATCCACGCGCTGTGCTCTTCGGTGCCGACAGCTTCTGGCAGGGAGTCGATGTCCCCGGCGACGCTTTGCAAAACGTGATCATCACCAAGCTACCGTTCGCCGTCCCCGACCAACCTCTGCAAGAGGCCCGCATGGAAGCGATCGAGGCTCGCGGAGGCAAACCGTTCTTTGAATACTCGCTGCCCGAAGCGATCATCAAGTTGAAACAAGGCTTCGGCCGCTTGATCCGCAGCAGCACGGACACCGGCCAAGTCGTGATCCTCGATCCCCGCATCCGCACCAAACGTTACGGCCAACTGTTTCTCGACAGCCTGCCAAACTGCCAAGTCATCATCGATCCTGTGTGAAACCAATGATGCCCACTCGCCCTTCATTGATCGTCGCCAGCCGCAACGCGAAGAAGCGTCGCGAAATTGAAGAACTGCTCGCACCGCACAACATCGAAGTGCTCAGTGTCACCGACTTCCTGGATGTGCCCGAAGTCATCGAAGACGGCGAAACATTCGCCGACAACGCCGCCAAGAAGGCGACGCAAACCGCTCGGCATCTCAACCGCTGGGTGCTCGGCGAGGACAGCGGGTTGATGGTCGATGCCTTGAACGGTGCGCCCGGCGTTTACTCGGCACGCTTCAGCGGTGACGGGGCGACCGATGAGAAGAACAACCTCAAACTCATGGCAGAACTCGCCGACGTCCCGGAGGAACGCCGTGGCGCGCAGTATCTCTGCCACGCGGCAATCTCTGATCCCACCGGCGCGATTCGGCTGAATGTCGAGGCGACCTGTCGAGGCCGCATCATTCGCGAACCGCGCGGTTCGAACGGATTCGGATACGACCCGTACTTTCTGATTCCGGAGTATCACCTCACGTTCGGCGAACTCAGCTCAACAGTGAAGCAACACCTCAGCCACCGCGCCCGAGCTTTCGAGCGGCTCATCATCCCACTCGTCCGACTGCTGGCCGGGGAATGACCCCTGCTTCCATTCCTCTGGCCCCATTCGTCTGCCAGACAACAGTTGGCAGACGAATAAGGCCAGAGGAATTCTTCATTCGTCGTTCATGCCCAGTGTCGCGATACGGCGCAGCAGTGCGTTTCGGTTGAGTTGAAGCAACTTCGCGGCCAGCGTTTTGTTGCCCTTGGCTTTCTTCAGGGCGCGGCGAATCAGGTCGCGTTCGATCTCCTCCAGATGCTCTTCCAGAGGCGGGATGGGTGGCTCGTCGAGCGGGCGTTGCTGCGGGCCGACTGACTGCGATTCCAAACCGGCGCGGAACCGCAGCGGCAAGTCCTCCAACGCAATGACCGGCGCGGTGCAGCGTTCGCGAGCTTCCTGCACCATCAGCGACAGTTCATCGAGATTGCCCGGCCAGGCGTACTCTCGCAGTTGTGGCCAGACGGAATCCGCGAAACCACCGATCTGCCGATCGGCTCCGCGATTCGAAGATTCGAGAAACGCTTGAGCCAGCGGGATCAAATCGTCGTGCCGTTCCTGCAGCGTTGGGACGGCGATCGTCAGCGTCGTCAGCAGCAGGCCGAGCTCGGGGAGCAACCGTTCGTCCTCCACGGCGTCCGGCAAGTGTTCGGTGCTCGACGAGATCAATCGCGGCAGCGGCATACGGCGATTCACGTTGGGGCCGTCCGTCTGGTATTCCTTAAGCAGTTGTTCTTGGACGTCGCGCGGCAACTGTTCGACGTCGATCAAGAACAACGTGCGCGGCCGCAAGGCTCCGGCCGACACGTCATCCGCTTCCGGATGCAGCAACCGTTTGAGCGTTTGTTGAAGTGAGAACGGCGAGTGCCGGCAATCGAGCGGCACGAACGAACCGACGGGCGTTTCCGACTCCTGATGAATGGCCCGTGCAAGATGCTCTTTGCCGACACCGCGCGATCCGAAGAAATGCACCGGTACTTGCGAGGCTCGCGCGAGTTCGACTTGTTCGAGCACACGTCGCATCAGTGGACTCCGCGCGATCACCGTCTTCAAGCCATAGCGTTGCCGGAGCGACCACCGCAACGCCGACAGTTCCGCGTGATAACGCAACGACAGCGATTGCGGCTGGTCTATGGGCGGGGTTGGCAACGGTGAGATCAACCCAAGCACGCTCGTCACATCGTCTTGGATGTTTCGAATCGGAATGAACCGGATCAATTTCGCGGCATGACCTCCCGTCTTGTTCGGCACGAACACCGCCACGTCGAAGTCGCGTCCCGCCAGCGCTTCCGGTGGTGGGCACAAGGCAGTGATCAGCGCTCGTAGTGTCTGCGGTTCCGCATCAGATCCGAACTCGACCAATTCACCTACGACCTCATCCGCTGTCCAGCCGGTAAGCTGCTGGCATCCGGAGTTGAAGAACAGCACTCGCCGAGTCGCGGAAATCAAAAACACCGGCGTCATGGCCGACTTCAGCCAGGTCTCCAACCGAGTTTTCTTCTTTCCGGTGCGTTCGCGCATCGGTGTGTCCTCTAAAGTGAGCGGCATGGCGCTAGCCGCCGGTTTCGTCCAAAGAAAATCGATATCTCAACACCGGTGGCTAGCGCCATTTCGCTCAAAGTCAGCAATATTGCGCTGACACCGACTCGCTCAATTCGCCGCCGCGAGAGTGTCCGCGTAGCATAGCGAACCACGGGCAAATGACTCGCACAGACGGAACGGTGGGATAGAATCCCGCCCAACCATTTCCGACCGGAGGCTGTCATGCCGGAATTTGATCGTTGGGTGAGACGATATGTGCGACGCATCAGCGTCGGCGAATTCCTGCGCGACGCGGCCGAATGGCTGGCGGGATTCTGTTTTGTCTTCGGTGCGGCGGTGCTGGCGGTGAAACTCCGCTGGCCGAGTCTGTGGCCGCAGGTGTTATGGATCGTCGCGGCGAGCTTGCCGGTGACAGGCGTGGCTTGGTGGCTGTCGCGTCGGCGACGGTTCAGCCGGCAAGACGCGGTCGCGATGCTCGATCAAAAACTGGAAGCGGGTGGACTGCTGATGACGCTCAGCGAGTTGCCTGGCGCGGCATGGAAGGCACGACTGCCACAGCTTGAATCGCTGTGGCGGCGAGCATTGCCGACGTTTCGGCCGGTGCGATTCGCCAAGGTTGTAATTCTGCCGATCGTCTTCGCGGTGGCGACCTGTTTCGTCCCGCTCCGCGACGTCAACGAGCCGGTCGCGAAGGGGGAGGTCGCCCAGCAGGCGATGCAGCGACTGGAAGAGTTGATGCAGCAGCTTGAAGAAGCCGAGGTTATCAAGCCCGAAGAAAAGGAAAGCGAGCAGCTCAAAGAAGAGATGCAGAAGCTCTCGCAGGAAACCAAAGAGCGGCCGCTGACTCACGAAAAGTGGGAGACGTTTGATGCGCTGCAAGAACGTCTGAAGGCGAAGCTCGAACATCAGGCGAACCTGATGTCGCAGGCGGCGGACTCGCTGGCCGCGCTCAGCGAGGCGCTCGATCAATTGGGAAAGACCGGCGAGACGAAACTTTCCGACGACCAGTTGCAGCAGTTGGAGAATGAAGTCGCGAAGGCGATGCAGGAACTCGCCAAGAGTGGCTCGCTCGGCAAGTTGTCGCCGGCATTGCAGCAGAAGCTCGGACAGATGGCGAAGTCGGGGCAGTTCCAGCTCCCCAAGGATGCGGCCGAACGAGAAGCACTCGCGGCGGAGTTGCAGAAGTTTCTCGACAAGGAATCTCAGAAGCTGTCTGAGCTGCGTACACAGTGCGAGAAGTGCAACAACCCGGATTGCGAAGAATGCAAGAAGCCAGGCGGCACCTGACTGGCAACTGGCAAACGTCCCGGTCGGGACACCAATCTCCCAGGCAGAGGTGGCGTGAATGAAGGACGCGGCGACGCGGAACTCGAATTTGGAGACATGTCGGACGGGAAGGGGACGAGATTCAAAGAGTCGGTGTTGCCTCCGGGGTATCTCGACAAGCCGCGCGACGAGATCTTGTCGATCACCGGAACGGCTCCGAAGGTTCAGCCGTCCGAGTCGGCCCCACGCAACGCGGCCCGCCCGAACGAAGCCGCCTCCGGCAACGAAGCGTGGAATCGCAGCGTTCGCCCACGACATCGCAACGCGGTGAAGAGTTATTTTTCAGAGAAGTGATCCATGATGTTTTGGAGCCGCGCCCGTCAGGAAGCGGTTGTTGATTCTTAAAAACACCGCTTCCTGACGGGCGCGGTTCCGTCTTTCAGAGACATTCAGAGAAACACCCCTCGCTCATGGACGCACCTGCTAAAGACCCGTTGTTGACTCCGTCTGAAGTGGCGGAGGCTCAGCAGTTATTGATGCGGCTGACCGACGGACTTGGTTCCGCGATCTTGGGACAATGGCGATTGATCGAGCAGGTCGTGATCTGTTTGCTCGCGCGCGGTCACATCTTGCTGGAAGGCCTTCCGGGTTTGGGAAAGACCGAGTTGGTGAAGTCGCTCTCGGCATTGCTCGGCCTGTCATCGAAGCGCGTGCAGTTCACGCCGGACTTGCTGCCCGGCGACATCGTCGGCGCGCCGATTCTCGAAGAGCACAACGGCAGCCGCAAACTCGTGTTTCATCCGGGGCCGATCTTCGCCAACTTAGTGCTGGCCGACGAAATCAATCGCGCGACGCCGAAAACACAATCCGCGCTGCTGGAGGCGATGCAGGAAAATCGCGTCACGGTTTTGGGTGAGACACGCCTGTTGCCGCAGCCGTTCTTTGTGCTCGCCACGCAGAACCCGATCGAGTTGGAAGGGACATACCCGCTCCCCGAAGCGCAGATCGACCGCTTTACGTTCAAGATCAACGTGCATGGAGTCGGCAGCGAGACACTGCAGCAGATCATCAGCACTCGGAAGCGCGGTCAGGTGCCTCCGCTGGCCGAAGTGATGACCGGCACCAATCTCTCGCGTCTGTTCGATCTGACCGATCGAATCCACTTGCCCGAAGCGGTTGCGAACTACATCGCGCGGCTGGTGACGGCGACGCATCCGCAACGGGAAGACTCGCCCGACGAGGTCAAGAAGTTCGTGAAGTACGGAGCCTCGCCGCGTGCCGCGATTGCTCTGGCGGGGACCAGCCGAGCGGCCGCGCTGCTGGCAGGCAAACCGAACGTCGGCTTTCAGGAGGTGAAAAAGGTTGCGCCGTGCGTGCTCGGTCATCGTTTGATTTTGGATTACTCCGCACGGCTCGAAGGTTGGACGACCGCCAAGATGGTCGATCTGCTGCTCACCCGCGTGGCCGAGGTCGCTCATCAGTTGCCGGCCGATGTGAAGGCGTGACGTTTGGGAATGACGAAGTCCGAATGACGAAAGAAGTCCGAATGACGAAGTCTGAAATGAGAACATGCCAGTCACGATCGCGAAGCAGGAAGCCGTCCTTCGAGCTTCGTCATTCATTCGTCATTCGTCATTCGTCATTCATTCGTCATTCGTCATTTGTCATTCTTGTTCTGTTGCTGACGTCGTGCTTTTCATCTCCGTCCGCTTTTGCGTCCGGCGAAACATTCTCGCTGGTCGGTCACGATCTCCAAGTCGATGTCGATTCGCGGTGGGTCGGATGCGGGCAGGGAGGCTACTGTCCGGTGCGGGTGCGCGTGGTGAATCGCGGGCCGGCGCGGCGATTGACGTTTCGCATTGTGAAGTCGCCCTATCAAATCGTGGTTGTGCGGCAGACAGTTGATGTGCCGCAGAACGCGTCGCTGGCTTTGACGATGTCGATGCCGATGGTCAATGCCACCAGCAACGGCGAGTTTTGCGTTGCGGATGCCGGCGGCGATTTGGAGAACATGCGACGCAGCGTGTCGTTTCCAGAAATCAACAATTGGGAAATGGGACGTCCGGGATTAGTCGTGGTTTCATCAGGAACGGTGGACCTGCAACCGTTCGAAGATGGAGCGACCACCTTTCGGCATACGAACGGCGGCCTCTCCAGCAGCAGTGGCGCTGGCGGTTCGCCGGCGTATGGCGGGTCTCGAAATTCCAATTGCGTCTGGTTGCCGAAAAACACGTTGCCCGCGTCGTGGGTGGATTACAGCGGCCTGGATCTGTTGGCGATGCCGCTCGACACGTTGGCGCAGCTCCCCAAAGAAACGCGAGCCGCACTCTCGCAGTGGACTCGATGCGGTGGGACGTTGCTGGTCACGTCGGCCGGTGCGTCCGCAACCTCCAATGAGACGCTCGCCAAGATTCTTGTTGATGACTCGGCCTTGGCCAGCATGTGGACTTGGTCCGAGCCAATTCTGAGCGACCGTCACACGCCGCAGATCGTGCATCAAGATCCCGGTGGTGCTATCTCGGCAAGCTCGCCGGCTCCGGCCAATGTGCCGGGCGAATGGCCGCGCGAAACGGCACCATTTCGCATGACGAACGTCGGCTTCGGCAAACTGGTCGCGTTCACTGGCGAGCCGTTTCCCGGCACGACGCAGGATTGGTTCTGGCTGCTGAAATCAACGGGAGGACTTCATCGCTGGGATTGGGGCAAGCGGCATGGCTTGTCGGCTCGGCAAGGGAACAGCGACTTTCTGATGTTCCTGATTCCCGGGATCGGCGGAGTTCCCGTCGTCATGTTTTTGGTTCTCGTCACCATCTTTTCGATTGTGATCGGGCCGCTGAACTACTTCGTGCTGGCTCGACGCAATCAATTGCATTTGCTGCTGCTGACGATTCCTGCGCTGGCGTTCGTGACCAGTCTGTTGTTGTTCGGCTACACGGTCTTGGCACACGGCTTCAGCGTGAAGGCTCGCTGTCGCAGCCTGACGCTCATTGATCAAGCGGCAAAGTCGGCGGTGACGTTCAATCGACTGAGCTTGTACGCCGGACAAGCCCCCTCGGCAGGGATGCAGTTCTCGCGCGACACCGCCGTCTATCCGATCTGGCCAGAGAGCGAAGAATTTGAATCCGGCCAACTCGATTGGACCAACACGCAGGCTCTGACGTCCGGCTGGCTGCGTTCGCGGACGCGCACGCAATTTCTGACCGTCGGCCATCGCACCGAACGGGGACGCTTGGAAGTGACCGCCTCCACCCCGGGCAAACTGACCGTTGCGAACGGCTTTGAGTGGGGCTTCGCACCGCTGGTGGTCGCCAACGATCAAGGCCAGTTGTTTTTCGGCAAAAGTGTCGCCGCCGGTGCAAGCATCGAATTGCAAGCCGCAACTGACGAAGAACTGCGCGAGGTCGCCTCCACGCTTAAACGTCACCCGATGGAACTGCCCGTCGGACTCACCAGTGGCAGCCCTACGGGGCCGTTCTTGGGACCGTCGCGTCGCTCTTATCGTTCATACCCGTATTCGGCCGTAGGGGCCGTGAGCTGGCACCTAAACGAGAGTCAGATGGAGCAAGCCTGGCTGCGATTACGAATGGGATCGGTCGCTGTGGAAAATGGGGCTCCGGGAAGCGTGACGCCACAAAGCTCACGCGAGCCGCGTACGTTCTACGGCTTGGCGACACAATCCCCGCACATCGAACTGGGAGTCCCCAAAGCCACCGAGATCAACAGCATGCACCTGGTCATGGGCCGTTGGTGAGTTGCCATCCGCAGTAGCCACGCTCGCCAGAGCGTGGGATTTCCGTTGGACTCAGCCCGCGCTCTGGCGAGCGTGGCTACAGAGGGGGTCGACATGAATGTCATCCGCGAGAGACTCAAGCAGCGACTATCGTTGTCGTTGATCATGCTCATGATTGTTACCGCGTTGCCGGTAGCTCGCGGCGAAGACGCTCCGCCCAAAGATCAGGCGCGAGTCATCGCGTTTCATGGTTACACGCAAGCGATCGAGTTGAAACGCGGCAACGCGCGAGCGGTCCTGACTCCGCAAGCCGGCGGGCGCGTGCTGGAGTTCTCGGTCGCGGGGCAAGACGCGATGTATCTCGACGAGCAGGAGAAGAACTGGCAGCCCGGCAAGCCGGGCTCGATCTCCGCAGGAAGGTTTGATTACGGCCCCGAACTGACGGTGATCCCGCATCCGAAAATCTGGTCCGGCGAATGGACCGGCGAAATCACTGGTCCGTATTCGGCCAAGCTCAGCAGCCCGCGCGAGGAAGCGGCTGGCATGCAACTCGTGCGCGAGTTCAGTCTTGTCGAGCGAAACAAAACGGTGCGGCTGACGTGCCAGCAGACGATGATCAACATCTCCAAAGAAATTCGCGAGGTCTGTCATTGGGGCCGCTCGTTCTCGCCGGGAGGCGGCATCTGTCTGATTCCGCTGGGTGATCGCCCCAGCCGGTTTCCCAGCAAGTACGCGATGTATGAGGAGGGTGCCGTCATCAACGTCCGCAACTCCGATGAAAAGATTCGTGAGCGAGACGGCTTCCTGGAGATTCTCTCGCCGCCGCGCAAGCCGAAGCTCGGCTTCGATTCGCAGGCCGGGTGGTTGGGATACTTGATGCCCAATGGTTCGCTGTTCGTGAAACGCTTCACAACGTATCCCGACCGCGTTTACAGCGAAGCGGCCGGACTGACGCTATCCGTGTGGTATCCGACCGGCCCGCGCATCGAACTGGAACCGATCGGCCCGCGCGAACGCCTGCGACCCGGCGAGTCCGCCGCATTCACCGAAGAATGGTGGTTGCTGAAGTTCCCGTTCCCCAAGGAGGGGGAGCAGATCGACCTCAAGGAACTCGGCGAACGAGTGACGCAGTACACGGCTCAATGACGCGGCCGCACCGGACCCGAACAACTGATACGACCCGACAGGCGTGGACCGGCGGCGAAGATTCCTCTCTGAATGTGGCTGGCGAGCGTTAGTACGCCGAGGACATCATACGCCCCCCGATCAGCGGATTACTGCGAATGATGAGCATTCCGCCTCCCGTGATTGCCTCGCCTTGAGCTCAACGTGTCCAGTCTCCCCTTCAAACTTCCCGCGCGATTGTCGTCGAGTCAGCACCGCATCAGCGTGTTGCTGATCGACGATCAGGCGATCAGCGCAGAGGCAGTCCGCCGCTGGCTGGCGACCGAGAAGGACATCGACTTTCAGTACTGCGGCGATCCGGCCCAAGCGGTCGAAGTGGCCAATGAAGTCCGGCCCACCGTCATTCTGCAAGACTTGGTGATGCCGGAGATTGATGGCTTGCTGCTGGTCAAATTCTTTCGCGTCAATCCGACCACGCGCGACACGCCGATGATCGTCCTCTCCAGCCGCGAGGAACCGCTCATCAAGGCCGAAGCGTTTTCGCTGGGCGCGAATGACTACCTCGTGAAGTGGCCCGATAAAGTCGAGCTGATTGCTCGCATCCGGTATCACTCGCGCGGCTACATCAATCTGCTGCAACGCAACGAAGCGTATTCCGCGCTCTCCGACAGCCAGCGTGAGTTGCAGAAAGAGATCGACGCAGGTGCCAAGTATGTGATGTCGCTGCTCCCGGACAAGATGACCGATCGGGTGCAGATCGACTGGCGCTACGAGCCTTGCGTCGCGCTGGCGGGAGATTCGCTGGGCTATCACTGGATCGACGAAGACCGCCTAGTGATTTACGTGCTGGATGTGACCGGCCACGGCATCGCGTCCGCGCTGTTGAGCGTGTCAGTGATGAATGTGATTCGCTCGAAATCGCTGCCGAATGTGGACTTCTCCGTGCCGGGCGAAGTGCTCGCGGGATTGAATGAAGCGTTCGACATGGAAAGCCACGGCGACAAGTGCTTCACGATTTGGTACGCCGTGTACGATGCCAAGCACCGCACGCTCGCGTGGGCGGGGGGCGGTCATCCGCCGGCGTTGCTCTATAATCCGAACGCCGAGCATCCGCTGCAGCCGCAACTGCTGGACTCCGAATGCCCGATCATCGGCATGATGCCTTGGACTGATTGGCCAACGTCGCAGCGCGACATCGCCCCCGGCAGCCGTTTGTTTCTTTACACCGACGGCGCTCACGAAATTCAATTGGCCGACGGCGGAGTCTGGACTCACGCCGAATTCGTGCAGTTCCTGTCGCAGCCGCCGGAACCGGGCGAGTCGATCATGGACCGCCTGTTTGCCCACGTCAAAGTGCTCAAGGGGAACGACACGCTCGACGATGATTTTTCGGTCGTGGAGATGGTGTTCTGAGATGTTTAGCCGCAACGCCATCGGCGTGCGCGGGAGTTTTGTGTGCCCCACTCGCCCACGCCGATGGCGTAGGGGTTAAACAGCCCGTTAGGAATGTCTCACTGCACGGTGAAGTTCAGCGCGGTCACGGCGAGCTTCTTGCCGAGCTGGTCTTCCACTCGCAATCGCAGCGTGTGTGGGCCGGGATTGCAGCTCTGTGGGACGGCGAACTCGTAGCTGTGGTAGTAGTCGCGGCGTTGATTGCGACAGCGATCCTCGGAGGGCGCAAGCGGTAGAGTCTCGACCACGCGGCCGGTCGGTCCCCCTTCGACGATCTCCAGAGTGGACTTCAACAGCGTGCGAAACTGCCCCTCGGAAACCAACTCGCTCTTGAAGTTGCCGACCTCGGCGTACAGCAACACCGGTTGGCCGGGAGTGAATTCATCCCGCTTAAACCGCTGATAATTTCCGAAGCCGGAAATCTTGTAACAGAACGCGACGTTGTGCAGTTCCAGTCGCGCCTTTTCCTGCAAGCGAGCGGCGGCGGACTTCAGTTGCGCAATCGTCTGCGTCGCGCGTTCGGAGCTGTCGGGCATCCCTTGCGTGTCGAAGTAATTGGCCATGCCCCAGAACATCTGCTGCCAGAATTCTTGATCGGCGGGGTCGATCCCCGGCACCGGTTGCAGTGCGCGGTCCATCTGGCCGGACATCAGGTGCAGCAGCCGCAATTGCACATGTTTCCGCAGATAGAGTTGCCGAGCGGTGTCATTGTCTCCTGGAATCAGTGCGGCGGCCTCAACTGTGGTTTGCGTGATAAGCCGCTCTAGTTCGGCGGACGATGCAAAGGGCACGACTACTACCGGCGCTCCGACTGGCTGCCCTATGTTGAGCGGCCCGTTCGAGGCGGGTACGAACAGGGACGAGTTGGGTTGCGATGGAACGGCGAGCCCTGGATTGACCTGATTGTTGATCGCGGGTTGTTCGACATTGACCCATTGCACGTTCTGAGGCGCGGAGGCGGAGTTGGCTCCGGGGGCTCGTGGCCAAAGATCAGGCGAGTTGGGATTGTTGGCCGTAGCGTCGGTCGCCATCGCGGGCGCGACGTTCTGCGACCACGACGGGCTCCGATTAACGGTTGGCGGATTTGTCGCACTGGGCCGCTCGGAGACAAGCGGTTGTTCCGGGCGAATCGCCTTGGGTTCGAGATTATTCGTCAGATCGCGGAACTGATCCCACGGATTGCCCGCGCCGTTGGCAGTGTTGCTGGCTCGTCGCTGACCGGCTGCCAATTCAATACCGGTCGTGTTTCCGCTGGCCGGGTTCTGCGCATACTCGGCCGTCACCACACCACCGCCAGCTTCGAGCCTTCCGGAAGGCGAGGAACCGCTGGCAAGTTCGATGGATCTCTGCGGCAGCTCCGGCCGTAATTCGCGCGCGTTGCCGGCTGGAGTGAACACGTTTGGCGGCCGAGGCTCCGCACTTAGCGCGGCTGTTGCCGAGCGGTGCTGTGGTGGAGGGGCTTCGACCGTGATCGAGCGATTGCTCGCCGGGCCGTCACTCGACGTACCCACGAGTCCGTCGCTCGAATCCGTGGAGTATGCGTCGCGTGTGAAACTCTGCGAGTCTTCAGGCAACCCCAGCGCGTCGTCTTCACGAACGCTGTCACCAGGCTCATCCGTGAGAGTGTCGTCCGTTGCTGCCGGCTGCGGCTGTCGCGTGAACAAGCCACGGGTCGGCATTTGCACGCAACCGACAGTGCCGCACACGCACAACAGCCCGACGACAGCCCACCGGCTACGGCGCTTCATGGGTGATCCCTTGCCCCCCAACACGATTTCGCGCGACACGCTCGGCGCGAGGGGGCGGGACGGTATCGGCTTCCATCAAATCGCCTCAAGACCAGCTTGCACGAGTCAGGAAGTCCGGGTGCAGAACGGCAATTTCATCGAAAGAGGCGTCTGATCCTCATTCCGAAAATTAGCCGCGCGGCTGATTTCTGTGATCCGAATGACTCCGCGCTTGCTGTTCAAGAAATGAGAGTCGGGGGAATCAAAACGATGCTTTCTGGCAACGGAGAACCTGCAGGACGTGCGTAGTCGAATTCGAGGGGGTGGTCGCTGCTGCGTGATGGCATGCCTGCCGACAATTCCGTTTGACCAAGCGAAATCGCGCCCTAGCTTTCAGCGGCAGAATTCTGGATTGGCCTTTCCGAAGGATTTCTCCCGACGACTCTCGGCCGATCGTGGTTCTCTAAAGTTCGTTGGCGGTTCGCTGTCTTGAAAAGAACGCTTGGTCTCCGGGCAAGAAAACAACAACATGCAACGATTTGCGACACGGCTTTTGCGGGCGAATGATCGTCGTGGAGCGATTTTGGTGCTGGCCGCAGTGCTGATGGTCGTGCTGTTGGGGTTTGTCGCGATGACCGTAGACCACGGATTCATCCAACTGACCCGGACGCAATTGCAATGTGCGGCGGATGCCGCAGCCTTGTCCGGCGCGATGGAACTGAGCGGCACGGAAGATCCTGCCGTGGTTCGCACGAATGCCAACCGTGAAATCGTGAAAACCGCCGCCATGTTCCGGGCCGGCGACCGGGCTTCGGTGACGATTGATCCGGCGGCGGATGTCACGTTCGGCAAGCTGGTTTGGAACGGCAACTCACAGAACTACTCGATTCAGTGGGGCGAAAACGCGACGCCTTACAACGTCGTGAGAGTGCGAACGATGCGAACGATAGGGGCGGGGGGCGACAACCGATTGCCGTTGTTCTTCGCTCCAGCCGTCGGCACGGAGAACGCCAACGTCGGGGCCGAGGCGATTGCGACCTTTCAGCCGCGCGACATCATGGTGGTGCTCGACTTCTCCAGCTCCATGAACGACGACAGTTGCTTGGGAGCGATCAGCCGACTGGGCCGCGCCGCCGTCGAATCGAACCTGCAGACGATGTGGACTCAGCTTGGTTCGCCGGTCTACGGCAACCTGGTCTTCACGCCAACTTACGCGACTCTCAAAGGCCGAGCCGCCTCCGGAACGATTCCGCACATCGACGTGACCTACAAGCGGTCGTCCGTGGTCGTCGCCTCGACGCTCGCGCTGAAAACGGTGAAGCTCAAGTTTTCCAACGGTGCGACACAGACATTCTCAAGTCTGTCCGGATTGCTCGGCACTTTTGCGGGCACGGGTGGCAACGCCAACAAGGACATCACGAATTGCTGGGTCATCTCGGGCACAAACGCCAACCTGTCTTCCGGCAACTCCGGTGAGCAATTCGATTTCACGCTGGCCAACATCAAGACGGCACTGGGACTGACGAAGCCGTACCCGTACCCCGGAGGCAGTTGGGACGAATACATCCAGGAAGTGCAAAAATCGAGCAGCAGCATCAAGACCGCCGGCTATCGGGACATGTACGGCTACCTGACCTGGCTCGAGTACCTCCAGATGAAGCGATACAGCGTGGCGGACACGCCCGACCTGTGGAAAACCAGCGAGCAGCCCGTCGGTGTGATGAAAGACGCCGTCGGCGAGTTCACGGATTATCTCACGGAAATGGAAGCTGAAGACAACGTCGGCTTGTCGATCTACACACACACGAACTCCACCGGAGCCATTCTGGAGCACGGACTCAGCCGGAACCTCGACCAAGTGAAGACGACGACCCAGCGTCGTCAGGCGGGACATTACAAGTCGGGAACGAACATCTCGGCTGGCATGACCATTGGACGGAACGAACTCGTCCAGCACGCACGTCCCCGTTCGTCACGGCTCATGGTCTTGATGACCGACGGTGAGGCAAACGAACCGGGTGATGCGGCCACGGCCAAAGCGGCGGTCATCACTGAGGCCAACTTGGCCAAGGCGGAGAAGATTAAAATCCTGACCATCAGCCTGGGTGCCGGAGCCGACACGTCCCTGATGCAACAGGTCGCCGACATCACGGGGGGCGTCCATTTCAACGTGCCGGGCGGGAGTTCCATCTCCGCCGTCGAGTCGCAGTTGCACACGGTCTTTCGTGAGATCGCCAACAGCCGCACGCTGAAGCTCATCTCGGACCGATGACGCTTCAACCTTTGCTCTTGTCACTGTTTGCCGACTGCCAATACAAACCGACGCGCGCGGGATGGAGCCGTGGTCATCGGGTTTTGGATGGCGTTTTCTCGGCCGTTTCGCGAGGTTCGAGTGGAATTTGGCACTTCGCCCAGTCCGCTCGTTCGCCTGGTATTCGCCTACCCTCGACGAGACGCCTCATGTCCACGACCGAATCTGATAGTGTCAAGAACGTCCGCGAAAAGATCATTCAGCTTGCCAAAGAGATCGAAGAGCACTCTCGGTCCAATATGCCGCCGGATGCTTTCTTCAGCGAGTTCCTGCGCCGCGTTGTCGGCGCGGTCGGGGCGAGGGCCGGAGCCGTCTGGCTCCGCAACGGCACCAACAAGCTGAACCTGTTCACCGATCTGAATCTCAAGACGACCGGCTACTTCGAAAAGACCGATGCGGCGGGACTCAACCAAAAATTGTTGGACGAAGTCATGTCCAACGGCCAAGCCTGCACGCACAGCCCCAACGACGGCAGCGGCGTGCAAGTCCCAACCAACGACTTGATCGTGCTCGCGTCCTTGCAGCAGCAGAAGCAGTGCGTCGGCGTCGTCGAGATCTTTCAGCGAGTCGATACGCCACATCAGGCACGCCCCGGCTTCCTGCAATTCGTTGAGCAGATGTGCGGCTACGCCTGCCGCTATCTCGACCGACAATCCACACCGAAGCCGGCCGAGAACAAGCCGAAGCTGACCGAACAATTCGAGCAGTTCTTGTTGCAACTCCACCGCAGCCTCAACGTCGGCGAAGTCGCCGCGACGGCTGCCAACGATGGCCGGCTGTTGCTCGGTTGCGACCGCCTGAGCGTCGCCGTGCAGTACGGCAAGAAGACGGTCATCAAGGCGATCAGCGGACAGGACTCGGTCCATCAGCGAGCCAACCTCGTCAAACGCATGAGGGACATCGCCAACAAAGTCATCCTGATGCGCGAGCCACTGACTTACTCCGGCAAGCTCGATCACCTGCCCCCCCAAATCACGACTCCTCTCGCCGATTACATCCAAGAGAGCGGCTCGCGAATGGTCATGGTCTTTCCGCTCTTTGAGAGCGAAGCGGTCATCAAGGCGGATGAGAAAGGGGTCAAGCGGCTCGATAAACAGAAGAAACCGATTGGCGGACTGATCATCGAACAGATCTCCGAAAGCCAGCCACGACCCGGCTTGCAAGAGAAGGTCGATTCGCTGTCCGATCACATTTCCGAGGCGATGCACAACAGCCTCAAGCACAACCGACTGTTCCTCTTGCCGCTGTGGGATTTTCTCGGAGAGACGTTCCGCTTCCTGGAAGGTCGCGGCAAGTTGAAAGCGGCAGCCGTCGTTGTCGCGACCTCCGCCGCCATCGCCGCGCTCTGTCTCGTCCCTTGGGACTACCGCGTTGAAGGCAAAGGTCGCTTGATGCCATCGAGTCAGAAAGACGTCTTCGCTCCCGCCGATTCCAACGTTGTGGAGATTGCCGTCAAAGGTGGCGATCGAGTCGAAGCCGGCGACGTCTTGATGCGGCTGCAAAGCCCGGACTTGTTCCAGGCCCAGGTCACTGCTGAAACCACGCTGCAAGAAAAGCAGTCCACGCGATATAGCCTGTTGGGCGAATTGGACGTCGCCAAGAAGACCGGCAACAACCTGGATGTCACCCGATTGGAAGGAAAGATTGCGGCCACGGACGTGGAAATCGCCGGAGCTCAACGGCTCCTCAAGATCTTGGAACGTCGTGTCGCCGATCTGACAGTCATTGCTCCGCGAGCCGGCACGATCGCCACGTTCGAGGTCGAGCGCCAACTCCTGAATCGTCCTGTGCGACGTGGCGAGCTTTTGCTGGAAATCAAAGACGAAGCAGGCGCGTGGTGGCTGCAACTGGAAGTCGCCGAAGGCCGCATGGGACACATGCTCCGAGCGATCGAAGCGAAGCTCGATCAGACCGTCGCGGACTTAACCGCCACCAAGCCGGCTGAAGGTCGCCATCTGCGCGGCATCCTGGAAACCCATCGCAAGGGCCTACCACCGGCGGCGGAAGAGGACGGTCGGAAATTGGAGGAGTTGTTCAAGGCCGCCAAGCTCGATGTCGAGTTCCAGCTCGCGACGAACGTTGAAGACCGCTTCGGCGGAAAGTTGAGCAAAGCCAACATCGAAACCCGCTCGAATGCCTCAACAGACAAAGACAAGGCCATCGTCAACGTCCGCGTAGACATCAACAAAGACGACCTCGAGAAGAATCAAGACAACACACGACTCCGTATCGGGGCCGAGGTCCGCGCGAAGATCAACTGCGGCCAACGCAGCCTGGGCTACGTCCTCTTCGGCGACGTCGTCGAGTTCATCCAGAAATACCTCTGGCTGTAATCCCTACGTAATCGCATCGCGAATCGCTTGCATGTCACCCGCCGTTCCCAGCAGTACCGGGTGATGCAGCACTAAGATCGACTCATCCGCACGAGTTGCATTCGGCAGATCATTTACCGCTCGGAACCGCCCGCGAGCGTGAGTCCGATGCAACGCGCGAAAGCCCGGATCGAGCGCGATTCCTTTTACTCGCATCGCGCACGCGAAGTCATCGCGCGAGCAGCCAAACGCAGCGGCATCGAACCAGAAGCCCAACTTGTAGAACCCCGGCTGTGTTTCGCGAGACGGATCTCCCGGCGCTCGGCGCGGGTCTCCCGACCCCGCCCCTTCGACAAAACACCGCAGCCCGGCAACATCGCTCAGCAGCGTCAGCAACCGCGACACGTTTTCCGTTCGCAACTGATTCCGTTCCGACAACCGATCCAACTGCGGCACGAGCACTGCTGCTTGCAACTCCGACAGCGGATAAGCGTCGTTGCCACGCTGGGTATGCACACGGATTCGCTGAGCAATCGCAGCATCGCGAGTCACTAGCGCGCCGCCTCGTCCCGCAGTCAGTAGTTTGCTGCCGCCGAAGCTCAACGCGCCGACATCGCCCCACGACCCGGCGACTCGGCCCTGCACCATCGCGCCGGGCATCTGGCAAGCATCCTCGATTACGGCGATCCCATGCTGATCAGCAAAGGCTCGCGCGTCCGGCATCGAGACGACTCCGCCATGCAAGTGTGACGCAATGATCGCCTTTGTCCGCGGCGAGCGTGCGGCTTCAAGCTGGCTGACATCGAGTTGCCCGGTCCACGCATCGACATCAACGAGTACCGGCTTCGCGCCGACCGTGAGCACGTTCTTGAAGTTCCCCTCAAAGTCGTAGGCCGAGAGGATCACCTCGTCGTCGTCGCCGATGTTTAGACCGTGAAGCGCTAACTCAATCGCGGCTGTTCCACTGCAAGTCAGCACGACATGTTCGCAGCCATGCAGAGCCGCCAATCGTTCGGTGAGTTGGTGGCAGTTGGGACCGTGATACTTGCCCCACGATCCGTCCGCGAAAGCGCGTCGCAACGCCGCCTCGACCGCTTCATCGAGAAGCGGCCACGCCGGCGGCTGAGGTTGATCGCGATGATTGCTCATGTTGGCTCACGGAGTTGTGGGCAGGGATTCTCGCGATACGATGTCTGCCACTCAGCGGGATCGCAAGCGACCCATGTGGGGCAGGTTTTCAACCTGCCCGTCAGCACTGGCAGGATGAAAACCTGCCCCACGAAGGAAACACCATGCACTCGATTCGCTACATCATGGTCGGCGGCTTTCTCGGAGCCGGCAAAACCACTTCTCTCGGTCGATTGGCCAAGCACTACCAAGATCAAGGCTTGCGAGTCGGCATCGTTACCAACGATCAAGCGGCTAACCTGGTCGATACCAATTCATTGCGATCGCAGGGCTTTCAGGTCAACGAAGTCGCTGGAGCTTGCTTCTGCTGCCGCTTCAACGATCTGATGAGCACCATCGACACGCTGGGTCTGAAGCAGCTTCCCGACGTGATCCTCGCTGAGCCGGTCGGCAGTTGCACTGACCTCGTGGCGACGGTCCTGCAACCGATCAAGCAGTTGTACGACGCCAAGTTTTCGCTCGCGCCGTTTCCAGTGATCCTCAAGCCCAGTCACGGCCGCAAAGTTTTGCGCGGCGAGAAGGGGAGCGGCTTCTCCCCCAAAGCCGAATACATCCTCCGCAAGCAATTGGAAGAAGCGGACGCGATCCTCATCAACCGCATCGACGAACTGACGCCGGCCGAGTTAAAGGATTTGATTGACCTCGTCGAAGAACAATTCCCCGGCACGCCCGTGTTGCGCGTCTCTGCTCGCACCGGAGCCGGCTTCGACGCACTGACCGAGCTACTCGACCAGCGCGGGGACTTCGGCCGCAAAGTGCTCGACATCGACTACGACACCTACGCGGAGGGGGAAGCCGAGCTCGGCTGGCTCAACAGCAGCATGTCGGTCAAGGCTCCACAATCCTTCGCGTTGGATGAGCTGTTGCTGAACATCGTCGAACGCCTCAGTGAGCGACTGAAGCTCGCGGGCTTCGAGGCAGCGCATCTCAAAACCATCGGCCTCTGGGAAGGATTCTTTGGAGTCGCCAATCTCATCAGCAGCGAATCTGCTCCGGAACTTTCATTGCCATCGAGTTGCCAAGTCCAAGAGGTAGACGTGATCGTCAACGCTCGCGTCGCCTGCGATCCGCAAGAACTGCAAACGTTCGTGACGGCGGTCGTTTCCGAAGCCTGCCAAGAACGAAACGCGACGGTCGAGTTCCAGCAGACTCAAAGTTTCCGCCCCGGCCGCCCGCAACCAACTCACCGCTTCGCGTTGGCAGTCACGTAGCGACACGCGTAGCGATCGTTTGAGGATCATGAGCAATTGCCTGATCCGGTTCCGGTTTGAGTTGTTGCTGGGGCGGTGGGTTGGATCAAGAAGTCGAGCCGGGCGTGAGACGTGCGCAGGGCGAGTTCGACGGCCTCGGACGTTGCGGCCCGGACAAAGAGGAAGCCCAGATAACGAGCGCCTTCCGGCAGTGGGATCAGCTCCTGGCCCAAGTGCGTGGAAATGGTCAACTGCTCGATGCCGTCAACGGCTTGGGCCTCATCCAATCCGCGCACCTCGGTCAGCACACCTGCACGAGGAGTTGGGATCATCATGACGCCAGCGGATTGGTTTTCACAGGTGGGAGGAACATAGTCGCTGTCGAGAGCATGGCGAATGATCAATTCCTCCAGAGATAGCCCGGTGCCGAATCGCAGTAGTCGCGAGCAGAAGCCGCCGATGGATCGCGGGTTGATCTCAATGATCCACGGACCGTCCGCATTGGTCCGCAGTTCGGCATGCACCGGTCCCTCGCTTAGTCCCATCGCCCGACAGGCGTCGGCCGCATTCTGGAAGCGAAGGGATTGCCGGACTACAGGCCGCCGCGGTGGAAAGCGACTGGCTGAATTCTGAGCGAAGAATTTGATCGAGTCACGCGACGGCTCGAACAAACTCCGTGGTGGAGTTGGCGCGGATCACTCCCCGGCTTCCGGAAAGGGTGAGTGGCTTCACAACGCAGGGGTATTCCACTTGTTCGGCGATTAAGACGCGGTCGTCATCCAGCGAACAAAGTTTGTGGCGCGGCTGCGGAACTCCGGCCTGCCCGAGCCGTTCGCGCATGCGGTGCTTGTTCCGCGCCGCTGTGACCGACTCGACTGAGTTATTTCGCAGCCCCAGAGCCTGACAAATACTCGCGCCACAGATGGTCACCTGGTCGTCCACGGGAACCTCCGCGTCGATCGGATACTGGCCAGCGAACTGGACCACTTGGCGTGTGGCCTCTGGCGGATCGTCAAAGTCGAGTCGCAGCAGGCCACTGGGATTCAGCCGGACGAACGTGTTCGCCTCTTCTGAGCCCACGGTGAGTTCGACGCCCAGCCGTTGCGCGGCCTCCATGCAGTCGTGAGCCCGATAAGTGGTCTTGGGGAGCAACAACAAAACCCGTGGCATCTACTTTCCCGATGGCTGGTAGTATGGGTTGCGACCGGCGGCGTGGTCGGTCGTGTCCAGGATGTCGCCGACCTCGGGCACAGCGGCACGGATCTCGACCTCAACTCCCTGCTTCAGCGTCACGTTGGCTTGGCCACAGCCCTGACAGCCGCCTCCCATCTGGATGAAGATCGTGTTCCCCTCCACGCCGATCAGTGCCACTCGGCCGCCGTGCGATGCGACCGACGGATTGATCCGCGTGTCGAGCACCACTTGCACTCGATTACGGATCACGTCAGCAGGCGGAATGCTTTGCCGCAGCTCTTCTGCGACGGCGGGCAGCCCTGTTGCCAGGTGAGCCCGAATGGCCGCTCCGATCTGCCGACCCGTCATCGGCCATTCTTCGCGGCCGGTTTTGTCCACAATCACTCGATCGTGCGAGATTAGTACGCTTCTGACGGTCGGGATCTCGAACAAACGCTCCGCCAAAGGGGATCCGCACGCACGCTCTTTGTTGGCGAAGTAGAACGAACTGTCGGCGTAGACCGGCCGGTCCACAGTAAATTTGCAGGAAGTGTTGGACGTGGGGTCGGCCATGATCTTGATGTCAGCGGTCATCGGAATCTTTCCAATTGATAGAGTCGTTGTCTGAAGTTTGTCTGTTTCTCTCGCGAGTCTAGTGCGTTGTCAGAGCAAACAATTTGGGTTGAGAAAATCAGCCGCAGGGCGCGAGCCCCGGTTCGAGCGAGATTAACCGGGGCTCGCGCCCTGCGGCTGATTTCGGGAACCCCAATTCTTAGTCGTGACACACACTAGCCGGGGTGCCGAAGCCGAATCCTCGCCCCCTCTCTCGCTCCTTCTAGCAAGGCTGAGGCCGGCTCGTACAGCCGGTCCCGGCCGGGATCGGGATGCATTGGTCATTGGACAGTCGTCGTTGGTCCGTTTTCAATGACGAAAGTTGGGCTGCCTTCCTTCGTGATTTGGGAGTTGCCACTATGCCTGCGAACCGTCAAACCTTCCTGGCGACCGGTTTGGGAATCGGCCTGCTGACGAATTTGGAGAACACCTTGACCGCTTACGAACCGACTGTTGGCTTCGATCCGACCAACCTCACCAAAGCCAACGTGCCGACCCCGGCGTTGCTGTTGGATCTCGATCTGTTCGAGTCCAACGTGCAGAAAATGGCCGAGCACTGTCGGCGTTCCAACCGTGGCTTTCGGCCGCACGCCAAAACGCACAAGTGCCCGGAGATCGCCAAGCGGCAGATGGCGGCAGGAGCGCTCGGGATCTGCGCGGCCACGGTCCCTGAAGCCGAAGCACTGGTCGCGGCCGGCATCACGGGCGTCTTACTGACGTCTCCGATCGTTGAGCCAACTAAGATCGCCCGCATGGTGTCGCTCATCCAGCAGGGCAGGGGAGTGATGCTGTCGGTCGGTCATCCGCGCGAAGTCGAATTACTCTCCGCTGCCGCGAGTACGGCGGGGATCAACGTGGATGTGCTGGTCGATGTGGACATCGGAGACCGCCGCACCGGCATCATGCCCGGCCAGCCCGCTGTGGAGTTGGCTCAGTTCATCGCGAAACACAAGCGCCTGCACATTCGCGGAGTGCAGTCTTACGCCGGTCACGCTTCACACGTCGTCGGCTTCGAGGCTCGTGACAAAGTCTCGCGAGAAGTGATGGGGAAGTCGGCCGCGACGCGCGATCTGCTCAACAAAGCCGGCTTCGATGCCGGCATCCTCTCTGGAGGCAGCACCGGCACTTACAACATCGACAGCACCGTTCAGGGCGTGACCGAGTTGCAGGTTGGCTCGTACGTTTTCATGGACATCGACTACCGCCGCATCGGCGGGCAGACAAGCGGCGAAAACTATGCGGACTTCCAGCACAGCCTGACGGTACTCGCGACCGTCGTGAACGCCACACATGCCGATCGTGTTTCCGTCGATGCTGGCACGAAAGCGCTCGACACAACAACGGCGTGGAAACCGGAAGCGAAGGGGTGGCCGGGCCTGACCTACAACCGTGGCGGCGACGAGTTCGGCATGTTGACGCTCGAACCCGGCGCGAAGCTGCCGCAGATCGGGGATCGAATCGAGTTCCTCGTTCCGCACTGCGACCCGAACGTGAATTTGTACGACCGCATCTATGCGACGCGCGGTGAAAAGGTCGAAGCGATCTGGCCGATCGCCGCGCGCCGTGGATGAAAAAAACTTTTTGGCGAGCGGGGCGGCGTCAGCCCCCCGGTGCATTCGGCACTCGGCCAAGAACCGGGGGTCTGACGCCCAATAGCACTCACTTTAGAAAGTAGCAGGCACATTCCATGTGCCGTCAGCCTGAGAATTGCGGACGTCACATGGAATGTGCCTGCTACATTGCCACAAAGTGAGTGCCATTGGGCTGACGCCGCCCCGCTCGCCTGGTTCATTGTGTGGAGTCCCTCATGCTTTCCCGCCGTCTGATGTTTTTGACCGTAGCGATGTCATTGCTGAGTCAGTCGTTGAACGCCGAATCTCCGCCAGCGGCGAAACCGGAGATCACCGCCACGTTCTCCATCATCGCCGTCGATCCGGAGAATCACGTCTGCGGCGCGGCCGTCGCCAGCAAGTATCCCGCGGTGGGGAAAGTGGTCCCTTACGTTCGTGCCGATGTCGGAGCGTTCTGCACTCAGCATCATCATGTGCCGAAATGGGGCGAGCCGGCGCTCGATCTGCTGCAACAGGGAAAGCGGCCGGAGGCGGTCCTGTTTGAGTTGCTCAAAGAGGACAAGGATTCCGAACTCCGGCAGTTGGCGATCATCGACATGCAAGGTCGAGCGGCCGTTCACAATCCCACGAACGCGCCGGAGGGGAGTCGCTATTGGGGGGCGATGACTGGCCGTTTCTATTGCTGCCAAGGGAACACGTTGACGGGTCGCGATGTCGTGGTTGCGATGTCGCGAGCCTATGAAGAGACCTCCGGTAGCCTTGCCGACCGATTGCTGGCTGCTCTGATCGCCGCCGATTGCGCGGGGGGCGATCATCGCGGACGGCTCGCGGCGGGGATGCGCGTCGCGAAGAAAGGAGTCGAGGGAGATTGGCTGTCGCTGCACGTCGACAGGAGCGACGACGCGGTCGTGGACCTCGCGCGAAAATATGCCGAGCTGAAGCATGATGCCAAAGGGAGTTGGTCCGGCGGGAAGCTTCCGTTTCAGCATCCGTGTCCGGATCGGCCGAAGCTGACCGTTCCTCAGAAAAACTGACAGGAGTTCCCCATCATGTCGCCCGACAAGTTCTTCGCCATCAACACGCTCGAACAACCTTGGGAAGAACGCTTCAACGAGAAGATCGGCAAAGCGTTGTTCCGCAAGAATCTCTACACCGACCCAACCACCGGCGCGGAGATTCGGCTGGTGCGTTACCCGGCCGGCATCATCAATCCGCTGCACACGCACCCGTGCGGGCATGGCATGTATGTGCTCGAAGGGACGCTGGTGACACACAACGGGATCTTCGGACCGGGCACGTTCGTCTGGTTCCCGGAAGGGGAAGCCATGGAACACGGAGCCAGCGCGGAGGGGGACGTCACCGTCCTGTTCATTACCAACAAGAGCTTTCGAATTGATTACGTCGCTTGATTCTTATTGCTGGAGATCTCCATGAAACCTTTTTCGATCTTGGCATGTCTGGTTGCGCTGTCAGCTTCCATCACCATTGCCGCGGAACCGCTCACGATCAACGTCTGGCCCGGTAAGCCGCCGGGGGATACCAAGGAACTGCCGCCGGAAGCTGATCTCACCAAGCCCGAAGATCGACTGATTGCCGGACGCCGCATCATCAAGCTTGGCAACGTCTCGACGCCGCAGTTGGCCGTGTATCGCCCAGCGAAGAGCAAAGACACCGGCGCGGCGGTCGTGATCTGCCCCGGCGGCGGTCATAGCATTCTGGCTTACGATCTGGAGGGGACCGAAGTCGCCGAATGGCTGAATGAGATTGGCATCACCGGGATCGTCTTGAAGTATCGTGTGCCGGGGCGCGACCCGGAGAAACGCTGGTTTGCAGCGGTGAAGGATGGGCAGCGTGCGATGAGCCTTGTCCGCAGCAAAGCCTCGGAGTGGGGATTCGATCCGAAGCGGATCGGTCTGCTGGGCTTTTCGGCTGGCGGACAGGTCGCGGGAATGGTCTCGATTCTCGGTCAGCGTCAGTACGAACCGTTGGATGAGATCGACAAGGTCTCCAGCCGACCGGATTTTTCGGTGCTGATCTATCCGGGCCTCATGGACGAGCGGGGCCAGGCGAAGCTGCGCGAGGAAGTGAAGATCACGAAGGACTCACCGCCGATGTTCTTCGTCCATGCGTTCGATGACGGCGTGAGCGTCTTCAATACGCTGTTGTTCGCCACCGAATTGAAGAAGGTGGGCGTTACTGCCGAGGTCCATGTGTATGCGACCGGCGGCCACGGCTATGGCCTGCGGCATGTCGATGGCCAACCAGTGACCGATTGGCCGAAGCCCTGCGAGGCATGGCTGAAGACGATGAAGGTCATCAAGTAATTGCCAACAGCCCGGCCGGAAAAGTGATAGGCGAGCGGGGCGGCGCCAGCCCCCGGTCCTACGGCAAGCGCACCGGGGGGCTGACGCCGCCCCGCTCGCCAGGAATATTTTTCGATCTATTGCAGCCGGGCTTTGCCGAAGTCTTCGGCTTGCACTTGGGCCTCGAAGTCGATGTTGCGGTAGGCGTAGAGTTCCAGCAGTGTCGTTTGGTCGAGTTTCTTCGGGTCCGCGCCAGGGATCTTCTCTGGCCAGCCGTAGCAGCGGACGCAGATCGGCAGCTTGGTTTGCGTGTCGATGTAGATCATCGACTTGCGGTACTCCTTCTTTTCGTCGGGAGCAAATTCGGGCTTGTCGTACTCGATCACGAAGCATTGGCAGTCGCGGTTGTCGAGTTTCTGGTGTTCGAGCAACTTCGCGGTGACTCCCGATGCCGCCTTGAGATCGGTCTGGCGGTGCTGCCGCGTGATTTTGGTCAGCTCCAGCAGTCCGGCTTTGGTCACGGGATAGCGTGAGTGCTTCATCGCCAAGGCACCGGTCGGATTGAGCGAGATGACTCCCAGCCGAGCCTCAATGCCGGTCAACATGCGGACCAGCATGTCACCGTCGTTCTCCCCTTCGGCGTAGATGACTCGCTGGCCGGCGCTCTTCCCGCCTTCCCATTTCATGAAGATTTTCATGGGCTGGTGGAACAGGCGAATCTGGATGATTTGCAGCTCGGTCAGCGAGTCGCCGATCCGTTCTTGTTTGACGAAGGTGGCCGCGTAGGCGGGGACCTTTTCGAGCTTGGTCTGAGCTTCCGCAAGGACTCGGTCACTTTCCGTCAGAGCCTCTTTGCCGGTCAGCGTGGGAGTGTCGTTGGAACCGGCGGTCTTGTTTTCCGCGACGGTCGTCGTGCTGCTGGCTGCATCGACGCCGAAGTCCTGGCCAAGCCCGGCGATCGTCTGCTGGCTATTGGGGGAGACCGGATCGGTCCCGGCGGTCGTCGGCTGAGCGTGGAAGTACAAGAAGCCCAGCGCCGTGGCGACAACGAGTGATCCCAGCGCGTTGTGGCGGTGCGGCGAGTGCCGCATCCGGCGAGCGACGTGCGGAAGTTTGCGAACAGGTTTGGTCAGCCAATGAGACCGGCTGAAGAGCGAAGACAGGCTTTTCATGCGACGAACGGCCTTGCGTTCCGGGCGAACCGGTGCGGAGCGAAGACCTCAGTCCTCTGAGGTCGCCGAACCGACGAGACACCGCGGTGTGCGAGAGAGACGTGATGAATCCCAGAAACCCGCAGAGTCCGTCCGCGCGGGGCGCAGTTAGAACCTAGATCGGCGCATCGCCTGCGTTGCGGTGACGAGAATTACCGCCGTCGCGTGATCCGTCGCGACAATCCTGCCGCGGATGTTGAGACGATTCGGCGTCCCATGATCGGTCCCCGCCGCCTGCGGGACCGGTGTGATCGTGAGAGTTTCTCTTTGGTGCGGAAGCGTCTCGCATCCCACGCACAGCCAGCAATCTCTGCCGGTCATTCTGCGAGCTGCGACGAACGCGACAAGAGGCCATTTGCAAAGCGCCTGCGAATCGGCAGCGATTACTTCGGCTTGTCCGTTTTATCCGACGGCTTAGCCGGCTTGTCTGCCGGCTTCTCATCGAATTCCGGCACCAGTTCCAGCAAGACTTCGGTGTCTCGTGGTGGGATGCGATCGCCCCAGGCTTCCCACATCAAGTTAGTCTCCCCTTCGGAAGAACTCTTCACCGCCAGGTCGAGCATGGCAGACGGGAAGTTCGCGACGCAGATCACATCGCCCCCTTCCGCCAGATACGATTTCGTGCCGTTGGCCTCATCGACGTAGAAGCCGCTGCCTGCGAAGACCCACGGGGAATCGAGCTGTCGTGGCTGCGTCAGGTCGAAGAACTTCTTGATCGCCTTGCGGTACTTCTCGTCCTTGGACATCGCCAGGAACGAGTCCCGCTGCTTCTCGGACATGTGGCCGAACCAGTACAGCTCTTTGTTCTTCTCGTCCCACTTCAGTTCCGATTCCTCTTTCAGGTTGAGCCCCACCGGCTTGTCATCGAACAGCTCCACAAAGAATCGCTTCGACGAATTGCGGACCCACTTCTCAGCCGGCTCACGAAGCGGCTTGCCCTCCTTGTCGGTCCACTGGCAGAAAATGCGGATGCGCGTCCCCCTGGCTGGCGAATACTCCGGCTGAAACTTCACCGGTGCCCCCGGCTTCGCCCCCAAAGCGAGCAGGCCCGTGTGAACAACATACGCTTCGGAATCGAGCGACAGGATCGACTCGTGCTCTTTGGTCTGCTTCAGGCAGCAGAACATTTCGAGCACCCCCTCACGCAGACAGACTTTGGTCTTCAACAGCAGCCGCTTGCCGTCCACGTCGAGCAACACCGTCCCCTGTTTGTTGAGCGGCACCGGTTCCTTTGACTTCCTCCCGTCTTTGGCGGACTCCTGCGCCGATGATTCGTGGTCGGCGAGCAGTGCCACGCCGGAGACGGCAGCCAGAGTGCTCAAGAATTCGCGTCGTGCGAAAACGGGATCGGTAGTTTCAGGCATGATTTGTTCCTTGCACCATATCGTTCCGTAGACCGGACGCCTACGTCCGGTCGCCGAGTATAGCCGCGGAAAAGGCGGCGAACGTAAAAGTCACTCGGTCAATCTTCCGACAACGTTGGTCAAAGGCTCGCCAGACTCTTAGCGATTGGCGGGTGGCTGGCTGGCGAGTTGGATGAGCGCCTCGCGGACGCGCGCGATCTGCTCGGCGTTGACGGTCAGGTAGCGTTGCCCGCCTTGTTCGGCGACGTCGAACTGCGTGACGTCTTGAGCATCAACGCAAATGCGGCCGGCGGGGGACAGGCCGAAGTAGCCGTGGTCCGGGCGGACGGCGTAGAGGACGGCGGTCAAATCCCAGGTTTCGCGGTCATAAGGCATCTTCTGGTACAGCTCGTAAGCCTGCTTGAGCGGGTGATGCTTCACGTAGCCGAAGTCTCGCTGGATGCTGGAGGCCGGATACTTGATCGCGACGCCGATCTCGAACCCGCTGGTGACGAGCGGCGTCGGCCACTCGGTGAAGACTCGCTGAGCAGACGGAGAGTCGATCCAGACGTTGTATTCTTTCACCCGATTCTTCTCGCTGAACATGCCGGCCATCATCGACAGCAGTCGCACTTTGCGAATGACCAGTTCTTTGCCAGTCAGCGGCGAGTGCTGATCGGCCGGTGAGTCCAACAGCCGCAGGATGTTGGTCGAGAAGCCCACGACGACCAGCACCGCCGAGCGATCCGGTTGAGCAGCTAGAGTCTGCCGCAGCAAACCGACCGCCTCCGGTGCGTCTTTGCCGCTCTTGAGTTTGTGTGGGTATAGCGGCTGACCGTTGTAGGTGGCTCGAACCGTGTCAGTCAGATAGCGGCTGTCTTCTGGCGTCTTGCCTTTGCGGACGACTCCCAGCGGAATGTTGCCTCGACCGTAAAACGTGTTGACTACATCGACGAACGGAGCGGCGAGCTCGTTGTCTTTGCTCAGCGTGACGGCCAGCAACTCGCATTCACCGCGACTCTGCAAAGCGTGTATGACCCCCAGCGCGAGAGCGTCGTCGATGTCGTTGCCCATGTCGGTGTCAAAAATCAGCTTGACCGGACGAGCGGGCGTTTCATCGGCCCAAACTGGCACGAGGGTGAAGGACACGATCGCGAGCAACAAAGTCACGAGACGTCGAACGAGAGATTGAGCGGGCATGTGGAAACTCCTGAGCCGTGGTTGCCAAGGCGAGGCATTTCAACAAGTGCCGGCGCAACAAAAAACCCCCACCGCCCGAAGGCAGTGAGGGTTGGGAGAGAGAGTCCCACTGATTGTTGTCGGTCCGCCGTTGAGAGCGTTCGGCGGCATCAAGAGAAAAGGAGCATCGAGGTTGACGAGAGTTGATTAGAAATCTTCGTCGATGGCTGGTGTGCCGACGATGTCAAATTGGCTGTCGCACAAGTCGCGGTCATCGAAGAAGCGTGACCCAGACAGGCAGGACTTCGAGGTCTTGAGACCGGCGTAGGTTTAGCTCTGGTTCATGGCACCGATGGCGGCGGCGACGTCTTCGAGTTCTTCGCTGACCGCTTGGCGGACTTCAGAGAGTGCCACCACTAGGCCGAGAACCACGATGGTCGCGACCAGGATCAATTCGGCGGAAACCACAAAACCATTTTCGTCGTTGAACAAATTCTTCATGATTCTCTCTCCCCTTAGATTGAAGTAGTTAGTGACGCCGTGTGTTTGGTTTGTTGTTGTTGTTGTTGTTTGGCGTCGTTGACGAGAGAGGTGTTAAGCGATCTGAATGCCAAACAAACTTTACACATCGAAAACTTGACGCTCGCGTTAATGAAACGAAGCGCAAGTCGTTGGCAATTCGCCGGAAAAGAATGTCCAAAGAATTCTGCAACTTTGTGGCGGCGTCAGAGTTTGCTTCCGAGGCTCACGTTGCCGAGAAACAACGTCATCCTGGTCATCTCGCTGCAAGTCGTTGGTAAGACTCGGCGCACCGTTCATCGGCAACATCGTGGCGAATCGGCATCATCCGGCTTTGCGCAGCGGTGTGGCTCGCTACGATGCCCCGCCGTTTCTCGGAATCTTTATTGCGAGCCTCTCATGGACACCGACTCCGCCGCGGATCACATCTTCCATTCTCAGTCCGCATCACAGGCTTTGCTGAAAGCCATGCGAGAACTGGCTGAAGCCAGCGAGCGATCGCTGAAAGACCTCGAAGGGATCACGCTGGGAGCGGCGTTCGATCTGGCCGTCGAAACGCATGGCGACGAACTGCCGCAGTTCTGGGTGATCTGGAACGACTGGAACATCTCCCTGGACGAACCGCCCGCCGAGATGGGTGACCTGTGACTTCTGATCGGTCGCTTGCGAGTGCGTCCTTTCGGCGAGCGGGGCGGCGTCAGCCCCCCGGTCCGGCGACGAATACACCGGGGTGCTGACGCCGCCCCGCTCGCCTGTTTCAGACGGAGTCGTGCGAAATCAGTCTCATGAAACTGGCGGCGACCTCGGCTGCGGACTCATCGCCAGTGATCGACAGCGGTCGGCATTCTTCGAGATTCCGAAACCAGGTGTGCTGCCGTTTCGCGAACTGACGCGTTCGCGTTTGAATCAACTCAATGGTTTCCGCCAGCGATCGCGAGCCGCGCAAGTGTTCGATCAGGTCTTGGTAACCTAGCGCGTGCTGTGCGGTCTGACTCAGCGGTTGCGGTTCCGCGAGCAGCGACCGAACTTCGTCGAGCCAGCCGGCCGCAAGCATTTTCTCGACACGCGCGTTGATCCGCGCATAGAGCCATGCACGCGGCGGCGAGAGCCAAACAACATTCTTCGGCCGTTCTTCGGGGGCGAGCGGTTCTTCGCAATGCTGTGCGGACATCGGCTGGCCGGTGAGTTCGATGACTTCGAGGGCTCGCGCAACACGCCGAAGATCGTTGGGATGTAGACGTGACGCTGTGACGGGATCGAGCTGTTGCAATCGGCGGTGCAGGGATTCGGCACCGCCGCTCGCTGCGTCGGCTTCCAGCCGCTGACGAATCTCATCGTTCGCGGGAGGGCCGGCAAAAATGCCTCGCAGAAGGCTACGCAGATAGAGCCCAGTGCCGCCCACGAACAGCGGCGTCCCGCCGCGAGCGACAATGTCACGACAGACGGACTCCGCCGCGACGACATATTCGGCGACGCTGAAATCCTGCGACGGTTCCAGCAGGTCGAACAGGTGATGGGGAACTCGGCGACGCTCATCAACGGTCGGTTTCGCCGTGCCGATGTCCATGCGGAGGTACAACGTCATCGAATCGAGCGACACGATTTCGAGTGACTTTCCGCGCAGTCGTTCCACAAGCGCCAGCGCGACGCCGCTCTTTCCGCAGGCGGTAGGACCGGCGAGAAACCAACAGCGGCGGAGAAGTTCGGGAGCGAATCGCATGGGTTCAATGTCGCGATCAAAAAGGGAGGAGACTCTCTCGTGACAACGTACCTTCGATGCGCGCGTTCGACTATGCTCCATGCCGCAATCTACGTTGGGAGCAATGATTCATGGCCATCTTTGAAGCAAGTGTCGAGTTGACTTGTTCGCCGGAAGTGGCATTCGAGTTCTTGGCTCAGCCGGAAAACATTCGGCTGATTACGTCGTCGGCGATGATGCTGGTGTTTGATGCTGCTCCGCATCGGCTGTCGCTGGGGGCTCGGATGGAGTTTCGAGTGCAGGCTCAGGGAGTGGTTCGTTCGGCCGTGCATGATGTGACCGAATGGGACTCGCCGCGAAAGTTCGTGGAGCGCCAGGTCTCAGGCCCGTTGGGGGCGTGGGAGCACGAGCATCTCTTCGAGCAGACGGCGACTGGCGTCCGGGTTACCGATCGGATCACGTTCTCGCCGCCGAGCGGAATGTTGGGGCTGATCGTCAACGAGCGGAAGATTCGCGAGTCGCTGGAAGAAGGCTTCGAGCATCGGCATTACGAACTCGCCAAGCGGTTCGGATCGTCGGCGGGAGCACGTTGATGTCCGAGCGACCGTCCGACGATCAACGTAACTCCGCCACTTTCGCCGCGCTGACGATGGTGTTGCTGGTTTCGGGCGGCCTGCTGACCTTGGTGGCGCTGGTGCTGCCGCAAGTGGTGTGGATGGTCGTGATCGGCATTGGACTGGCGCTGACAGTCGTCTTGCAGTATCTGGTCTGGGGCCGTTGGTTGCTGGCCAAACTGCGTGACGCAGAGAAACGCGAAGAGTCGCAGGCCGTAAAAAGAACTGAGCCCGACGAATGAAAGCAGGCTACGAATGCTTTGACGGCATTCGTCGTCTCCTTCAATTCGTCGGGCTCTTTCCGATCGACTTGGTTGTTTGTCGGCGGATGGTCAGCCAAAGGCTTAGACCGCGCCGCCACCTTGTTCGCCGGTGCGGATGCGGATCACTTCGTCCAACGTCGAGACGAAGATCTTGCCGTCGCCAATCTGGCCGGTGCGCGCATGGCTGGTGATGGTGTCGATGGCTTTTTGCAGGTCGCCGTCATCCACCACGACTTCCAGTTTGACCTTGGGGAGGAAATCGACGGTGTATTCCGCACCGCGGTACGTTTCCTTGTGGCCACGCTGGCGGCCGAAGCCACGGACTTCGCAAACCGTCATGCCCTGGATGCCGGTTTCGGTGAGTGCGTTCTTCACCTCTTCCAGCTTGTAGTGTCGAATGATTGCTTCAATTTTTTTCATGACTGCCGCTCCTGGAAACCGCGTTGGCCCGCCGGCGCTGGCGAGAGTTCGCTGGTTGAAGATGAGTGTGTGAATGGTCTTCGAGAAATTATGAGAACACCGAAGGTTGACTTCCGCAAGGGGCCGGCAAATTGAGCCCCCCAATGTAGGGTGGGTCGAGTCATCGAGACCCACCACTCAGAATGTCTTCTCGCCACGATCTACGATTGGGTCGGTGGGTCTCGATGACTCGACCCACCGTACGATTGAAAGGCCCTGACAGTCGTAGGTTAGTAGAAGATGTAGCCTTCTTCGCCGTGCTGGCTGAGGTCGAGGCCCTGAATTTCTTCATCCTGGGTGACTCGCAGACCAACGACGGCGTCGATCAGTTTCAGAAGGATGAATGAGCCGACGAGTGTCAGGGCCAATGCCGCCCCTGCTCCCACCAACTGATTGATAACCTGATGCAAGTTCCCACTGTCCTGCAACATCCCTTTGTAGTCATCGTTGCCTGAGACCGTGCTGTTGGCGAAGACTCCGGTCAGGATCGCTCCGGCGAAGCCTCCCACGCCGTGAACGCCGAAAGCGTCCAGCGAATCGTCGTAGCCGAACTTCAACTTGATTGTCGTGCAGGCGAAGTAGCAGACTGCTCCGGCCACAACACCCAGAATCATGGCGGACTCGGGCGTGACGAATCCGGCTGCCGGAGTGACGCAGACCAATCCGGCCACCGCGCCGGAGCACGCGCCGAGAATGCTCGGTTTGCCCCGCTTCAGCCATTCGAGTCCCGCCCAAGTCAGCGTTCCCGTCGCCGCCGCGAGGTGCGTCGCGACGAATGCATACACCGCTTGTCCGTTGGCTTCTAGCGCGCTCCCCGCGTTAAAGCCGAACCAACCGACCCACAGCATCGTCGCGCCGATGAATGTGTAGGTCAGATTGTGTGGAGGCATCGGCTCTTGGCCAAAGCCCAGGCGTTTGCCCAACATGATTGCGCAGAGCAACGCAGAGGCTCCAGAAATCAGATGCACCACCGTGCCTCCCGCGAAGTCCAACGCCAAGTGATCGCCGCTGGCGAGCCAGCCATCCGCCGCCCAGACCCAGTGAGCCACCGGGCAATACACGAACGTGCCCCACAGCACGCAAAACAGCAGCATCGCGCTGAACTTCATCCGTTCCGCGAACGCGCCGCAGATCAAGCCGGGTGTGATGATGAAGAACATCATCTGATAGACCATGTGCAGCAGATCGGGAATCGTCTTTCCATTCACAGTGTTGCCGGCACCGACCCCTTTGAGCATCAGTAGTCCGAACCCACCGCAGAAGCGGCCCATGCCGGTCTCACCAAGGCTTTTGTCGAACGCCAAGCTATAGCCCCATACGGCCCAGACAACCGACATGACTCCCATCAGGGCGATGCACTGCATCATCACGCCGAGGATATTCTTCTTGCGGACCAAGCCGCCGTAGAACAACGCCAATCCAGGAGCGGTCATCATCAGCACGAGCGCAGAGGAAACCAGCATCCAGGCCGTGTCTCCTTTGTCAATTTGCTTGGCGAGCGGCACTGATGGAACCGCTGGGGACTCAATCGCCGGAGCGGCAATTGGAACGGACACCGCATTTGTCCCCTCAGGTGAATTCTCTTGAGCCGGAGCAAGGTCACTCATCACGAGTAACAACAATCCCGCGACAATCAGCCGAGCACAGACCTGTGTCTTCATTCGCGTCCAACCTCCTTCGTGTGGTCGACGAAGAACGCGTCATCCACAGAGCATCCCGCTCTCGTTTTTGGAATCGCCTTCCCGCCCCTGTGGCGATGGAACCGACTTGCGCATCAGACTACCTTTTGCTACCGCGATGCCAACGCTCGCGGACCTGGCAAATCGCAAAGAACTCAATCCGGCGCTGCGAGTCCCGCACTATGTCTGACACCCACTCCGATGCGGTGGACCACTCCGACGGCGACTCGCGAAGAGCTTCCGGTCTCGTGGCCAGCATCGCGGGTGGGTTAGCGATCTATGTCGGAGTCTTTGGGATCGTGTTTCTGGACTCGGAAGTCTGGAAGACGCGCTTTTTTGATCGCTGGATTATTCCAAACGCGTGCCATATTCCTCTGAGGATTCTCTTTTATCCGTTGCTGTTGATCTGCCACTGGTTGGGCTGGCTGGCAGACATGCCGCCAATCCGTTGAGCGGATCGTTCGAAAGGTGAAGCCCTGTGTTCTTGGATCCGAGCCGCTCGTTCTTTCATGTCACCACCGAGCAGGCTTGGCTGCTGACGGTCGTTGCTTTCGTCGTCGGACTGGTCGCCGGAGGATTCTTAGCCCGCTGGGCGAATCGGCTATGCGAGTCTCCTCCACGACGAAAAGAAACCGGCACGACGGTGCTGCTCACGGCGACGCTGTTCGCGCTGGTGACATTCGTCATCATCGCGCTGGAGGTACAGTATGTCAGCGAAGTTCTGCCCGATCCGGCGTGGCGCTTTGGCCGCTGGATCGCGCATCTCGGTTTGCTCGCACTGCTGATCGTGGCGACGGCGACCGACCTGCGCGAGTACGTGATCCCCGATCAAATCACGCTCCCCGGAATCGTAGTGGGAGTGCTGTTGGCGACCGCATCGGGAGACACGCAACTGATCCACTTCTGGGTGGACTGGAATCATCCGTTGGTCAGCATGCAGGGGCCGGAGATTCCGACTTGGCTCAAAGACCATCCGCACCTGCATGGTTTAGTATGGAGCCTGGCCGGCGCGGCCACGGGAGCCGGAGTCACTTGGCTCGCGCGTGGAATTTCTTCCGCCGTGCTGGGTCAGGAGGCGATGGGGCTGGGAGATGTCACGCTGATGGCGCTGATCGGCAGCGTGCTGGGCTGGCAGGCGGTGCTGTTCGTGTTTTTGTTCGCGCCGTTTTGCGGCATCTTTGTTGGGTTGGCGGTGAAGGCGATCTTGAATCGTCCGTACGTTCCGTATGGTCCGTATCTCAGCGTCGCGGCGGTGATCGTGATGCTATCCTGGAGATGGATCTGGTCTTGGCAGCCGACTCCGCACGTCTCGATTCGTAAACTGTTCGGCGATCTGCCGAGCTTGGGGATTCTCGCCGGCGTCTCGCTGGTCTTGCTGCTGCTGTTGTTGGGAGTCGTCCGCTGGTGGCGCGGCGGTCCAAAGAAATCGAATCAAGCGTAGGTTAGGACTCCGTCCTGACCAGACTCTCACCGTCAACGAAAGCCAACACTTCATGCGAATCCTCATCACCGCCGGCCCGACGCGAGAGTACCTCGACGACGTGCGTTATCTCTCCAACGCCAGCAGCGGCCGCATGGGTTACGCGCTGGCGGCCGAGGCCGTCGCGCGCGGGCATCACGTCGTTTTGGTTTCAGGACCGGTCGAGTTGTCTCCACCGAAAGGTTGCGAATTCCATTTCGTGCAGACGACCGAAGAGATGCGAATCGCCTGCGAGCAGTCTTTCGCGACCTGCGACGGAGTGATCGCGGCGGCGGCCGTGTGCGACTACAAGCCAATGCAGCGTGTCGTCGGCAAGATGAGCAAAACAGGCGGGCCAATCACCATCGACTTGATCGAGACCGACGATGTACTGGCCGAACTTGGACGAAAAAAGAGCGGCCGCTGGATCGTCGGTTTCGCGCTGGAAGCCACGAACTCGCGCGAGAACGCGCTGCAAAAACTCCGAGCCAAGAATTGCGACGTCGTTGTGCTCAATGATCCCAGCGCCATCGGAGCGGCGAACAACTCCGTCGAACTGATCGACGACACCGGCGAGCCTATCGAAAGCTGGACCGGCCCCAAAGAAACTGTCGCACGCGAGTTGCTGAATTGGATTGAACACCATTGGGAGGGCGAGGCTCCCGCCGAGCCGGAACGCGGATAACGCATATCCTCGATTGTGGCTTGGCGGGAGCCTCGCCCTCCCATTGGCGTCATGAGGCCAACAACTGTTGCTCCAGCGTTTGCAGCAGCTCACCGGCCGACCACTCGCGAGTCGCGATCGTGAACGGCGTGTTGTCCGTCAGCCACTCGCGAACTTGTCGCTCGGCGGAGATCACTGTGCTGTGATTGCGGCCGCCGAAGAATGCGCCGATCTCGCTGTACGCCGCCTGCGTCAGCTTGCGAGCCAGGAACATCGCCAGCATTCGTGGTTGAACGACGTTGCGAGCGCGACTGCTCGACCGCAATTCGTCCGGGATCATCCGGAACAAATCGCAGATGACTCGTTCGACATCGGCCAGCCGGACGATCCGCACGCAATCGCGCTGCAAGTCCGCCAGAATCTGCCGAGCGACCGCTCCGTTCATTCGCTGAGGGTTCATCGCGAAGTGCGCTTCGAGGCAGTTCAGCGCGCCTTCCAATTCGCGAACGTTGTTGCGGAACCATTGCGCGACCAAGGCGACCGCATCGGGCGTCAGATCGAGCTTGCGCTGCGTCAGCTTGTGCTGAATCATCCTCGTTCGCGTGTCGAGATCGGGGACTTCCATGCGGCAAACCAAACCGGAGACAAAGCGTGTCGAAAGTTCTTCGCTGACTTGCGAAAGCAATCGCGGATGCCGATCGGCCGTCACGACCAATTGTTTGCCCAGACTTTCGAGCGTCTTGATCGTGTGCAGAAACTCTTCCTGAATCACCCGCTTGCCGTCCAAGAAATCGACGTCGTCCACCAGCAGCACATCGACGCTGCGGAACTTCTGCCGAAAGCTTGGCAGTGATTGCGTGCGCAGAGCCTGCGTGAAGTAGTTCGCGAATTGTTCCGAGGTCAGAAACAAAACGTTCCAAACGGGGAATCTCCGCCGCAGTTCGCAATACACCCCTTCGAGCAGATGCGTCTTTCCCAGACCGACGCCGCCGAAGAGATACAGCGGATTTAGCCGCTCGCCCGGTGCTTCGCAGACCTGCCGGGCCGCCGTGATCGCGAGCTGATTGCACGGCCCAGGCACGAAGTCGTCGAGCTTCGCGAAACGCCGCGAAGAACTCGCCGACGGTCGTGGCGCGGCTTCCGAGCGTGTTGCTCCGGCGATGCGAAGTTCACTCTCGCGAGGTGACGCGACTGCCCGTGTGAGGTTCGTCGTCGGTTGTGGCGCGGTAGCTGCGGCGTCACGCCGCGACGCGATCCCATTCGAGGCCGCGATGGCCAGTTCGCCGTCGATCTCAAAGCAGACACGCGCTGCAGGGCCGAGCACGCTCATGGCGACAGCACCGATTGGCTCACGAAACTGCCGCTGCAACCAGGTCGAGAGGAACGGACTGGCGACTCGCACGACCAGTTCGTCGTTGCGGATCGTCAATTCGGTCCGATCGCGGAACCAAAGTTGATAGCTCTGTGTTCCGATGGTAGTTCGCAGCAGCGACTCGAGCGCAGCGTGCTGTTGGGTTGGCTGGGGTTCAAAATCCGTTCGGTCCGTGGTTGGAGCCACCCCAGCTCCAATCCGCGTTGCCGTGTTGTCATGAGACAACGGTGGCGCAACCATCACCAAGTCGGTGGGCAGCATCTTGCAACCCCTCTGCGCGCACCGTGTCCGCAATGTGATCCATCAGCACTCCCCCAAGCAAAGCGGACAGGCACTCCGTTGCCGTGGTGAGGGATGGGCGGGCGGTAATCGCGCAGTCTGTTGGGAGACAGTTAGAATTAGCCGGCGTTCGCTGTTGGCACCACGACGTTTCGGCCGTCACTCACTCAGAGGGGGCGGATGCTATCTTCGTGAGGTCGAGAGTCAAATCAAAAACTTCTCGACATACCGCCAACACCGTTCTGACAGACGGCAACTTGGCGAATTCCTCGCGGGTTTCGCAGTTCCAGAATTTTGAATTATTTTCAATGCCGATCGACGCTGTGCAAAACGTGTGGAAAGGTCTCAATTCGAGGAAGCTCTTGCGGCAGACACGCACGCGGCTATGGTAATCGCGAAGAGGAATTCCGATGCGTCGCCGCGACTGGCTGAGTCTGACGAGTGCTGCCGGTCTCGCCTATTGGGGCGAGGTCTTGCGGCAGCGGCCTGCTCTGGCGCGAGAGGCACACGGTGCCACAAGTCGCGACGCGGGATTCGGCCGAGCGAAGTCTGTCTTGGTGGTCATCGCCAGTGGCGGCCAGAGCCAGCTTGAGACGTTTGATCCGCGTCCCGATGCGCCGCTGGAAGTTCGCGGCCAGTTCGGAGCAATCGAGACTTCCGTTCCAGGCACGTTCGTGTGCGAACATCTGCCTCGGCTGGCGAAGCTGGCCAATCGGTATGCCATCGTGCGGTCGATGTCGCACGAAGATCTCGATCACGGATCGGCGCTCTATCTGATGCTGACGGGGCAGTATCACCAACGGCTGTCCTCCAACCCGCCGCCGCGTGAGACCGATCATCCCTTCTTCGGCTCGGTGTTGGAACAAGTTCGGCCGAGATCGAAATTCCTGCGCACGTCGGTGCTCGTGAATGGCCCGGCCTTGGTTCCGTTCGAGCCTGGTCCCGGTCAATTCGCGGGACTGCTCGGCCGGCGATTTGATTCGCTCATCATCGGCGACATGACGACCGGACAGCCGGCGATCCCCGGTTTGGAGCGCCTCGAAGAAATGGATTCGCGGCGACAGGAGATTCGTCGGCAATTGCTCAATCAATTGGAGCCGAGCCGACCACAAGCCGCGCAACCGACGATCGACATGCAGACGCTCTATCAACAAGCCTACGAGATGCTCGACCGGCCCGCCGCGCGGCAGGCGTTGGATTTAGAGTCTGAACCGGCATCGCTGCGCGATCGATATGGACGGCATCGACCGGGGCAAGCGTGCTTGCTGGCGCGGCGGCTGATCGAGGCCGAAGTGCCGCTCGTCACGGTGATGTGGAATCACTCGAACCGCGGCCAGGATCGTTTTCCCGATGAAGTCGAGCAATTCGGCTGGGACACGCACAACGATATCTTCGATGTGCTGGGCGGTTCGCTGCTGCCTCGCTTCGATCAAAGTTTTTCGGCACTTCTGGAAGACCTCGACCAGCGCGGATTGTTAGAGACTACGCTCGTCATCTGCATGGGCGAGTTTGGCCGCGCACCGCTGGTCGCGCTGGAGTCGAGGTTCAAAGGAGCGTCACCCGGCCGCAAGCACTGGGCGGCCGCGTACTCGATCGTGATGGCCGGAGCCGGTGTCCGCGGTGGTGCCACTATCGGCGCGACCGATCGGCAGGCGGCGTATCCGATCAGCACGAAGTACGCACCGTGGGATGTGACCGCCACGATCTTCCACGCACTGGGCATCGACCCCGCTGGACACTTCTACGACAGCTCGAACCGCCCCTATCCCATCAGCGCGGGGCAGCCGATCGCGGCGCTGTATGGCTGATGCAATCCTCCGTAGGGTGGGACAAGCTCGCTTCGAGCGCCGGCCCACCAAACTCGCGTTCAATGATGGCGATGTCCCACTGGTGGGCCGGCGCGGCGATGCGCCGCTGGTCCCACCCTACCATTGCCTCAGTCTTCGCGATTCTCTGGACGCACCTCGGCGGCGAGTACGCCCTCGATGCGATTCAGATCCGACACCAGTTGCGGCAACGAGGCGGTCGGCAACAGGGCGATGCGGTACGTCAATTCCATCGCCGAGCCTTGCCGAATCGTGCCCGCGGTGAGCGATTGCAGGTCAGACGTGTGCTTGGACAACACGCCGCGAAGTTGCGTCTCCAGTTCCGGAGTCCACGCCAATTTCACGGCGAGCAGATTGAGCAGCGGCGCGGCCAAATCGTCGTGCGGGCGGTCGTGATAGATCGCGGCGGCAATTGTGAACGCCACCATGCCCAGGACTGCGACCAAGGGTTGTCCCGCTCCGACCGCCATGCCGACCACCACGGCGAAAATCACGAACGCGGTGTCCTTCGTGTCGCGGAGCACGGTGCGGAAGCGAACGATCGACAACGCGCCGACCAGGCTGAAAGCACGAGCCGAGTTGTCGCCAATGACCTGTGTCACTATCGCGATCAGCACGCACAACAGCACCAGTGTTGCGGGAAACGTGGAGGCAGGACCGGTCGAACGGCCACGAGTCATCCGATGAATGCCGGTCACCGCGCTTCCCAGGATCACCGCCGCCACCAACCGAACGGCCAGCGATTTCCAGGAGACGGGGTCGTCATTGCCCAGCGTCTGTTGCAGCCAGTCAGGCATCGGTCGTTCCTAGCGCGGGCTTCGCCCGCAGTCCGGCTCACTATCCCCCGCCGCGGGGGAGAGGGCTGGGGTGAGGGGGCCGGCGCTGGTGAAAGATTCGACCACCACA
>SXGS01332883.1_pt1 | contig 59519 bp, 48 predicted proteins | sample 3174681 | NCBI WGS metagenome assembly SXGS01 (sample SAMN11356861, study PRJNA531348) | freshwater metagenome | isolation source: freshwater sample F1-80 | place: China: Fuxian Lake, Yuxi | collected 2017-12-25
GATGGGCGGCATGCAGGTGCTCGAATGGGCCGTGGCCTTTCCCGACGCCGTCGCCTCGGCGATTCCCATCGCCACCACCGCGCGCCACTCGGCCATGCAGATCGCGTTCAACGAGGTCGGCCGCCAGGCGGTTATGTTCGATCAGGCCTGGAACGGCGGCGACTACTACGGATCGGCCCCGCCCGGGCGTGGACTCTCCGTCGCGCGGATGGTCGGCCATATCACCTACATGAGCGACGAGTCCATGCGCGAAAAGTTCGGCCGCCGTCTCCGCGACCGCGACAAGTTCGGCTTCGACTTCGGCGTAGACTTCGAGGTGGAAAGCTATCTCCGCTATCGCGGCAACCAGTTCGTCGACCGCTTCGACGCGAATTCGTACCTCTACATCACCAAGGCCATGGACTACTTCGATCTCAGCCAGGGCTTCCCCTCGTTGGGCGCGTCTTTCGAGCGGGCGAAGGCCCGCTTCCTGGTGATCAGCTTCACGTCGGACTGGCTGTATCCCACCTACCAATCGCTCGAGATCGTCAACGCGCTACGCAGCCGCAATCGCGACGTCGCCTTCTGCGAACTGCCTTCCAACTACGGCCACGACGCGTTCCTGGTGGAAGTGGGCGAGCAATCGGAGATGGTCCGCGGGTTCCTGGCCCAGACGCTGAAGCAGGAAACCCGATGACGCTCGTCCACCAGGTGCTCGGCCGCGGCGACTACGCGATGATCGGCGGCATTGTGGAGCCCGGTTCGCGCGTGCTTGATCTCGGGTGTGGCGAAGCGGACCTGCTGCAGTGGCTCGCCGAGAACAAGAACGTGCAGGCGCGGGGCGTGGAGATCGACGGCGTGAAGGTCCAGCGTGCCATAGCCCGCGGAGTCTCCGTCTACCAGGGCGACCTCGAGAACAGCCTGTCGGATTACCCCGACGGCGCATTCGACTACGTGATCCTCAGCCAGACGCTGCAGCAGGTGCTGCATCCACTACGCGTGTTGGGCGAAATGCTGCGCGTAGGCCGCCACGGCATCGTCGCCTTCCCGAACTTCGGCCACTGGCGCGTTCGATGGTCCCACATGGTGAGCGGCCGATCGCCGCGCACGGAGCTGTTCCCGTTCGATTGGTACGATTCACCCAACCTTCACTTCCTGACGGTGGAGGATTTCGAGGAACTGGCGGCGAAGCAGAAGTGGCTGCTGGAGCGGCGCACCTTCATGTCGGGCCTGAAGGAAGTGACCTGGGCGCCGAACCTGATGGCGGAAATCGCGGTCTTTCTGTTCCGCAGGCCGTAAGCCGCGGGTTACGGACGGCGGTGCTGCTCCCGGAGCACCTTCGGATCGTCCATGGCCGGGCCCGGCTTCGGATCCATCGGCTCGCGCGCCTTCGACGGATCGAACAGCTCCGGATGCGCCGGACGCACCTGATACGGCGTGAAGTCCGGCTCCGCCGCGAAGATCCCGGAAAGGTCCGCCGCCGCTGCGTCGTACAGATTCAGCGGGGGCAGGCGCAGCAGGCCGAGCGCGGTCTTCAGCAGGCTCGGGAAGCTCGCGTTGGTCTTCGAAACGTGGTTCCGGCGGGCGTAAGGAGAGATTGCGAGGAACACCGTGCGATGCGAGTCCACGTGGTCGACGCCGCCCTGCGCATCGTCCTCGGTGACCAGAATCGCCATCCTTGGCCAAGCCTGGGTGTGTGACAGGTAGTCCACAATCCGGCCCAAAGCGTAATCGTTATCGGCGACGAAGCTGGCGTCGAACGGATAGCCGTCGTCGGGCCGCGCGGCGGCCATGTGATCGTTCGGCAGGTGGATGTACAGCAACTTGGGTATCGGCTTGCCCGGCTTGACGTACAGCGCGTCCATCTCGCGGATGAATTGGTCGGCCCGGAACTGATCTGGAATATTCATGTTGTAGTTTGGATATTCCCGCGAGGTATTCCGGTAGAGCGGATCGGGCATCGGAACGTTGGTCGGGTAGCGAGCGCCGGTGGGCTTCAACCCCTGGCCCTCGTCCGCGCCGGCGAGTTCGAACCCCTCGCCGAAATTGCGAAACGTCACGCCGTGCCGGTCCAGATGATGCCACAGCGCCCCGGCCTCCAACTGCTCTTCGGGGTGGACGCTCGAGTTTGACTGGGCGAACAGCCGCCGCCCGGGCGCCGCCGTCAGCCGGAAGTCCTTCTGCCCCCCGTAAGCGGCCATTAGCGTAGACTCGGTCCACGCGTTCGGGTAGGACCCCACCAACCAGTGGTGTCCGTCGACGCTGACCTCGGAATCGGCGTGGAAGTTGTCGCTGAACGCGAACCTCTCGCCCAGCGCGTGGTGGTTCGGCGTCACGTTGACGTTCCGAAGCGCGAACCGCTGTTGCAGTTGACCCCGCCGCGGCATGACGTAGCCACGCCGGCCAAGGCGCGCCAGATCGGGGATGCCCTCCACCGGTCCATTGGCGGCTCGCTCGATGTAGCCGAACACCTCGTCGAAGGTGCGGTTCTCTTTGACGATGATGACGACATGCTCGATCCCGGCCGGGTACTCCGGAGTCGACGATGCAACCTCGACGAGCCCCGCGTTTTCGAGCACGGCCTGGGTGAGTTTGGGGATCTCGGCAAGGTCCGGCAACGGGAAAGCGATCACCGAACCGCGCCGCCGCTCGCCCTGGAAGCTGCCGGGTTCGGGTCCCCGCCGGGTGGCGTTCGGTCCGGTCCCGTGGCCCTTGGCACACGCGACCCACGCGCCCCCTTCGCTTACTACGATTCTCGTAGGAAACCATGCGACGGGAAGATGGCCGAGCACCCGCAGGGTCTGGATATCGATCACGCCGACGGCGTTGATTCCCGCTTCGGCCACCAGCAACCAGCCGGTATCCGGGTCGAACGCGAGCCCGATAGGCAGCACGCCCCGAAGGTGCTCTAGTTTCGGTATGCGTAGCGGGATCTCCTTCTCTACCTCGAGCGAAAGGGCCGACACGACGGTGATGGAGTCGTTGTGTCCGTTCGACACGAAGATACGGTCGCCGGCCGCCAGGATTCCAGACGGACTGGAGCCTCCCGCCGAGCGCTCGCCGAAGGGAAGTCCGGTGCGCACGAACTTCAGCACCTTCATGGCGGAGGGGTCGGCAATATCTACTACTGCGATAGAATTCGACTCCACAACGTTCGGGTCCCCGAGTCCGGGTACGCTCACCGTCCGTCCGGACGCGTCCTGCCTCGCCGCCCCGTCGCGCGCCTCCGGCGAGGGGAATCCAAAGGCGGGAAACGGCAGTCCGGTTTCGCGAATCCTCCGGAGATCGGCGCCCGGAACCGGCTTGTACTCGAACATTCCGATGTTCGCCACGTAGGCTCGCGTACCGTCCGGGGATAGAGCCAGGGAAAAAGGAAGCCGACCGACTCGCACCGATCCGATCAGGCGCCTCTTGTCGGCGTCGATCGAGACGAGCCGGAAGTTGGCTTGATCCAGCACATAGACCACTTTAGCCGCAGGATCATAGGCGAGGTCGCCCGTGTAGCTGTCGCGGAACTCGCGATCGTCCACCGAGACGGCGCCCTTCTTCGAGCCGCTCCGGGCGTCTAGCAGCCGGACACGCCCCGAATTCCCTTCCGCCGCCCAGAGGTTCTGGTTGTCGGAGAAGGCCAACCCCATGAAAACGCTGCGCCAGTCGGCGTCGTCATCTCCGGTCTCCTCCTCCTTGTTCTTTGGCGCCACCAGGCTCTTCACGCGAGAGCCGGTCTTGGGGTCGCGCTCGATTACCGTCACAGCGTACCGGTTGGGTCCGCCGTCCGCGGTCGCGATCAGACGCCCGTTGCGGCTCATCGCGATTCCAAAGGGTCCGGGCCCTGTGGGGTACTGCTTGCCCAAAGGGGTCAGCATACGCCCACCGGGGAGGATGGAGGTAGCGCCTGGCCGCCGAGCCGGAGGCCGCGTACCGGCCGGTGGCGTGAAGTCGGCCGCGATGGTGATCGTAGTTAGAACGAAAAGGACAACCAGTGGCATGTGCGCTCTTCCCTGGGAATCGGGAGATCGCTACCAATCATAACTTGCCGTTGCGCGCGATGCCTCTCGCGGCGAGCATTTCCGTGCACACTCGCAGCTCGACCCGGCGGTTCGACTGCCGTCCCTCTGGCGTATTGTTGTCCGCCACAGGTCTCGTCATCCCGCATCCGTGGCTGGTCAACCGGTCGGCGGGAATGCCCCTGTCGACCAAATACTGCCGGACCGCGCCCGCCCGCCAGCGGGTCAGCTCATAGTTCTGCCAGAAGTCACCCGCGTTGTCGGTGTGGGAAGTGACCTCCACGGGCAGCCCCGGATGCCGCATCAGCAGCATCGCGACAGCGTCCAGGGCGAACCTGGATACCGGCGCCAGGTCGGCCGTGCCGTCGCGAAAATCGACCCGATTCTCATCCAGCAATTCGTGGAGTTCGCGTTGCACCGAAACGGGATCGGCAGTTCCATCGCGAACCGGCTCGGCGGTGAGAATAGCGGTTGCTTCGGGCGCGGCGAGTGCTCTCCACCGGGCGATCTCGGCGTCGCGAGACGCGGTGGCGTCTCTGAGGTTCGCCTCGAGTTCGTGAGTGCGCGCGATGAGGCGGGAGATTTCGGGGTCCTGGGAGCCCCCGGAACCGGCCGACAGTTCGATCTCTTTGGCGTGCAACGCCGCTTCCAGGCTGTTCGTGCGGCCGCGCCAGTGGGCGCTCTCGCGGTCCCGGTCGGCGATCGCGGCGGCCAAGGCGGCCTCGAGCTGTCTCGAGTGATTCGTGAGCCGGTCGATCTCCGCGTTCTTCGCGCCGATGGCCTTGGTGAGGCTTCGCTCGGCCTCGGAGAGCTGCGCCGACAGCGGTTCCAGGGCCTGAACGAACGCGTTCAGGCGCGAGATCTCCTCGGACCGCGACTCGGTCTGAAGCCGCAACGCCTCCAGGGCGGCCTCGTGATGGAGGAGCATCGCCGTGACACCGTCGTAGTCGGCCTGCTTGGCGGTGAGCTGTGCCTGGAGGGCTCTTTCCATCTCCGCCATGCGGCTGGTCTGACGCTCCAGGGAGCTCACCCGGCCGGCGTGGGCAGCCGCCTCGATGTCCTTCTCCTCCAATGCTTTAATGGCCTCGTCGCGGGCCGCCTGCTCGGCGTCGAGCCTTGGCTCTAACTCGCGGATTCGGGCGACGAGCGAAGCCGCCTCCGTGTCGCGAGCGGCGAGCGCGTGCTTGTAAGACTGCTCCAGGTCGGTGGCGCGACCGGCGGCGATCTGCCCAACCTGCTGGAGCTGCTGCCGGAGAGTCTCGATTTCCCGCTCTTTTTCCGCTAGCCTTGTGCGCGCTTCGCTCCGCGCCGCCTGCGCCTCGTTAGCCGCTTGCTCGAGTATCTGGACCCGGCCACCCGCCATCAGAGACTCGGCTTCCCGGCTCATCAGATCGGCCTGGACTCCGTCGGCGTATGCCCGCAATGCCGCCATTTTACGCGAGGAAAGGAGCCGCGAGACGAGGTAGCCGAGCACAAAGGCGATCAGCAGGCACGGAACCCCGTTCCACAGCAAATACCACATTAATAGGATTCCTTGAAGTGAAACTCGATCCGGCGGTTCCGGTGACGGCCTACCGCGGTGTCGTTGCTCGCGACGGGCCGTGACGAGCCCCAACCCGCCACCGAAATCCTCGATCGGGCCGCGCCCTTGGAGATGAGGTAGGATCTCACCGACTCGCCCCGAAGTAGGCTCAGCACGACGTTCGCCGCGGGATCGCCTTCAGCATCCGTATGGCCCTCGATCGACAGCCGTTGTTCCGGATGCGCGGTGAGCCAGGCGGCGGCGGCATCCAGCCCGGGTAGGCTCGCCCGAGCGAGCTGAGAACTCGCGGTTTCGAAGCGTACCTCAGGGGCTGGGAAGGCTGCCGACGCTACACTCCTAAAAGGGGACTCCTGCTCACCCACTCGAGCCGTAGTGGCGGACTCGTGGATCCGAACCTGAACACTCCGCACACCCCACACCTTTTGAACCGCCCAAATCGCGGCCTCACTGACTTGGGGGGAAGATTTTGACCCGATGAGGGTGACGTCCAGGCCATCCAGTAACATCGGTCCGGCGTGGATCCCCGCGCCTTCAAGCGCTGCAACGGACCTATAATGAATGTCTTCGCTCATGCGCGCCATCGTGTGGCGGACGCAAACCGCCAAAGCGAGCACGGTCAGGAAAGTCAGGAGCGACAGGAGGTGCTGGGAGGAAGGTGGCCCCTTTTGGGGGTATTTCGCCGCCCTAGCGGAAGACGGCGCTGTCTCCACGATGTGGGTACGCCAGCGGATCCGAACGACGACGCGAGCCACTCAGATGATTCTCTGGTACCAAGACTACCACATGGTCGTACTGGCCGTAAATAGCTTTTTTACATGAACTTAAGGTAATACGTACGCAATTCATCGGTCCCGGGCCCGAGGTCGCCCGCTTGTCTCCCGGCCGCCGCTATGACAGCCAGCGGACAGCCCGTTGTCTCGAGTACCGGACTTCATAGGATCAGGAATCGCCCGAATCCACTACGATTGCAGTTTACGAGCGTTGCCCCGCCGTCCGTCCCGCCTTGACGATCCCTCCTTGCATCACCGCGAGGAACCGGGAGCGGTCCTCCAGAATCGAGATGTCGGACAGCGGATCTCCGTCCACCACCAGGACATCGGCGAGTTTCCCCGCCTCGAGTGAGCCGATTTCCCGCTCCCGCCCCATCACTTCCGCGCCGCCGAGGGTGGCGCATCGCAGCGTTTCGAGCGGTGTGAACCCGGCGTCCTGCACGAAAAACGTCAGCTCCTTGGCGTACGTTCCGTGCGGCGTCCACGCGAACCCATAGTCCCCTCCCAGGCCCATCCGCCCACCCGCTTTCAGGATCATGCGTGCGCTCTCTACCCCTGCTTCGAGTGTCTCCTTGTGGCCATCCACCACGGCTTGCGACATGCCGATCGACGGGCCGAGTTCCACGCTGGCCTTCTCGAACTGCAGCGCGCACACGACCGGAGTACGCCGTTGCATGAGCAGGTCGAGCGCTTCCGGGTCCATGAAGGTGGCATGCTCGATGGTGTCGTAGCCGGCGCGGAGCGCGTTCTTGATCCCCAGATTCGCCCGGCAATGTCCGGTCACTTTCAGCTTATGGTTATGCGCGGTTTGTACGACGGCGTGCATCTCCTCGAACGTCATGCACAACGTGTGGTGGTCGTTCCAATCCGGGGACGCCGCGTCGCCAGTGGGGTAGGTTTTCACCCATTCGACGCCATCTTTCACCAATTTGCGGACAGCGGCGCGTGCCTCGACGGGTCCGTTGACGAGCAGGACCAGCCCCTCCATCCCGATTCTGCGGAAATCGGGGTTCCAGTCCATCAGTCCGCCGACGCCGCAGATCTCGCGTCCGCTGGCGGCGAGGCGCGGTCCCAAGGCGAGGTCCTCCTCGATTGCTTTTTTCAGCCAGACGTCGATATTGAACAGACTGCCGCCGCTACGAGCCGCCGTGTACCCGCATTCGAGAGCGAGCTTGCAATTGTTCGCGGCCAGCAACGTCACGTACTCGACCGGATACTTGATGTCGAGGTCCTCGAGCGCGGCGACATTAAAGTAGGTGGGATGGTAGTGCGCTTCGATCAGCCCAGGCAGGATCGTGCCGCCGCGGGCGTCGATCAAGCGCTCGTCCGGCTGCGGGGCGGGGGCCCCAACCGCGGGACCCACATACGCGATTCTTCCGTCTTCGACGATCAGCGTGGCGTTTGGCACGGCCGGTGCTCCCGTGCCGTCGATCAACTGGCCGTTGCCGATGCGGGTGATTCCAGTGGCGAGTTTCATAGAGTCAAGAGGAACGCGTGAAGGTGGCGCAACAATGTCTGGGTGTCGAGCCAGTGCGCCTGATGGCCGATTCCCTGAAGATGCACCAGCGTACAGTCGGCCGCGGCGGCCGACACACGAGCCGCGTCCTCGGGGGTCAACATTCCGCCGGCCGCCGGATCGGACTGGAGCAGCAGGATCGGGCATGCGATGCGCCGGAAGGTGTCCTCGAGGTCGAACCCTTGGAGCCATTCCCCAATGACGATGGGATCGAGTACGGCGGGGTCCAGGTAGCTCAGGCAGCGGGCCATGAAGCGGATGGTCGAGGCGTCCCGGACCGCGCCGATAACCTTTGACAACCCGCGCGGATCGAAGGGACGTCCGGCGAAGGGCTTCAGGGACGCGAAGTAGGGCTGCATGCCGCTGCCGGCAATCCGCGCACCCATTGTCTCGAACGGCGGATCCTCGAGGACGAGCGCCCGGACGCGCTCCGGGGTCTGAGCCGCCGCTACCGCCGCCACCATCGCTCCCAGCGAATGCCCGTAGATCACCGCCGGAGCGGAAACGCGCTCCTCGAGGTATTCGACGACGGGGCTCGCGTAGTCCACCACGCGATACCGGTTGGCGCGGGGTGAATCGCCATGCCCGGCGTGGTCCACTCCATGGACCTCCCAGGCGCGTTCCAGATCCGCCAGCAAGGGGGTAAAGCAGCGGTGGGACCGGATCACGCCGTGGAGCAGCACCATCGGGAGCCCGTTGGACGGGCCCCTGCGCGAGTAGAGCATTATTGGCATTCTATCGCGTCGAAATGCCTGGTTCGCCCCTTGGTTCCGCGACTCGCCGGGTTTGTTTCGAAAAAGTAGCCGCCTGATTCACGGGCTGCTACAATCCGACTAGGGGAAAGGGTCTCGCGCATAGAATTGCCAGGGGAGCAAGCTATTGCGGCGGTACCCGCCTAATTTGCAACCCGCATTGTGGGGGTACAATCCATGCTACCGATGTCTTCGCGGACACTTCGGGCCTTTACCATTGGCCTGCTCGGTTCCGCTCTTCTGTTTGGCCAGGCGACCGACGGAAACCTTGCCGGCACGATTTCCGATTCCAGCGGCGCCGCGATCCCGGACGCCGCCATCGAATTACTGAACGAGGCGACCAACATCAGGGTCTCGGCGAACACGGACGGCCTTGGCCGCTACCGTTTCAACAACGTCCTGGTCGGCATGTACAAGCTGACCGCTTCCAAGGCCGGATTTCAAACGGCCTCGCTTCAGAACGTCCAGGTGCAACTGAGCCGCACCTCCACGGCGAATCTGGCGCTCGAGGTCGGCGCCGTCAGCACCACGGTGGCGGTGACGGAAGCGGCCGCGCTGCTCGACACGACATCCGCGCAAGTCCAGACCACCTACGACCGCCGGCAAGCGACCATGTTGCCGCTCACCGGCATCAGCACCCTCGGGGTGATCAACATGAGCCTGCTGTCGGCGGGTGTTTCTTCGGGCGGAGGCGTTGGATACGGCACTGGGCCGTCCGTCGGCGGCCAGCGCCCGACCAACAACAACTTCATGGTGGACGGCATCGACAACAACAATCGTTCCATCACCGGGCCCATCGTCCGGGTTTCGAACGAAGCGGTGGCGGAGTTTTCTCTCCAGCAGAACCAGTTTTCCGCCGAGTTCGGCCATTCCACCGGCGGCCAGTTCAATACCGTGATCCGTTCGGGCACCAATCAGTTCCACGGGACTGCTTTCGAATACTTCCAGAACCGCAAACTGAACGCGATCGACGAGCAGTTCAAGCGGATCGGCTTCCGCGACAAGGCTCCCCGGTTCGATAGCAACCGGATCGGCGGCAACCTGGGCGGTCCGATATTGAAAGACAAAGCGTTCTTTTTCTTCAACTACGACTACAATCCGACCGGACAGGCCTCGTCGGCCAAGGGCGCCATCTTCGTTCCGACGGCGGACGGCATCCGGCAGTTGGATTCGGTGGCGGGTCTGAGCAAGACGAATCTGGACCAATTCAAGAAGTTTGTGCCCGCGGCGGGCGCGCCCGTGGCCGGCCGATTCGCTTCGGTGCGAGGGTCGCAGATCCCGCTGGGCGTGCTTTCGGTGGCCGGTCCCTCCTTCGAGAACATCCATAGCTATACCGTGAGCGGCGACTACAACATCTCCGACCGCGACCAGGTGCGGGTGCGCTACCTGCACCGGCGGCTCGACAGCATCGATACCATCGCCGACTTGCCGTCGTTTTTCACGCCGAGCATCGAGCGGGCGCATCTGGCGTCGGTGACGCACTTCCATACGTTCGCGCCGAGCCTGACCAACGAGATGCGGCCGCCTACACTCGCCGGATCACGGACTTTCCGGTGAGCGGATTCGCGTTCCCGGGTCTGGACGCGTTCCCGAACATCGGATTGGCGGACCTGGGTCTAACGGTCGGCCCGAACAGCAACCTGCCGCAGAGCGACGCGGGCAACACCTACCAACTGCTGGACAACGTGAGTTGGATGAAGGGCGCTCACAACCTCAAGTTCGGCTACGACGGCCGCAAGGTGAACCGGAGCAACTTCTTCATTCAGCGCGTGCGCGGCGACTACCAATACCAGACGTTCGAGCGCTACCTGCTCGACATCACGCCGGAGTTCGCGCAACGCTCGGTGGGCGCGTTTCCGTTCGCGGGCAACCTGCTATCGCACTACGCCTATGTCAACGACGATTGGAAGATCCGGTCGAACGTGACGATTAACCTGGGACTCCGCTACGAGTTCGTCCCGGTTCCGGCGGGCGCGAAGCTGCAGAAGCTGAATGCGCTCGCGAGCGTCCCCGAGTTTTTGATCGCCGAACCGAAGCCGACCAAGCGGGACTTCGCGCCGCGCGTGGGCGTGGCGTGGTCGCCTGGGAACGACAGCAGGACGTCGGTCCGCGCCGGATTCGGGGTGGGCTACGATCAGGTCTACCAGAATCTGGGGGTGAACTCTTTGCCGCCCCAGTTTTTCACCACGGTAGATGCGCAGATCACGCGGGCGAATCAGCCGAACTTTCTCGGCAGCGGCGCCATCCCGAATATCGCTCAGCCGGTCTCCGATCCAGCGCGGGCGCGGGCGGCCACCTCGTCGTGGATCCCCGACCAGTTGCGGCCTTACTCGCTGCAGTGGAACGTGGGCGTCCAGCGCGTGCTGAAGCAGGACTACACGGTCGAAGTGCGTTATCTCGGCAGCCGCGGCATCCATCTGCCGTTCCAGATCCAGCCGAACCGGGCTGCTCGCGCGACGGCCGCGTCGGGCTCGTTCCTGCCGACGTACTTGCAACGGCCGGGCCAGGGGGAGATCGATGGCTTGCGCAGCTCGCTTTCGGACTTTCTGACGTTCAACAGCAACACGCTGGCGCCGCAGGGATTCGGCAGCACGATCACCGCGTTCACGCCACAGGGCAACTCGAGCTACCACGGGTTGGCCACGCAACTCACGCGGCGCTTCTCGCGCGGGTTGCAGATGAACATGGCGTACACGTGGTCGAAAAACATCGACGATTCCACCGCCGCGCTGTTCAGTACGGTGCTCACGCCTCGCCGTCCGCAGGACTTCTTCAACCTGCGGCCGGAACGCGCCGCTTCCGCGCTCGACCGGCGGCATCGCCTCACGATGGCGTGGGTCTATGACACGCCGTGGTTCAAGAATAGCGATTTTCTCCGCAGGAATATGCTGGGCAACTGGACGTTCACCGGAATTTACACGGCGGAAACGGGCGCATGGGGGACGGTCCGCTCCGGGGTCGATTCCAACGGCAACGGCGACAATGCGGGCGACCGCACGATCATTAACCCGGCGGGCGACGCCAACTCGGCCTCCGGCGTTCGCGCGCTGTGCCGCGGCGGCGGGGCGTGCGATCCGAACGTGGCGGCCGACCGGAGCCGCATCGTCGGCTGGTTGGCGGAGAATCCGGGCGCGCGCTACATCCTGGCCGGTCAGGGCTCTTACCCGAACGCCGGCCGCAACACGATTCGGCTTCCCGGGATCAACAACTTCGATCTGACGCTGGGCAAGCGGATCAACGTGACCGAACGGCACGCGGTGGAGTTCCGGGCCGAGGCCTACAACGCTTTCAACCATTCGCAGTACACGCCGGGCTTCCCCAACACGGCGGCGGGGCGGTCGCGCACGACGACGGCGGCGACGAACCTGTTGCTGGCCGGCTTCCAGCGGGCGTCGGGCGCGGCTCCGGCGGCGGTGAACAACTCTGTGTTCATGCGGCCGGATCTGGCGTTCCAGTCCAATAGCCGCACGCTGCAGTTGGTGCTGCGCTACTCGTTCTGACCCCGTTCAGAGGGGCCGGCTCAATACCGGCCCCTTCCCCGGCGCGCGGTGCTATGATCGTGGTGAAACGAGGTTCTCAGGGATGCTGCGCCGTACGATGCTGTCTCTGCTTCCGGCTTCCATCGTGGCTGGGCAGGAAGCGAAGGTCGACGACCCGAAATTGCCGCCGGTGGCTCCGATCAAGGTGTCGACCACCGAGGTCATCGTTCCCATAACCGTCACCGACGACAAGGGACGGTTCGTCAGCGACCTGGACCAGGAGCATTTCAAGATCTTCGAGGACGGCCGGGAACAGAAGATCATATACTTCAATCGCGAGCGCAATCAGCCGATCGTCATCGGTTTTCTGCTCGATGTTTCCAACGCCAGCCGGCAGCACTGGAAAGTATTCCAGGAAGCGGCCATCGACCTGGTGCAGACGCTACTTCCAGGGGACAAGAAGTATTCGGGCTATCTGGTCAGCTACGGCACCGAGGCCGAGCTTCAGGTGAACACGACGAGCGACCCCGAGTCGATCATGGCGAAGATTCGCAAGATCAAACCGGGTGGCGGCGCGGCGCTGTTCGACGCGGTGTACATGGCGTGCACCAGCCGGGACCTGGTCAAGGGCGAACCGATCGAGCCGAGGCGCATCATCGTGATCATCGGCGACGGTCACGATTCGGCGAGCAAGAAGGGTCTCGAGGAAGTTCAGGAATTAGCGCAACGGAACCTGGTCACCATCTATGGGGTGAGCACGGTGGCGTTCGGATTCGTGTCGGAAGGCGAGAAGTTGCTCTTGAAGCTCACCGACGCGACGGGTGGACGCGTCGAGGCGCCGCTCAACAAGGGGTTATATAAGGACATCTCGGGCTACCTGTCGACCCCGTCCGACGAAGGCAACTACGCGATCAAGGTGGGCACGGGTGGGTATGCGTCGGAGATCGCCAAGGGGATGTTCCGGGCCATCGCGAACGTGGCGGGCGAGATCACCACGCAGTACGTGATCCGGTACGCGCCCGGCGACACCGATTCGGCGAAGGTTTTCCGCAAGCTGCGCGTCGAGGTCGTAGGCTATCCGAACCTGAGGATCCGGCATCGCGAAGGCTATTACCCCTACAATCCGTAGGCGGCAGGTCGATAAGGATCCGGGGAGCGATTCCATGACCATCGGGGCGATGTCCAGGGTGGAGTATCTACTGCTCGAGGCGGCCCTGCCTGGAATTCCGCCCCAGCCGATCGGTGTCCTGCTCCACGATCCGGAGAGTGGCCGCTTGGGAGTAAGGCTCCGGCGGGATTGGGATCGGGTGGCGGGCCCGGACGAGGTCGAGGTTTTCCAGGCGCTTGCCGCTTCGCTCGAGGATCGCGCGCGCGAGGGACCGGCGAAGGAGCTCCTCGCCTGGCTCGAGGACACTTTGTCGAATTCCATCCGCGTCTCCGAGCGCAAGCCGGTCGCGATGGGGAGGTTCGAAAGCACGCTCCGTCTGCTCTACGAACGGTCGGTGCCCACCGATGTGCGGCCATTCCGCACGCATCTGCCCGTCTATAGTTGCCGCGCGGCCGCGGGCCACTGGGGCGAGCTGCAGGCGGAAGAAGAAGGCTGGGTCGAGACTCCGGACGGAATGCGCCTGACCGAGGACATGTTTGTTGCCCATGTGGAGGGCCGGTCGATGGAGCCCGTCATCCCCGATGGGAGCCTTTGCGTATTCCGCGGCAACGTGGTGGGGACGCGGCAGGGCAAGCGCGTGCTGGTCGAGAACCAGGACGAAAGCGAAGCGGGTGGCAACCGGTACACGGTCAAACGTTGGATCAGCAAGAAGACCGTCGATCCGGACGGATGGCGGCACGAGAGCATCCGGCTCGAACCGCTCAACCCGGACTTCGAAGCCTGGGACCTGGCGGAGGATTCCCGCTGCCGCGTGGTGGCCGAATTCGTGCGCGTGTTGGATTGAATCAGGTGACGAACTGAAACGCGTACAGCCGCGCCGCGCGGAGCTTGAACCGCAGCCGCACCGGGCGGCCCGCCAGCGCCGAAACGTCGCGATTGCCGCCCCAGGCCACCGGTTTGCGAACCGAGTCTCCGCTCATCTCGTCCGAGTCGAAAATCGTGAAACCGGGGATCGGCCTTCCCGATTCCTCGGTGATCTCCACCCGCGCCGATCCCCCCGCGCCGGCGTCGAGATTCAACTCGAGGCGCGTTCCCTGGAATCGAACGGGCGGCGTCGTGAGCCATCCGCCCTCGTAGTCCGCTTCCGCCGAGACGAATCCGTCCAGCCGCAACACGGCCCGCCCGATCGCGCCTTCCTTCGTCTTGGCGCCGGAATCGACGCGGTCCGAGTGATCGCGATTTGTCCCGAAGTAGTAGAACCACAGTTCGTCGCCCCGCCGCACCGGATTCGGCATCGCCCAGACCCACTTCGAGTCGAACGCACCGTCGGGACCAGTGGAAAGAAAGGGCCGCCTCGGCTCGGTTCGGGTGAAGTGGCGCCCATCGCGGCTCACCGCCAGATGGACGTCGGCGGTGCTCGGCCAAGCATCGCGCGAACCCGCGCCAGACCAATGATAGAACATCGAGATCGCGGCGATATAGACGCCTTCGTAGGGGAACACGCCCGGTCCGTAGAAATCGGCCGGAGCGCTGGGCGTCAGCACTTGATCCTCGCCTTCCCGCACCACCGCGGCGCCGGTGCGCGTCATCCGCTGGGGAAGCACGTCCTCGCCCTTCACGCGGATCCGTGTCATGTCGATCATTGACGCGGGCGCGGCGGCGAAATCGCGCTCATCGGGGAACAGCGCCATGTAGGGCGAGTCCCATCGCAGCATGTCGTCCGACTCGTTGTAGCTTGCCATTCGCGCGCCGAACCCGGCCTTCTCCCGCACCCACTCGCGGCTATAGCCGGTGTATCGGCCCACGCGGGGATCCCAGAACCAGGAAGGCTGCGTGTCCGCCGCGCGGAGTCCGGTCACCCGGCCCTCGTAGGGTTTCCAGCGGAGTCCGTCGGGCGAATACCAGACACGATGCGGACCCCGCAGAGGCGAGCCCGGTTTGCCGTAGAGCTTCGACCATGACTTGTAGCGCTCGCCGGGAGGGCAGTTCGGATTCGAATCGCGCATCACGGAACCACCACCGAGGCTGGCGAGAGACGGATCGGGCGGCATGACAAGGTTGTTGGCTCGCGACCCGTTCCACTCCACGAGCCCGAGCGCGGGCTTGGTGAAATGAACCCCGTCCAACGACTCCGCGTAGGCGACTCCCATGAAAGGCGGATTCGTGCCAGGAGGATGCTCGCCCGCCATCACGTGGTACCAGAGCCGGATCTTGCCATTCTCCTCGAGCACCGAATCGTAGCTTCCGATGATCGCGTCCTTTTCCCACGGCGCGTCCGCTTGCAGCACCCTCTCGCGTGTGGACCGGGCCGCGTGCGGCGTGAGCCGGATGCCCTCCGCCGCCTCGATGAACTTGTGGTCGATGAAGAGCTGCTTGCGGCCGCCAATGTCGATCTGGGCGTAAGCGATCGCGGGTAGCAGCAGGACGATGAATCGCATCTAAGGACAGCTTACACGCTTGTACGGGAAGTCCTGGCCCCTCTTGCCGCTCATGTCCTCGATGCGCGCGAAAAGCCCCCCGTTTTCGCTCCGGTACAGGATGCGCTGGGGGAAGTCGTGCTTGGGGTTTTCGAACACCGCCTCGGTGGCGGTCAGCTTGACGGCCTTGAACGGAGTGGTTCCGCCTTCGTTGGTGGGGATCAGGTAAACGCCGCCGTCCTTGGCCTCCAGCTTCATGAACTCGATGCCTACCGTCTTGCCGTTCTTCACGGTGCGGCTCATGCCGATCATCCCGCCTGCGGGCTTCATCCATTGCTCCTCAATCACGATCGAAGGCGTCCGGATCTCCCAGCATCCGGTGAAGAACGCGGGCAGTTGCGGTTCGGCCGCGGAGAGCGCCGCGGCGATGAGGAGAAGTGTGCGTCTCATTTCTCGAAGATAACCCGCGGCGCGCCGGCCGCGATTGGAAAAAACGGACAGTGGGTTTCGCCCCGGCGGACGCGGAGGTATTGGCCGGGCGTCATGCCGGCGAACTCGCGAAAGTCCCGGATCATGTGCGCCTGGTCGAAGTATCCGGCATCGAGCGCCGCGTCCGCCGGGGCGCCGCCGCCGAGTGCGCGCAATGTGCGCTGGAATCGCTGGATGCGATCGAAGGTTTTGGGGCCCACGCCCACGGCATCGAGGAACCGGCGGCGGTACTGGCGCGGACTCACCCCATGCGGAGGCGGCGCGGCTGGACGAAGGCGCGATCGCAGGAAGCTCTCGATCAGCGCCACGCGGGCCGGGAAGCCGCTCGCCAACGCGATCCGCTCCTCCATCTCGCGCAACTCGGGCGTGGGCAAAAACGAATCGAGCGCCTCCACCAGGCCGCGCGCTTCATGCGCCGGGAATGGAAGGAACGCCCGCGCGCCGAACGGACGAAATCGGACGCCGGTGGCTCCGGCGGCGCCATCCGGCGCGACGCAGAGAGGCTGTTCGATCTGGCCCGCCAGGATCGAGCGCGGCTGGCGTTTCCAGCCGCCCCGGCCGGCGCGGTGGAACGGATCTCGATAATGCCAGATCATTTCCATGTGGCCATCGGGGAAGATCCACTCCGGGCCGGCGGCCGCGCCCTCGAGATCCCAGTAGAGCAAGACGTAGGGAGCGAGCGCCGGACCCGGGGACGCCTCGCGGTAGACCACGTTCCCTCTATCCGAGGAACGCGGCGATCCGCGCGCCCAGCCGCTCCGCGTCGCCGGTTTGGCATTCCCAAACGGTGAGGACTTGCCATCCCGCCGCTCGTAGCAGCCGGCGGTTGATCGCGTCGCGCTCGTGGTTTCGCTCCAGTTTCGGACGCCAGAAATCGAGTCGCGATTTGGGCAGGCGGGTCAATGGGCAGCGTTTGCCGTGGCGGTGCCAGAAGCAGCCGTGCACGAAGATCGCCTTGCGGCGGGCGGGGAAGGCGAGATCGGGCTTGCCGGGAAGCCGCGCATCGTGGAGGCGGTACCGGTAGCCCATCGAGTGCGCCAGCCGGCGAACTGTCCACTCGGGCTTGGTGTCCTTGCTACGGACGCGGCTCATACGTTCGGAACGCCCGGCGGGTGACAGCGTGTCCATGTCGATCAGGATACGCCACGGATAGCCGGCCCTGTCGCGCACCCCGTCGATCACGTCCATTTGACCGGGAACCCACGATTGGATAAAGTCGTCAATCGTGGCCGTTTCCAGGCGTTCCAAGAAACTCGTCGCGCCGGTCGAGCCGCTGATTCGCTCGATCCGAAGCCAGCAGGTGATCCTCGATCGCGATCTCGCCGCCCTGTATCAAGGTCGAAACGAGAGCGCTCAATCAAGCCGTGCGGCGGAATATAAAACGATCTCCGGACGACTTCATGTTCCGGTTGACGGCCGACGAAGACGACGTTTTAAGATCACAAATTGTGATCTTGAACAGCGGCCGCGGGAAGTACGGCAAGTACTTGCCGCACGCGTTCACCGAGCTTGGCGTCGCCATGCTGTCCTCGGTATTGAAGAGCAGCCGCGCGGTTCAGATGAACATCGGGATCATGCGGGCTTTCGTCAGAATGCGCGAAGTCGTCGCGTCCAACAGGGCGATGGTGGCGAGAATCGAGGAACTCGAGTACGGCCGGAGCCGGACCACCTCCGCCATCGAGGTGATCTTGGAGGAACTCGGCCACGTTGCGAGCGAGATGAAAGCCCTGAAAGACCATCCGAAGAAGAATCGCATCGGCTTCCGTTCGAACAACGATTGAGCGTGAGATCGCGATCAACGCGAATTCGGAATCGCCGATCCGGGCGGCTCTAGGAATTCGCGGTCGAATCGCGTGAATGTGACGAATTGCGTCGACCCGCTTACGCCGCGCTCCCAAAGAATCCCGGCGGTTCCGTCGCGAAGGATCGCCGCGTCCGAATAGGCTGCCAGGCCGCCGTAAAGCACGCGTTCGCCGGTCCACGTCTGTCCTTCGTCGTAACTCACGCGCACCACCAGGTGCTTGCGGCCGGGGCCGGTGGGTCCGGTCCAGATGAGGCGGTCGCGATCGGCTCCCGCGGACTTCAGCGTGAACCGCTCGATCGAGGTGGCCACCGCGCCGAGTTCCTGGCCCGGAAGCGCCGCGGACCACGACTCGCCGCCGTTTGCGCTGACCAGATTCCAACGGCGCGGTCCCGAATTCTGCCGCGCGTCCATCATCACGGCTCCGTCGGCAAGCTCGACGAACTGGTTTTCGTTGGTCAGCGCTCCGCAAAGGTCCCCGCGCTTCCACGTCGCGCCGTGGTCGTCGGAGTAGATCGCGTATGCGCGCATCACTCCCACCGGACCGGGTGCGCTCCCCGTCCAGCCCTGCAAATGGAACGCATCGTGTTTCATGGCCGACGGCACCAGCAGCCGGCCGGACTTCGTTTGGATCGCGCCGCCCGGACCGAGGAAGATCGCGCCCCACTGATCGTAATCGCGCGTGGCGCGGGTGAGGTCGCGCGGCGCCGACCACGACTTGCCATGATCGTCGCTGAATCGCGCCCAGGTCTGATTGTTCGAGGTACCCGGCTTCGATTTGTCCGTGCCGTACCCCGGTTCCCAACGGTTGTACAGAATCCAGAGCCGGCCGTTGGAGCGGTCGAGCACGGGAGTGGGATTCGACGCCGACCACTTCACGCCGGGGTCGTCCACGAGTTGCATCGCCGCCCATGTGGCTCCGCCGTCGGTGCTGCGCTTGGCCACCAAGTCGATGTCGCCGGCTCCAGGATCGCCGCGATTCTCCTTGCGGGCCTCGGCGAAAGCCACCAGCGATCCGTCAGCCGCCGTGACGATCGCGGGAATCCGATAGGCGTGGTAACCATCCACGCCGGCGCGGAACACATCGACGTGCCGGATGAGCGGCTGCGCGGCGGCCGCGGCGGCGAGTAAAAGGGGAACGAAGAGGCCTCTCGTCATCGGATCGATGATATCGCGACCGCTCAGACCCGGTAGGATACCGCCATCTCCGGTGTTGCCACCAGCTTGCCGCCGCGCAGCCGCGACTCGAGCCCAGCGAGCATGATCCCGTTGGCGACCAAGGTCCGCTCCGGCGGATCGGGCTGCTTGCGGGAGATCACCAGATCCTCGAACTTGCGAACCATGAAGCTCCAGTGATTGTGGTTGTAGAGCTGGATGTAGAAGCACGACGAGCGCGGTTCGGCACGGCCCGTTTCCTTGGCGGCGAACAGGTAGTCGCGCGTGCTCGCGTTCAGGTTGACGATCGAGGCGCGGAGTCCGCTGTTGTACCGGACGAAGATCGCCTCGGGCTTCTGCCCCTTGCCGGGCGGCGCGGGGTTCACGCGGCGGGTCAGCGCGGCGTCGAGGAGCGGACGCGACCAGAGCCCCTCCTTCGCCAGTTTCCACACTTCGTCTCCTTCGGCGTAGCGGACCTCGGCCACGCCCGTCTCGCCGCCCGCGCGCCTTTCCGCCATCGCCTGTAGCAGTTCGATGGCGTGGTAGGCGTGTTCCTCGAGATCGCTGAAACTCACCGCCAGCAGCTCGTCGAACCGTGTGCCGGGCGCGAATTCGAGCGGCGGCCTTCGCCAGGTGAGTGGCAGAGTGGACCCGCACTGGAACGGAATGCGCAACTCGCGCACGCGATCGTACATGTGCCGGGCATCGGCCCACTCGTAGGCGAAGTACTTGTCGTTCAGCAGTGGCACAACGCGGCCGTCCGCTTTCATCGCGTCCACCACTTCGTCGAAACGGCGGCGGCGCGGATACATGAAGTTTCCGCGCGGCGTGCGGGGATAGTCGCCGTGCTCGCCGATGATCGCCACTCCATCCACCGCGATCTTGGAGCCGCCCAGCCGGACCGCCTCGGCGGCGGACGGATATATCTTGACGCCGTACTCCTCCGCCTGGTCGCGCGCCATGTCGTTGTACGGGAACTGGTCGACGTAGAGGGAAGCCACCTCGACGCGCGGCCGGTGGGACTGCCCGTTCAACCGGTATCCCTCCAGCAGCCGGCTCATGAAGACATCGGCGTGCGAATTCGGGAAGTAGGCATTGAGGATGCACGCCACTCGAGGCTTGCGCTGTTGCGCGGCGGCGAAAGGCATGAGCGGCGCCAGGGCCAGATCGCGGCGGGTCATGATCGATTATGGCGCGGCGGGACACGCTCGCGGCGAACCATCGGCGAAGTCGACGGACGGCACGCCGGCGATCATGTAGCCCGCGCGGTAGGGGATCGAGCGCAGGCGGGCCAGCAGGTCCGGATACCCGGCCGCGATGTCGCCGCGAATGTAGTAGTGATGCACGTGCCGGTGCGGAGACTCGCCATAGGCGAACAAAAGGCAGTAGTCGCGAGCCTCGGCATAGGATCGCAGCGTGGCGTTCATGCGATTCCAGGCGTGATCGTCCTCGGCCGCGAGAGGCGCATAAACACCGTTGAACATAAGGATCGCGGGGCGGCTCCGGTCGAGATAGGCGGCGTCCAAGCCGCGGTGGGCGATGTGGGAGTCGTTGAGACCCCAGGTATCGATGGAGCGCCATCCGGAGATGAGCGGGAGCAGCCCCGCCTCCGTGGTGCCGAGGGTCCAGTTCTGGCCCCGATAGTCGCGTAGGACGGCTGCCGCCGCCGGGATGCCGGGCGATGCCGGCTCGTACGAGGCCGCGAATTGCTGCTGCTGGAGCGAAATCGCGGCCCAAGCCAGGGCCACCGCAATCGCGGCGGTTCGCTGCGCGGAGGTCAAGGCGGCCCACGCGCGATCCCACAGCGGCCGCAACGATGGCCATCCGGCCGCTGGTCCGGCGATGAGGATCATCGGAAGCACGGCGTACTGAAACCGGGCCTTGTAGTTGGTGTCGTCCGCCATCAGACACCACATCGCGATGTAGGCGCACACGGGAAGCGCGTAGGAGAGAGTCCGCCGCGGCGCCGGCCAGATCGAGTAGGCGAACAACAGCCAGGGCGCCAGGCCCAGTTCGCGTAAACGGGAGGTGGATACTCCGATCGCCTGGATCAACGGCAGGCGCGACGCCTTGACATAGGCGGGGTTCGGAAGCGGATAACCGAACAGGCTCCATCGCCAGAGGAAATAGGCGCCTCCGGCCAAGCCGAAGACGGCCAAAAACGCGAGGATCGTCTTGCGGCGCGGCTCGCGCGAGCCGAGGACGAGCCCGAGCCACGACATCCCCGCCAACGCCGCTCCATCGGGACGGATCAGTCCGGTGGCGAGCGCAAGAACAGCAAACACCGCGGCGCGGCGCCAAGTCTCGCCAACCCGGTCGATCCGGATCGCCAGCGCCGCCATCAGGCATGCGGAAAGCGCGAAGACCGGCGTTCCGAATCCGGCGGCGATGTAGGCCACTCCCGTGCCCGCTCCCAGCCACGCGGCGGCCCAGGCAGCGAACCACGCCGGCGCGGGCGACAGCCGGCGAATGCCGAGATAGACGGCCGCCACCGCCGCCAGGTGGGCAGTGAGCCCCAATAGCCGCGCCGCCGCGACCGCCTCGGCGCCGGCCCGCTTCAACGCGGCCACCATCAGCATGAACAGGAAGTCGGTCGCGCCGTCCACCGGATGCTCGCCCGGATTCCACACGATGCCGAGGCCGTCCGCCACGTGTTCGGAGTAGCGCAGCAGCATCGCCGCGTCTTCATACGGCGGGGCGGACAGATCGACCGCCCGGAGAGAGAACGCCGTCCAGGCGAGCAAGCCCACGAGAATGGCCGCGTCGGTTCGAGCGGCGGAGCCCGGCGCCATGCGCTACAGCCGGCGGATGCGGATCGCCCGGAACCACGCCTCGTCGTTGTGGTTCTGCAGCGAGACCGGCGTTTCCTTGCGCGGCTGCTTCACCAGCAGTTCATACGCGCGGGACGATTTCGTCCACCGCTTGGCGAGCGTTTCGCTCACCACCGGGGCGTCGAGCATCGTATCCACCACCTTGGCGCCGTTGAGCCAATGTTCTACGTGGCTGCCTCGCAGCACCACTCGCGACTGGTTCCACTGGCCAACCGCCTTGGCGGCGGGCTTGGCTGGGCCCACCATGCTGTACAGGCTGCCCGCCTGATACAGGCCGCCTCTACGCGCATCGGCGTGGCCGCCGTCGTCGATCATCTGGAACTCGAAGCCGATCACGTAGATCTGGTTGTCGTCGCCGGGCTTCATTTTGGAGCGGTCGGACAGCCCCTTGGAAAGCACCCAATCGGGCCATTCCTCGAATCGCTTCATGCCGGGCGGCCGGTTGGCGCTGGTGAGCGTGGCGAAGTCCTGGATGCGGTACTTGAGCCCCGAGTTGCCATTGGCGGCGATTTTCCACTCCCACTCGAGCTCGAAGTCGCCGAACTTGTCCTTGGATACGAGGTCCTCGCGAAGCTTCGGATGCGAGCGCGATTTCAGCGCCCCGTCCTCGATGGTCCACGAATCCCCCGGGGGCGAGAGCTTCGACGGATCGATCCAGTTGGCGAAGGTCCTGCCGTCGAACAGTTGAATCCAATCGGCGGCGGCGGCCGGCAGAATAGCGCCGAGAGCGAGCAAAAACCGGAGCATCCATTGCATGGTACCCCGTCGCCCCTAGATCCGGTGGAATCCCTTCAATATCTCACGCGTGGCATACCGTAGCGCGATCGGCCGCCCATGCGGGCAGCTCATCGGAAACTCGGTCTCCGCCAGTTCCGCCAACAGCCATCGCATCTTCGTCATGTCGAGCGCCATGTTGATCTTGATCGCGGCCCGGCATGCGATGGAAGCGGCCATGTCGCGCCGCACGTCCTCAAACGAGCCGTGGCGCAGTTCCTCTTCCGCCAGGTCCAGGATTTCGAGGATCGCTCGTTCGATCTCGGCCAACCCGATGTCGGCTGGCGCGGCCTTCACGGAAATCGTGCGCTGACCGAACGGCTCGATCTCGAACCCCACCGCCTCGAGTTCGGTGGCGATCCGCGAGTATTCCACCTGCTGGGTGGCGTTCAGTTCGAGCAGAATCGGCATGAGCAGGCTCTGCCTTTCCACTTGGCCGGATCCCATCTGCCGCAGCACCTTCTCGAACAGGATGCGCTCATGCGCCACGTGCTGGTCGACGATCCAGAGGCCGTCGGGCCCGGCGGCCACGATGAAGCTGTCGTGAAGCTGGCCGATCGGCCGCAGATCGCGCAGGACCTCGAGGCTGGGCGACGGTTCGGCCGCCAGTCCCTCCGGCAGCGCGCCGTGCGTATCGGGCACTCGTTTCGATCGCACCGGCGGCGGCGCGGTCTGGACCGGTGGACCCTCTGGCGCGATCGCCGGCCCGCTGAAGTCGAGCCGCCCCGGCGAGAACCGGCGCGGTTCCCGGAGCGTGAAATCGGGGAGCGCGCCGGCAGGAGCGGCTTCCGGCGCGGCTTCGGGCTGGGCAGGACCATGCTCGGTATAGCGGAAGTCCTCCAACTTCTGCGTGAACTCGGAGTAGGGCAGCGCCGCGCCCTGACGCGGAACCGGCGCGAGCGGCAGCGAGGAAACGGGCCTCGCCGCGGTGAGCACCGACCGGACGGCGTCCCGAACGAAGTCGTGCACGAAGCCGCTGCGCCGGAATCGCACTTCGGTCTTCGAGGGGTGAACGTTCACGTCCACCTCCTCTGGCGAGCACTCGAAGAAGAGCAGGGCGAACGGAAACGCATTGCCCGGGATCAGACTCGCATAGGCGGCGTTCAGCGCGTGCATCAATAGCCGGTCGCGAATCATCCGTCCATTGACGAACAGGAAGATCGAGTTGCGGTTGGACTTCTGCACCTGCGGGCGCGATACGAATCCGCGCAGCCGGAAGAAGCGCGTGCCGTTCTCGTCCTCTTCGTCGATCGTGATATCGCGCGTGACCGCGGGCAGTTCGACCAGGTCCTCCATCACCTGCGATCCGAACACCTGGAACACGCGGTCGCGGATCGCGGTGACCGGGGTCACGTACAGCAACTCCGAGTTCTGGTGGCGGAGTTCGAACGCTTTGTCCGGATACGCCAGACTGTAGTGCGTCGCCAACTGCGCGATGTGCGCCAGTTCGGTCTGCTCCGACCGAAGGAACTTCTTCCGCGCGGGGACGTTGAAGAAGAGGTCGCGGACCGCGATGATGGTTCCCTGCGCCAGCGCGGCTTCCTCGCACCGCACGATGCGTCCGCCTGCGATCTCGACCAGCGTGCCCGTGGTTTCATCCGGCGAGCGTGTCTCGAGAGTGAGGCGCGAGACCGAGGCGATCGAAGGCAGCGCCTCGCCGCGAAACCCGAGCGTCGCGATGGAGAGCAGATCCTTCACATCGCTGAGTTTCGACGTAGCGTGGCGTTCGAACGCCAGCAGCGCGTCGTCGCGCAGCATGCCGCTGCCGTCGTCGGAAACGCGGATGAGGCGCCGTCCGCCGGCTTCCACATCAATGCGTACGCGGGACGATCCCGCGTCGAGCGAGTTCTCGAGAAGTTCCTTGACGACCGAGGCGGGGCGTTCGACGACTTCTCCCGCCGCGATCTTGTTGGCGACAACGTCCGACAATACCCGGATGCGGCCCAAGCAACTACCGTAGCACGGCGAGGCCGAGTGGCATATCGATGGCCTTCCGAGCGACGCTAGAGAGGTGACGAAACGCATTCGAAAGGACGCGCTCGCGATCTTCCGCGCCGCGCTGAAGGCCGCCGATCCGGTGGAGGCCGTGCTGCGATTCCTCCGCCGCGATGGCGAGACCCTGGTGGCCGGCGCGCGACGCTACCAACTCGCGGACTTCGACAACATCTACGTGATCGGCGCCGGGAAGGCCAGCGCCGCCATGGCGCAAGGCGTCGAAAAGGTGCTCGGCCGCCGCGTGACGTCCGGCTTCCTCAACGTCAAATACGGCCATGGCGCTCCGCTGCGCCGTATCCGAGTGCACGAGTGTGGACACCCCGTGCCCGACGAAGCGGGAGTGGAAGGCGCGCGGCGGATCGTCGAGATCGCGACGCAGGCCGGTCCGCGCGATCTGGTGTTGTGCCTGATCTCGGGTGGCGCATCGGCGCTCACTCCCGCGCCGGTTCCACCGATTACGCTCGGCGAGAAGCAGGCCACCACGCGGATGCTGCTCGAGGTGGGCGCGAACATCCACGAGATCAACGCCGTCCGCAAGCACGTCTCGTCGTTCAAGGGTGGGCAACTCGCGCGCCTGGTGCACCCGGCCACGCTGATCGTGCTGATGCTGAGCGACGTCATCGGCGATTCGATGGATTCGATCGGATCGGGCCCCGCCGTGCCCGATCGCTCGACATTCGCGGATGCCCGCGCGATTCTCGAACGCTTCGGCCTTCTGGCGCGCGTACCCGAGTCCGTCCGCGACCGGATCGAATCCGGCGCGCGCGGCGAGATCGAGGAGACGCCCAAAGCGGACGATCCCGCCTTCCGCCGCACCAACAACCTCATCGTGGGCAGCAACCGCTTGGCCGTGGAAGCTGCGGCGGTGAAGGCTCGCGAACTCGGCTACAAGCCGTTGCAACTGTCCACCTTCATCGAAGGCGAGACGCGCGACGTGGCTCGCATGCACGCTGCGATCGCGCGGGAAGTGCACGCCTCGGGCCATCCCGCGCGGCCGCCTGTCTGCGTGATCACGGGTGGCGAGACCACGGTCACTATTCGCGGGGCGGGGCTCGGCGGACGGAATCAGGAGTTCGCACTGGCGGCCGCGCTCGATATCGCGGGGCTGCCGGATACGGTGGTGCTGAGCGGCGGCACCGACGGCACTGACGGTCCAACGGACGCAGCGGGTGCGATCGCCGACGGTTCGACCCTGGCGCGCGCGGTGGACGCCCGCCTATCGGCGCGCGATTTTCTGGATCGCAACGACTCCTACCACTTCTTCGACGCGCTCGGCGATCTGATCAAGACCGGCCCCACGCGGACCAACGTGATGGACGTGCGGCTCGTGTTGGTGGGCAAGCCATGAACCGCTGCTGGTGGTGCGGAGACGATCCTCTTTATACCGCCTATCACGACCACGAGTGGGGCGTGCCTCTGCATGACGACCGCGCGCTGTTCGAACTGCTGATGCTCGAGGGATTCCAGGCGGGCTTGAGCTGGATCACCATTCTCCGCAAGCGGGAGAATTTCCGGCGCGCGTTCCACGGCTTCGATCCCGAGCGGATCGCGCGGTACGAGCAGAGCGACTTCGACCGTCTGCTGGCTGACGAAGGCATCGTGCGCAACCGCCTCAAGGTTCACGCCGCGCCGGACAACGCCCGCGGATTCCTCCAAGCGCAACGCGAGTTCGGCACGTTCGACGCCTATATCTGGAGCTTCACCGGCGGCCGGACTCTTCGCGATCCGGCGGGGATGACTCGCGAGCGGGTGCGCGCGAAATCGCCGGAGTCGGATGCGATGTCGAAGGATCTGCTGAAGCGCGGATTCCGCTTCGTGGGTTCGACGATCTGCTACGCGTTCATGCAGGCGGCGGGGATGGTCGACGATCATGTCGAGGGCTGCTTCCGGTACGTGGAGCGGTGACGTAGCCGCTACAATCGGATCATGGAGGTATCGCGAATGGACAGGTCCAACGACCCGAGGTACGATTTCAACGCGAACCCAACGATAGAAGAACTGCTCGCGCAGCAAGGAAAAGGTCCAATCTCGGATCCCACCGTTCTGCTGGGGGACTTCTGGCCCGAAGACGAACCTGTTGAGGAATTTCTGGCGGCCCTCGACGAATGGCGTGGCCATGACCGCTCCAAACGCGCCGCATGAGCTCGGCCGTGGTCGTGGACACCGACGTCGTGTCCTTTCTGTTCAAGAATCACTTGGTCGCTGCGGGTTATCTCCCGGACCTCGTGGGTCGTACTCCGATGATTTCGTTCATGACGCTTGCGGAACTCGACCGCTGGGTGCTGGAGGCCCGCTGGGGTGAGAAGCGCGTCGGCCACTTGCGCGACTTCGTCCAGAGGTTTGCCGTGATGCCTTACACTCGGGCGCTTTGCGGGAAATGGGCGGAGGTGACGTTCTCGGCGCGGGCCCACGGACACCCCATTCAGTGCGCCGACGCGTGGGTAGCGGCCACAGCCGTGCTCGCCGGCGCCCCGCTGATTACCCATAACCGGAGCGACTACGCCGGCGTACCGGCCTTGACGGTGATCTCGCACGCTCCCTGACGATTCATTCGCAGTATCCTTGACAAGAGCCATGAAACGCATCTTGTCCATCGCGTTGGCCGCCCTCGGCGGCATCGTATTCTGGTCCACGCGGCCGCCGCGGGTCCTCTCCCAAAGCTCGCCCTCGCTCGACGAGTCCACCGCCTCCATCCGCATCCACGCCGGCATCGACGACACCGAACCTCGCGCCTGGGACGGCGAGGTCACCGTCACCGCGGGCGAACTCACCGGACTTCGCAATTGGCGGCCCCGCCCTGGCGACAAGACCGCCGGCTCGAGCTTCAACCTCGCCACGCGTCGCGGCGCCAATTTCGTCAAGCGCCCGTGGGAAGCGCCGGCTCTCGAACCCCAGAAAAAGTTCATCCTCACGCCGGGCGTGATCGCCGACGTCAAAGGCAGCGAGTCCACTCGCGTCACCGTCGTCTCCAACGGCGTCCGCGTGGTGTTCGCGCCCTTCGCGATGAAGGCCGGCGATGCGCGCAACTTCGGCTCCGGCATTGCCGTGGAACGTATCCCGTCCAGCCAGAAGATCTCGCCCGACGGCGCTGACGCCGACTTCGCGACGGTACTCGCCCACCCTGGCGGCGAAGTCTGGACCGCTTGGGTCCAGTTCGCCAACGGCCGCAACGACGTCATGGCGCGCCGCTTCGACGGGCGTTCCTGGGATCAGCCCCGCAAGGTCTCCGAGGACCACTCCGACATCTTCCTGGTCAAGGCCGCTCGCGACCGCAACGGTCATGTCTGGTTCGTCTGGTCCGCCCAAGTGAACGGCAACTTCGATCTCTACGCGCGGCGTTGGGATGGCGCTTTGTGGTCGAACGTCGAGCGCCTTTCCACGGCGCCGCAGCCGGACATCTACCACAACGCCACAACGGATTCCGAAGGAAACGTTTGGATCGTTTGGCAGGGATTTCGCGACGGAAAGTCGGATGTATTCGCGCGCCGCTACGATGGATCGGCCTGGTCCGCCGAGGAGAGAGTCTCGGAATCGCCCGCCAACGATTGGCAGCCCGCGATCGCCGCGGACGCCAAGGGCGGCGTCCATGTGGTGTGGGACAGCTACGACAAGGGCAACTACGACGTGATCCTGCGGTCGTGGCGCGGGGGCCAGTGGAGCGCCGCCAATCCCGCCGCTTCCACGCCCAAGTTCGAAGCGTATCCGAGCGTCGCCGTGGACAAGGCGGGGCGCGTCTGGGTCGCGTGGAACGAATCCGGCTTCGAGTGGGGCAAGGACACAGGGTTCCTGGTGAAGCGCGAAGGCACGCCGCTCTATAGCTGGCGCACCATGAACGCGGCCGTGTGGGACGGGACGCGTTGGATGCAGCCTGCCGTTTCGCCCGAACTATCCCTGCCCGCTCACCTGCGCGGATACAATGACCTGCCCGTTCTCCAAAGCGACGGCACGGGCCGCATGTGGCTGTTCTTCCGCCATCGATTCCTTCGCATCCAGGATCTGCCTTCCGACACGCCCGCGCATCGCGCCGCGTGGGAGATCCACGGCATCGCGTACGAAGGATACGGCTGGTCGCAACCGGTGACCATGCCGTTCTCCGGCGGGCGCCAGGATGTGCGCACCGGCTTCGCCAGCGGCGGCGCGGGAACCCTCTACGCCGCCTATTCCACCGACGATCGCGACTTCGAGGACTTCCTCTACCAGCGCAGCGCCGTCCATGCGGCGCGCGTTCCTCTGCCATCCGCCGCGGCCGATCCGCCCCGGTTGACTCCGCGCCCGGGCGGTGAATTGAAGGCGTTCGCGGTGCAGCCCGACGAGGCGAAGGACCTCCAACGCATCCGCGCCGAAGCCTGGACCGTCGATGGCAAGACCTACAAGATCTATCGCGGCGACACCCACCGCCACACCGAGTTCTCGATGGACGGCAACAACGACGGTTCGTTGATCGACGCCTATCGATACGCGATCGACGCCGCCTCGCTCGACTACCTGATGGTCAGCGAACATAACGGCCTCGGCGGACCGGACAACCCCTATCCGAACTGGCTGCTGCAACAGGCGGTGGACCTGTTCTCGCTGCCCGGCACGTTCGTGCCCCTCTACGGTTACGAACGCAGCGTCGTCTATCCGAACGGCCATCGCAACGTGATCTTCACCAAGCGCGGCAATCCCACGCTGCCGATTCCGCCGGCCGAAAACCAGGGCCGCGAAGGCGCGGCGAAGCTGTACGAGTACTTGAAGAAGTACGGCGGCATCGCGATCTCGCACACATCCGCCAGCAGCATGGGCACCGACTGGCGCGACAACGATCCCGAAGTCGAGCCGCTGGTCGAGATCTACCAGGGTGACCGCGTCAGCGCCGAGTACGAGGGCGCGCCCAAGGCCGCGTATGGCGGCAATCTCGCGTCGGCTCCCGGCGGCTTCCGTCCCGCGGGCTACGTGTGGAACGCGTGGGCGAAAGGCTACAAGCTCGGCGTCCAATCGGCGTCCGATCACCTTTCCACGCACATCTCTTACGCATGCACCATCGCGACGGACTTCACACGCGAAGGCCTGCTCGATGCGATGAAGAAGCGCCACTCCTATGGCGCCACCGACAACATCGTGCTTGACTACCGCCTCCAAACCGGCGGCCGCGACCATCTGCAAGGCGAGATCGTCAAGCTGGGCAAGGGCCGCCTCGAACTGATCGTCAACGTGAAGGGAACCAAGCCGATCCGCCAGATCGACATCGTGCGCGACAACAAGTTCGTGCACACGCGGCATCCGCTGACGCAGGACGCCAGCTTCCGCTTCGTCGACGCCGAGCCGCTTGGCGCCAAGGGGAGCTACTACTACGTGCGCGTCCAGCAGGTGGATGAGCAGGTGGCGTGGTCGTCGCCGGTCTGGATCTCCCGGTGACGCGCCGCTCGTTGCTCGGATCGGCGGCCGCGCCCGCGTTCGCCCAGGGCGGCTCGCCACCGCCCAACATCGTCTTCCTGATATCGGACGATCATAGCTGGCCCGATCTCGGCTGCTTCGGCAACTCCGCCATCCGCACGCCGAACCTGGACCGCATGGCGCGCGAGGGCGCCCGCTTCGAACGGTGCTTCGTCACGTCTCCGCAATGCTCGCCGAACCGTTCGTCCATCTTCACCGGCTGCGCGCCGCACACCACGTCCACCTCGCGCCTGCACACGCCGATGCCGCCGTGGGAGCGCTCGTTCCTCGAGCCGCTGAAGGAGCGCGGCTACTTCACCGGCGGATTCCGCAAGGTCCACCAGGGACCGGAGTTCGACAAGCGGTTCGACCACTACGGCGGCAACGCGAAGTTCGAGACCTTCTTCGACAAGCGGCCGAAGGACCGGCCGTTCTTCCTCCACGTGGGCTTCATCGATCCGCACCGGCCCTACGCCGACGGCGCGGTCGATCCGCCCCACGATCCCGCCAAGATGAAGGTGCGGCCGTTCCTGCCCGACACGGCCAAGGTGCGCAAGGACCTGGCGCACTATCACGACGAAATCTCGCGAATGGACTCCGAATGCGGCCGCGTTTTCGAACTGCTGCGCCAACACGGAGTGGCGGACAACACGCTGGTGATGTTCACCGGCGACAACGGCATGCCGTTTCCGCGCGCCAAGGGGACCTGCTACGATCCCGGCATCCACGTGCCGCTGCTCGCGTGGTGGCCCGGCCGGATCGCGCCCGGCGGCGTTCGGCGCGAACTGATCGGCCACGTGGATCTGCCCGTGACGTGGCTGGATGCCGCCGGGATCGCCAAACCGCCGAAGATGCAGGGGCGCAGCTTCCTGAATCTGGCGGCGGGCCGGGGATCGTACACACCGCGCGAGGCCGTGTTCGCCGAACGCAACTGGCACGACAACTTCGACCCGATCCGGGCGGCTCGCACCGATCGCTACAAGCTGATCTTCAACGCCGCGCCCCACTTTCCGTACCGTCCGGCATGGGATTTAGAAGGCTCGATCTCGTGGGACTCGATCCTCGAGGAGTCGCGCCGGGGGAGGTTGAACGCCAACCAGAGGCAGATGATGGCGCCCTCGCGGCCGATGCTCGAACTGTACGATCTGGATGCCGATCCGGACGAGTTCCACAATCTCGCCACCAGCCCCGCGCATCGCGACGCGATGGACGACATGCAGCGCCGGCTCAGCCAGTGGATGCACGAAACCTACGACTTCCTCCCGCCCGGCAAGACGCGTCCCGGCGAGCCGGGTGGACGCGATTGGCCGGTGTCGCTGTAACCGGCTAGAAAATCAGCTTGAGGGTCATCGTGATCTGACGCTGTCCGTGGCCCTTCTCCGCCGTGATCGTGCCGAACGCCGTATTCACCGGGCCCGTGACCGGCGCTTCGAACTGAACGTGGTTGAGCGAGTTGTAGCTCTCCACCCGGTACTGGAGCCGGGCTCGCTCGCGGAGCCGGAAATTCTTGAACAGCGACAGGTCGAAGTTGTTGATCCCGTCCGCGCGCACGCCGTTGAACCGCGAGTTCAGCGTCCGGAGGTTCGACCCGAGCTCCTTCGCCGGATCGCGATTGAACCCCGCGTCGACATTGAACCACCGGACCTCCGAGCGTTGGCTCAACGGCAGTTCGATATTCGCCGAGCTACCCGTGAAGATCGCGTTGCCGAACCCGAGTGTATCGCCGGTCTGGCCTTCGTACCATCCCTGCAACTGCCATCCGCCGAGCAGGCCGTTCATCACCGGATTCGCCGCGCCGAGCCACTTCTTGCCTTTGCCCAACGGGAACTCGTAGATGCCGCTCAGCACGAACCGGTGCGTGAAATCCTGCGGCGAGACCACCTTCTCGAGGAAGGAATCGGTGTCGTTCAGGTAGTTGATCCCCTCCATGAACTTCGACCAGGTCCAACTGGCCTGGAAGCTCAGCCCCGCCGAATAGCGCTTCTCCACCGAAGTCTGCAGCGAATGGAAGTACGAATAGCCGGCCGGCAGATCCACCGTGATGTCGCCGAAGTGCGGATACGGCCGCAGCAGTTGCGAGCGGCCCACGCGCTGGTTGGCCAGCCCCGTTCCCGCGTACTCGGGGATTCCGAAGAACGGACTGTTCACCTGCGCGCTCAGGAAATCGATCGCGGCCTGATCGCGCGTGGCCGATGTCGAGAAGTACTGCCGCGGCACGGCGTTCAGGTTGCGGTTCACCAGCAGCTTGGTTCCGCGGTTGCCGACGTACGCGATGTCGACCACCGTCTTGCCGGGCAACTCGCGCTGGATCGAGAACGACCAGCGCTGCATGTAGGGATTCAGCGCCTTCTCGTTGAAGAAGCTGACCGCGCGGCCGAGGAACGTGTTCAGCCCGCCCTCCGCGCCCCGCGCCGTATCGATTCCGTTGGGGAAGGGATTCGCCAGCGTCCCCACGTAGGTGATGCCATTGTCGAGCGTCGGAACGAGCGTGGTCGGCTGGTTGAATCCGCCCTGATTCACTCCGAACCGGTCGACTCCGTTCACGTCGAAGAAGATGCCGTATCCGGCGCGGACCACCGTCCGCTTGTTCCACTGATAGGCCATGCCCACGCGAGGCGCGAAGTTGTTGCGGTCGCCTCTCCACAGCGTGCGCGCCTGGCCGCCGGCGCCCGCGAAGACCAGCCCGCCGGTCGTGCGGAACGCACTCGCCGGAACCTCGGGAATGGGGCTGCGCGTGTAGTTGGCCAGCGCGGCCGCCGCCGTCGGATTCGCCGTGGTGAAGTCGAACCCGCGGATGGAGCGGTTGAATCGCTCGATGGGGGCGCGCTCGTACTCGTAGCGAAGGCCCAGATTCATGGTGAACCGCGGCGTGACGCGCCAGTCGTCCTGCGCGAAGAAAGACGTATACGTGGACGACTCCGCGCGCGACGCGTTGTTGTTGATCGTGCCGCCGGAGGGGATGCCGAGCATCATCGACGCCAGCCCTTGTCCGATGGGCGCGGCCGGCGAATTGTCGAGCGGTCCGCGCGTGAACGTCCCGGCGAAGGCGAGGTTCGGAGCCACGTTGCCCCATCCGATTCCCGTCTCGCGTTGCAGGCGGAACTCGCTTCCATAGCGGGTCGCGTGGCTGCCGGCGATCCGCGTGAGCGTAGCCGACGCGGTGTGGTAGTTGGTCGCGCCCCGGCTTGCGCCGCCGAGTCCCAACGCCGTGAAGGCGCCGCCATCCACGGCTACGTTCGGAAACGCGAGCCCTTTCGGATCCAGCTTCCGGTTGATCTCGTCGCGCAACGACGTGGGCAGCCCCAGCGTGGCGATGTCGAAGCCTTGGGTTCCTCGCGAGGTGTTGTCGTTCTGATAGGCGATCGAGTAGCGAACGTTCAGCAACAGCCCCGGATTGAACACGTGCACGTCGTCGGCCACCGCTCCCCATCCCGTGCGATCGAGAATGTCCTGGAAGACCGGACCGGGAAGCGTGTCGGTCTTGTTGTCGTGCTGCGACTTGTTCCAGCGGAAAAAGAACCGGTTGCTCTGCGTGAAGTTGTGATCGATGCGCTGGGTGGCCGTGTAGTTCTCGCGTCCGATCGTGCGGGTGCGGTAGAAGTTCTGGCGGAAGTCTTCGGTGCCCGGCTGATTCGCGGCGGGCCAGAACCCGGTCAACTGCGTCGCGATGGGACTGACGCGCGACGCGGGCAGCACGTTGCCCGGAACCGGCTGCCGCTGAAAGCGGCCGTTCGCGGCGGCGGTGGTCGTGAAGGGGTCGTAGACCTGATATCGAGAGCCCAGCCGCAATAGATCGGAGAAATCGCCCTTCTTGTGCGGTTCGGTGGGAACCGTGCCGGTGAAGCCGAGATTCCTGTCGATGTTCAAATCCTCGAAGCCGAACGTCCAGAAGGTGCGGTTGCGGCCGTCGTACACCTTGGGGATTCGCACCGGGCCGCTCATCGTCGTGCCCCAGCGCTGGTGGAACCAGGACGGGATGTTGCGGTCGCGCTTCTCCTGGTTGATCGGGCCGGTGCGGGGATCGTAAATGAACTTGTTGGTGAACCACGGCACGGCGCGGAGGCGCGAGTCGAAGTAGTACGCGGTGCCGTGGATCTGGTTGCCGCCGGACTTCATGCTCACGTTGGTGGACGCGCCCGCCGCGTGGCCGATGCCCGCGTCGTAGGTAGCGGTGTTGATCTTGAACTCCTGCACCAGATCCTGGGGCGGGGAAAAGACCGCCGACCGGTTGGTCATGTTCGGCGCGCCGTCCACGCTGACCTCGCTCGAATTGGCGCGCGTGCCGTTGACGATCACTCCCGTGGCGGCGCCATTGTCCATCGGATTGCCCGCGGAACGTCCGCCGCTCGACAGGACCCCGGCAGCCAGCCTCGACAGGTAAAAGGGATTGCCGCCGACCACCGGCAGTTCCGACACGCGGCGCTCGTCCATCACCATGCCGATCGACGCGGTGGAGGCCTCGAGCAACGGAGTCTCGCCCGTCACGACCACCGACTCGGCGACGCTGCCCAGCTCCAGGACGAAATCCAGCGTCATCCGGTCGCTCACCCGCAGTTCGATCCCGTCGCGCACCGACTTCTTGAAGCCACGCAGTTCCACTTCGACGCGATAGACGCCGGACAGCAGGTAGGGCATCTCGAAATAGCCGGCCCCGTTGGTGACCGCTTTCGCCACCGTGTTGGTCGCATTGGCGACGGCTCGCACGTTGGCGCCGGAGACCAGCGCTCCCGCCGGATCCTTGACTTCGCCGATGATGGTGGCGCGCGCTTCCTGCGCCATCGAACAAGCGGGCAGCAACAACACCGCCGCGATCGAACGTAGGTGGAACATTGGGAACCCCGTGACAGAAGGACTCCCCGAATGATACGCGAGGCGGCACCGCGGGGCAAATCCAGAGCCTCGACCGGCCTCGTATGGAAGTGAGATCATGTCGAGGATGCGACGCCGCCGATTTCTCGCGACACTCCCCGCTCCGCTGCTCGCGGCCCCTCGATCTCCCGCCGGTTTCGGGTTCAGCCTCTACGGATTGCGAGGCGTTCCCGTCACGGACGCGATCGGCCTCTGCGCGGATCTGGGCTACCGGGCGGTGGAACTGTGCGCTTTACCCGGCTGGTCCGCCGAACCGAAATCGCTGGACACGGCGGCGAGAAAGCGGATCGTGGCGGCGTTGCGGAAACGCAAGATGGCGATGCCGGCCATCATGGACAACCTCTCGCTCACCGTGAACGACACGCAGCACGCGGCGAACCTGAAGAGACTCGATGAGGTGGCGTCGCTCGCGCACGACCTCGCCGTCAAGACGCCGCCGCTGATCGAGACCGTGATCGGCGGACGCCCGGCCGATTGGGAAAAGCTCCGCGAGCCGATGGCCGCTCGCCTCCGCGATTGGGAGCCCGTGGCGAGGAAAGCGGGGATCGTGGTGGCCATCAAGCCGCACGTCGGAGGCGCGGTGAACGCGCCCGATCGCGCGTTGTGGCTGCTGCGGCAGGTCCCGAGCCCGTGGATCAAGGCCGTGTACGATTTCAGCCACTACTCGCTCATCGATCTCGAACTTGCCGCCACGATGAAGGATCTGATCGCCGAGACCCGGTTCGTTCATATAAAGGATGCGGCGGGCAAGCCGCCCAAGTACGAATTCCTTCTGCCCGGCGACGGCGCGACCGATTACCGGGAATACGCGCGGCTGCTCCGTTCGCATCGATACACGGGATGGGTGGTGGTGGAGGTCAGCCGCGGTCTGCAGGACAAGCCCGGTTACGACGGTCCGGCGGCGGCGCGGCGTTGCTTCGAAAAACTCGGCCGGATCTTCGGAGGCTGACGTGGACGACCCGGCCTTGACCGCGCTCGGGGGCTCCACCAGCCGGTCGGCCGCTTTTCCGCCGGCACGATGCTGACGCGGCGCTACCGCATCGTGCGGAGACTGGGCAAAGGGCGAGGTCGATCACGCGGTGGATCTGCTGTTGGGGTAGAACGTCGCGCTGAAGTTCCTGGCCGGTTTCGCGCGTGGCGCGGCAGGTATCGCACCCGAATGTGTGCCGCGCCTACGACATCGGCGAAGCGCAAGGCGCCGTCTCGCTCCTCGGATCGTTGCCCCACGACAAGGCGCTCGAGATCGCTGGCAAACTCCGCGCCGCGCAAGACAAGGGCGTGATCGTGGTTCTGGCGGTGATCGCCTTCGGATTCCGGCAGGCCGTCCGCGGCGGCGGCTACTTCAAGTCGTAAGCGGCCCGCGCCGTCTTGCCGAAGATCCAGGCCTTCTCGTCCGCCGAGAGCTTGGCGTAGGCGGCCTCCACCGTCTTGACCCACTTCCCGTATCCGCACGCGACCAGACACACCGGCCAGTCCGAGCCGAACATCAACCGGCGCGGCCCGAAGGCCTCGAGGACCGTGTCGAAGTAGCGCTGCAACTGAGCGGGCGTCCAGTTCTTCCAGTCCGCTTCGGTCACCATGCCGGAGACCTTGCAGTAGACATTGGACCGCTTGGCCATTTCGCGCATGTTCTTCGCCCACGCATCGAACGAGTTCGTCTTGATGACCGGTTTGGCGATGTGGTCGATCACGAACACCTGCTGCGGATGGCGGTCCACGAAGACGATCGAGTTTGGCAGGTGCTTTTCGAAGATGAGGATGTCGTAGATGTAGCCCCAGTGATGGAGCGCCTTGATCCCTTCGTTGAAATCGGGGCGGAGGATGAACGCGTCGTCGGGCTCGCCCTGCACCACGTGGCGGAAACCGCGCAGTTTCGGATGGCCGTGGAACGCCTCGATCTGCCGCGCGGCATCCTTGGCCACCAGCGGGACCCAACCGACCACGCCCTTGATGAAGGGATTCCTGGATGCGAAGTCGAGGAGGAACCGCGTTTCCTCCACCGATTGCCGCGCCTGAACGCTCACCACCGCGTCGATGCCCGCCTGCTTGATCTCGGCGGAAAGGTGCGGCGGAAGGAAGTCGCGCCGGATGACGGACATCTCGTTCGAGATCCAGTCGTACTCCTTGGCCGAGTACTTCCAGAAGTGATGGTGCGAGTCGATGCGCATCGCTTACCATTGTCGCCTTTCGCGCGGCTCGTTGCCGGACTTGCCAGCCCGCCGCTCCGCCGGCGTATGATCAATGGGTCGGCCCATGAAGAAAATTACACTTCTCGCCGCCCTCTTGGCGGCGCCCATTTGCGCGCAGATGCAGCGCTCCGGCGTCACTTCGGGCCTGGGTTATTTCCCCGTCACCATCAAACTGAAGAACGGCCATTTGCTCACCGTGCTTCGCGGCGGTGCGCCCCACGTGGGAATCAAGGGGCGGCTGGATCTGGTCCGCTCCACCAACGGCGGCAAGACTTGGTCCAAGCCGTGGACCGCCGTCGACGACGCGCAGGACGACCGCAATCCCGCCATCGGCCAGATGAGGGACGGATCCATCGTTCTCGCCTACTGCGTGCTGAGCGGATTCGATGCCACAGGCCTGAAGCTGTCTCCTAACCGCTCCGAGCGCAAATTCGACGGCGTATACATCGTGCGATCCACCGACAACGGCAAGACATGGACCAAGCCGGTGCGCGACGCGGGGACGTTCGACTTCTATAAGCTCGACGGCGCCATCTCGCCCTACGGAAAGATCGTCCAGTTGAAGGACGGCAGCGCCGCCATGGCCGTCTACTTCGAGTTCCACGACGGCCGCGGCAACGAGAGCTATCTGTTCCGGTCGCGCGACAACGGCGTCACGTGGGGTGAGCCGGTGCTGCTCGGCAGGCACTTCAATGAAACCGGCATCGTGCAGTTGGACGACGGCCGCATCGTCGCCGCGATGCGATCGGAGAAAGGCGGCCACGTCGCGATCACCGCCTCTAACGACAACGGCAAGAACTGGAGCGAACCCCGCCAGATCACCCGCGACAACGAACACCCCGCCGATCTCATTCAGCTCTCCAGCGGCCATTTGCTGATGACCTACGGACAGCGCAACGCGCCTCGCGGAGTACACGCCAAGATCAGCCGCGACGGCGGCACGAGCTGGGACCAGGAGCACAGCATCGTGCTCGCGGCGGATTCGCCCAACGGCGACTGCGGATATCCCAGTTCGGTCGAAACCCGCAAGGGCCGCATCGTCACGATCTACTACCAGGTCGACGATTTGAAGGACGCGCCGGCTTCCTCCAAGGCGAAATCCGTGATCTGGCAGGCTCCCTCGAAATGACCCGGCGGCGGTTGCTCGGCGTTCCGCTCGCCGCGCCGCTCCTGGCGCAACACGGCTCCTCGTCCGGCCGCCCCCGGATCGAACTCGGACCCGAACGGCTGGTGGCGCGGGACCTCGCGTGGCCCTATCTCGGACAACTCCGCGACGGGACCACCGTGGTGTTCGGGCACATCGGCTGGCCGCAAGGCGGCAAGTATCCCGATCACTACACGGCCGTCTCTCGCGATGGGCGCAAGACGTGGACGGTCTGGAAGCCCTCGCCCGCGCAGGGAGTGGGTCCGGTCACCGAAGGTGTCCATGTGGAACTCCGCGATGGCACTCTGCTGGTGTTCGACGTCCATGCCGAACACACCGGAGCCAAGCGGTTCCAGCATGACTACTGGGTCTCGCGCGATTCGCTCCGCACGCTGGAAGGTCCGTTCCCCTATTCGTTCTCCCTGCCCCAGGCCGATACCGGCGGCGTCGACGATCGCGGCGAGCCTATCAGCCGGATCTACGTCCGCCGCTCGATGATCGAACTGCCAGGCGGCGATCTGATCGCCTGCGCCTACGGACGCTTCGAGACCGACAAGATGCCGGTGGAGTACATCGCGGGGATGTCGAAGATGCGGTCCTTCGTCCTGCGCTCGGCCGATCGAGGCAAGACGTGGCGCTACATCGCGACCATTTCGGCGGACCCCGTGGAGCAGGAGGGGCCGTGCGAGCCGGTGATGGAGCGCCTCCGCCACGGGCCGAACAAAGGCCGCCTGATTTGTTTGCTGCGATCCGGCCGCGAGAATCCCATCTACCAGTGCGAATCCGACGACGAAGGCGCCACGTGGACCAAAGCCTACCCCATCGAATGGCGCTACTCTCGCTTCGGCCGTTCGCGCCCGATCGTGGGCGTCGATCCCGATCTCGTCGAGATGAGCGACGGCACGCTCGCCATGTCGTTCGGCCACAAGCCCGATTTCGAGGACCATGGCAACTTCGCCGCCCTCTCGCTGGATCACGGCAAAACGTGGAGCGAGGTGGTGCGGCTGTCTTCCTCGGTCACGCAAGCCTACACCGGCATCCGTGAAGTGGCGCCCGGCGAGTTGTACGCGGTCTACACGATCTCCGGCCGCGTGCAGTCGGCCGGCTATCGCGGCGCCCGATTCGACACCGTGGGGAGATCGATCTTCGTCAGACGCACCGATATGTCCGATCAACTGCAGTGGAGCGACCGGCGGCCCATGCCGCGCGCCGAAGCCGGATGCGCGGCCGCCGCGCTCGGCGGCGAACTCGTCCTCGCCGGAGGAACCGCGTGGGAAGGCGGCGTCAAGCGCTTCCTGAACACGGTCCAGATCTACGATCCGCGCGCGGACAAATGGCGCGACGGTCCGCCATGCCCCGAACCGCTCGCCTACGCCCCGTTCGTGCAATCGGACGATGGGCTCGAGGTGTTCGGCACGAACGACGGCGCTTCGCCGGGACGCCACATCTGGCGGCTGGACGCGCCGAAGTCGAACTGGACGCGCGGCGGGGAGGCTCCGGCGGACTTTTCGATGGGCCGCGCGGCGCGGATCGGGCAGGATGTGTTCGTCTTCGGCGGCGGTTCGGACGACGTTTGGCGCCGCGCCGGCGCGGGCGAATGGAAGAAGATCTCCCGGCTTCCGGGCGGCCATGTTCAACTGTCCGCGATCGCCGCCGCCAATGGCAAGGTGTACCTGTTCGGCGGATTCTCGATGAAGGGCGCCGAAGTGGTCAACACCGCGGCGGCCTACGAATTCGACTCCCAAGCCGCCGCATGGAAGCGGCTCCGCGACATGCCCATCGCATCGCGTGGAACGGTGGGGCTCGGCATCGGCGCGCGCATCTACCTGTTCGGCGGCTACGGCGAAGGCTTTCTCGATAACGTCTGGATCTACGACATCGCCAAGGACGCCTATCGCGACGACGCGCCGATGCCCGTGCCCCTGATCGGGGCCGATATGTTCGCGATCGACGGCGTCATTCTCGGCGCCGGCGGTGAGGACCGGATGAAGAACCGCTCGGCGCGCACCCTGGCCGCCGGAGTACCGAAAGGCTGAGACATGCGATATAAACGCACGCTGCTGGTGAGTTGCGAGATCCCCTGGGACCAGAACGAAGAACTGCTCGAGGACGCATTTCGCGCCGAAGTCCGCCACACGCTGGCGAACGGACTGCGCGATCTCTACATCTTCGGCACGGCCGGCGAAGGCTACGCGGTCACCGATGGCCAGTTCCGCCGCATCGTGGAGATCTTCGCCGAAGAGACGCTCCGGCCGGACGTTCGCCCGCAGGTCGGCGTGATCGCGCTTTCCACGGCGCAATTCAAGGAGCGGATCGGCATCGCGCACCGGGCCGGCTTCCGCGCCTTTCAGATCTCGCTGCCGTCCTGGGGAGTGCTCAACGACAGCGAGATGCTCCGCTTCTTCCAGGATGTGTGCGGCGCGTTTCCCGATTCGCGCTTCCTCCACTACAACCTGATGCGCACCAAGCGGCTCCTCGGGGCGCGCGACTACCGCCGCGTGGCGGACGCCGTGCCGAACCTGTGCGCGACCAAGAACACCGGAACCACGGTCCACTCGACCATGGAGCTGCTGCGCGAAACTCCGGAGATCCAGCACTTCCTCGGCGAAGCGATGTTCCCCACCGGCTGTCTCCACGGCGAATGCTCGCTGCTCAGCTCGTTCGCGCCGATGCTGCCGCGCGCGAGCCGCAAGCTGTTCGACTTGTGTGTCGCGCGCGCGCCGGAGGCGTTCGCGTATCAGGCTGAGTACCTGCGCGTGGTGGAAGACGTGATCGCGCCGCTACGCCGGAAATCGCTGATCGACGGCGCTTACGACAAGGTGCTGGCCCGGCTGGGCGGCGCCGAGATGCCTATCCGCTTGCTATCGCCCTACGAGTCCTTCACCGAGGAAGAGTACCTGGAGTGCCACGACACGCTCCACGGCAAGTACGCGGACTGGCTCGGCTGAGCCGCGCCGCCATGCTAACCTTACGGTAGAATGGCGTTGAAACCCGCAACCGTCAATTGGATGCCCGTGCTCGGCTTGGCATGGCTCGTGCCTGGCGCGGGACATTTCCTGCTCGGCAAGAAGACTCGCGCGCTGCTGCTGTTCACGTGCGTGCTGGTGGCCTTCGTCCTCGGACTGATGACTCGTGGCGCGCTGTTTTCGCCGCAGACGGGCGACCTGTTCACCACCATCATTTACTGCGGCGGATTCGCGGGCAACGTCGCTTCCGGAGTCTTCTACCTGATGACGGTATGGCTCGGCTACAACCAGCCGGACGTCGCGGGCCACGTGCACGACTACGGCACCAAGCTGCTGGTGGGCGCCGGGCTGATGAACATCCTCGCGATGGTGGACGCCTACGAGATCGCGACCGGGAAGAAGGACTGACGCGATGCCGAAGATGAACCTGTCGCATCTGGAAGTGAGCCTGATTTTCGCCGTGCTGTGCTCGATCGTGATGGGGATCGTATCCAAGCGGACCCACCAGGATCGGATCCAGTACGGTCTCTACACGTTCGGCTGTTTCATCGTCGCCCTCTTCGGCATGGGCTGGGTGATGTACCTCGGTCACGGCTAGCCTGAATCGAACCGCGCTCGTGAGGGCGCCGGCACGCTCGGAACGATCACCTCCGGCAGGCCGGTGACCTGACGGCGGAACATCTCGCCCATTCTTTGGCATTGGTGGGGATCTTGTGGCCGCTCGGTTCCGCGGTGTTGGCAGGCCTGTGGCAGTACTTGTTCGGCCGGTCCGGAGTCTCGGTCCGGGGCTCACTCTTCTTGCGTGGAGAGCAACGGCGCCGCTGCTTGCGCTCCAGATCGGCGATGCGCTATTTTCCAGCCGGTTGCTCCGCAACCGCTCCAGTTCCCGGCGACGGGTTTCCGCAACACCGGACGGTGTTCAGGCCCTACACGATGCCGTTTTGCGCGATCTACCGGCATCCCTTACTGTAGAAGTAGAGGAAACACCGCTTGAACCTAACGATCAGCCTCCCAGACGCGGATGTGCGTGCCTTGGAAGTGAAGGCCAAAGCGCAAGGAATGTCTGCCGAGCAATACGCGTTGCACGTACTCGAGCAGGATTTGGCTCCAGACTGGCTACGCAAGTCTTGGTCAAGCGCGGAAGAGGCGGGACTAGGTCAACTGTCCATGGATGAGATCGAGGCTGAGATCGCGGCCGCGCGGCGGGCCCGCCGCGCAACCAGCCCACGCGACCGCGCATGATCCGCGTTGTGCTCGACACGAATATCATAGTGCCGGCGCTACTCCAGCCCCTCGGCCCACCTGCGCAAGTGTTTTTGTTGGCGTTGGGCGGCGCCGTTCAAATGTGTGTCAGTGGTGTCATTTTCGCTGAATACGAGGAAGTGCTCCGCCGGCCACGGCTTCGCCGGACAGAAGAGACAGTCCTCTCGAGCACGGCGCGCCGGAGCAGATCGGGGTCGCCGAGCACCTCCCACGGCGCGTCGCGCAAGGCGCGGGCGGCGGCCGACGCATCCTGTTTGGCGGCGCCGAACTCGATCACCAGAGGCACGGGCGCGAGGTCGACGATCCGCTCGAGGAAGCGGGACGCGCCGTCGAGCCACCGGAAGATCTCCTCGCCGAGATCCAGCAGGGGGACTCGCTGCCGGCGGAGAGCGATCTGCCGGTACCGGGCGGACCAGTCCGCGAGCCGCGCGACTTCCTCTGGTGGGAGAGGGCGCTCCTCGAGCAGACCCGCCGCCTCGCACCGGAGTTCGATTCCGCGCGGGGTGGCTCGTACGGTGGCGTGCGGCTTCATGGAGTTAGTTAGCGCCGATGTTACCATGTCCGGCGGGCGAGGCGCGGTTTGACCGGAAGTCCGTCCGCTTTGCGATATAGGGGGCTCCTCACCCGCTCCGCCCCTCTCGCCCTTTCCATCATTCGCTATCCTGACGGAGACTGTCCACCCGGCCTCGATCCCTCCCGGAATGCCGTTGGCGCCACTGGTCCAAGTACTCGCTTGCCATCGGCCGGTAGGCCAGAGCGGCGTTCCAAAGCCCTGTCAATGGATTGTGTTAGATTGTGTGGCGCCGTTCGGGGCCTGCTGAAGCAGCCATCGATTCGAAAGCGTGGCCCGGGCTTTGATCGCGATTGAAGCGCAGGCTGGCCCCCCTCGTTCGAACCGCCAACCGCGGCTAGAATGGGGACAGGAGCGCATATGGAAGTCAACCTGCCAGCCGACTTGACGCACGAACTGCAAGCCGAGGTTGCGGCGGGCCGCTATCTCAGCGCCAGCACGCTGATCGAGCAAGCTCTCCGTCGCTTCTTATCCGAACGGCAACGCGCCACGGAAAGGCTGGAAGCGCTTCGTCGTATCGGTCAAGCGGTCGATGACGCCGGCCTGTACGAGCGCGTCGTTCTGCCTGACCATCAATGACATGACGGGTCCGCCGCCCGTCTTCCTCGACGCCTGCGTCCTGGTCAACTTCTCGCTCTGTGACACACTGCTGCGCCTGGCAGAGCCTCCCCGGTTGTACGAACCCAGGTGGAGCCGTGAAGTCATGGCCGAGACCACCCGTGCACTCGAAGCCAAGCTAAATTGGCCGCGCGGTTTGGTAGCGCACTTCGAGGCCGAGTTGCGCGCACACTTCGCGGACGCCTGGGTGGACGGCCACGACCATCTCATCGATTCGGTCGGGAATGAACCGAAAGACCGGCATGTCCTTGCTGCCGCGGTGCATTCGAGTACGCCGGTGATCGTCACGTTTGACTTGCGCCACTTTAGAGAGGAGCATTTGCTTCCGTGGGGGATCACAGCCGTGCACCCGGATCGCTTCCTGGTCTCTCTGCATACGCAGGAGCCAGAACTTGTCCGCGAGAAGGTACAGCAGCAAGCGGAGGACCGGAATCGTTCGCTGGCCCAGCTTACTGAGATCCTCCGAACGACAGTACCCGAATTCGCGCGTGTGATCTCCCCGCTCCGGACATGAGTGCCGCCGGCCCACGTCCACGGCGGCGATGTCGGTAGGCTTCAGGTGGCGGAGCCGTTCGAGACTGACGTTGCCGTTCGAGGCTTCCTTGGCACCGACAGCGAGTCTTCTCCGATCCTCTGTCGGCCATCTGGCGGGCCGCTTGCAACAGGCGGCCCCGCGGTCTGAGGGCGGTCGATGCCGCCTCCTGCTTATCGGTCAGCTTGTCTCTCACATCACGATGTCAGGTTGGCGAAGCCCAACTTCTCTGGCTCGGTGACGCCGCCGTACTTCTGGAGCGTCGCCTTTGCTATAAGCCGAAGCCGGCGGACTCGCACAGCCGCTTCACTTCCGCCAAGGCTTCGTCGCGCACAACACCCTGCCGGTGCCGCGGAGCCTGTTCACGGACCGGCGCCCGCTTCGGGCGAAGGCTCGCCGGGAGTGCCCACTGGGGTCGGCCTCGGCGGTGACACGCGGAAAGGAACAGCAGCCTCGGCTTTCGGCCCAGCTCCAGGAGGAGCGCCTCCGGCTCCGTCAGCGCCGGGTCCCCGTAGGCGTCCTCGAGCAGGAGCGCGGGCCGGGGTTGCAGCGTGCCGTGGCAGGAAATCTGCACGATGGCGGGGTTTTCGCGCGCCGCCATCGCCGCCAGCAGCGGAAGCGTGCCGCTCTCTTCGACGGTGAGGTCCATGCCGAGGTTGCGGGTGGCGCGCAGGATGGCAGCCTCCTCGGCCTCGTATTGGAGGTTGTCGGCTCCGCGAGGGGCGGCCGCCATGAACACCGCGCTCAGCCGGTGCGGCGGCGGAGGCGCGGGTTCCACCGTTCCGCCGATGCGCCGGACCGGGCAGTACACCCGTTCGGCCGCAAAGCCCATGGACCCTGACTGTCGCCGAGCACCTCCCACGGCGCATCGAGCAAGGCGCGGGCGGCGGCCGACGCGTCCTGCTTGGCGGCGCCGAACTCGATAACCAGCGGCGTCGGCGCGACGTCGACGATCCGCTCGAGGAAGCGGGACGCGCCGTCGAGCCACCGGAAGATTTCCTCGCCGAGATCCAGCAGGGGGACTCGCTGCCGGCGGAGAGCGATCTGCCGGTACCGGGCGGACCAGTCCCCGAGCCGCGCGACTGCGTCTGGTGGGAGAGGGCGCTCCTCGAGCAGTCCCGCCGCCTCGCACCGGAGTTCGATTCCGCGCGGGTGGCTCGCACGGTGGCATGCGGTTTCATGAGTTAGCGCCGATGTTACCATGTCCGGCGGGCGAGGCGCGGTTTGACCGAAGGTCCGCCCGCTTGCGATATGATGGCTGCCTGCGGACCCTCGGCGAGCGCTCGACATGGCACTGCCCCACACGGAATATGCGAGGATTCGGGACTTCCTTCACGGCGGAGCCGAGCCTCACTGGAAGGACGCGCCCGTTGCGGCGGCTTGGCTGAACTGCCTGCATTCCGGGCCCAGAGGGAATCACTTGGCCTGCTGCTTGGCCATCGACATCAGGGCGGGCGCATATGCTGCAAGTGATCTTGTCGCGTGGGCGGAGTCATTCGACTTCAACCAAGCCGCCGCTACCACCGTCTTCGGCACGACCGATCCCTCGGAGCCCGCGATTTCGTCCTTCGCTCGCGCGGTCGCCGGGAGGCCGGACCTCGTCTGCCGGCGCCCATCGGTGAAAGGCGATCCCGGGAACGAACTGGCGTGCCTTGAAATTGGACCAGTTCCTTCGCCACCACCCACCATTCGCCATCGCCCTGGGTGGGCTGAATGGAAGCGATGACGATCTGTTCGAGGCGAGGAAATACCTCTCGGGCCGCGCCAAGCCTTTGGACTGTATCCCGCGCGATTTTCCGCTGCGCGGCGGCGGAGCGGCAGGGCTGGTTTGGGTGACCCGGTGGCAGGACGCGAAGCAGTTGATCGCCGCCAGCGCCAACCCCGCCCACGACATTCGCATGGCCCTCGGGCTCGTGAACATGCATTGAGTTGTCCGGGATCCGGTACGCGACCGTGGTTTTTGCTTACCCGGAAGTGGTCGAGACCTTCCAGCCCACGGCGTTCGACGCGGCCTTCGACTCGCAGTTCCCCTACCTGAGCGCGAACCGCGGCGATGACGCCTGGGGCCGGTCGTGGCCGGCGGACGGGATAAGTCCTTGCCTGCCAGAGCGCGTCCATCGCACGGCCGTTCCTTTTTCATGGCAGAATGTAGACGTGCATGTACTCGACGGGACTCCCCCATGGCGCCCGTCGCGATTGATATGGACAAGCTCCTGCTGGAGGGGATCCGGCGGTTTCTGGAGTCCTGATGTCCCTCGCGACGAGAGAGAGTTCAACGCTGGAGGGATTGAGTCAGGAGGAGTGGAACGACTGGTTGGACCGGGCGCTCAGCGGTGCGCTGACGCCGGGCGATGCCCCTCTGGTGTTGGGACGCGACGACGATATCGTTACTGGACTGAAACGCATCCATGACGGTCTCTCGCCGATCCATGCCCTTCGATTCCGAGGAGCTGTCGGATGGTGTCTCCGGTATGTTCCGGTGGCCGAGGACAACCCATCGAAAATCGAGCGGCTTTGCGCGCTGGTCCACTCCACACACCCTCCGGCGATCGAGGCGGACCTCGAGCGGTTGCTTCTCAACGAATTCGCTGCCACCCTGCCGGCCCCCGACGGCATGGCGCTACGCTATCACCTGACTTCGGCGCGTTTTCGCTACGTGCCGGGCGAAGCTTTTCTCTACTATGTGGAAGCCGCCTGCGATCGGGGAGACTATTTCTATTGCCTCATGGTCGCGCGGCGAGCCGCGGCTCACTTTTCGTCCCTCCCCCTCGCGAAACACGCCTTCGATCTGGCGGTGAAAAAGCACGCCGGCATCCCCTACCCCCAGCTTGCCGCTGGCCTTCCCTTGGCCGCTCGAGCCATTCAGGCGGCCCAGCGGGGCAGCTATGCCACATGGCTCGGCCAACTCCGCTCGGCGAGGCCGGCGGAGTGGAGCGACTGGTTAGGAAAGCTCATGGATCCGGAGGGGTTGTTGTTGTCTCCTCGCTCTGGAGCGCGAGAACCGCAACCCTCCAATCTGTCGGATACGAACGCCGTCACGAGTGGTTAAACTGGCCTGATTCCGCGCTCTCGTGCTCGAGGCAGTGGTGACGTTTGAGAGTTGTAGCTTAACTCGCGACGATCCCGATTGGAAGAATTGGAAGACTACCCGTTTTGCGCGACTCGGGCCGTCGGCTGCTCGCCGAAGAGGCGGCGCGATGGCGTGCGCGCATACGCAGCGAGCGAACCGGTTTCGCCGCTGGTGGACCCCCTCCATCCGCTTCCGCGCATTCGACCCGTAGCCCGCGGCGATGGCGCGGCTCCATTGTGATAGGCTCCTCCCATGGAGGGACGCCCATGAATCGGCAACTGCTTCTGACAATACTGATCCCAGCGGCTCTGTTTGCACAACGCGACACGGCTTCGATCGCCGGGCAAATCCGCGACACGAGTAAGTCTTCGATCCCCGCGGCGCGGATCTCGGTTCGAGATGCCTCGCGAAACATCGAACGAACCGCCACGTCGAACCCGGACGGTTTCTACGTATTCACGGCCCTGCCGGCTGGCGGGTATTCGGTGACCGTAACCGCGCAGGGATTCCAGTCGCAGACGGTCTCGAACATTATTCTCCAGGTTGATCAACAGGCGACACTCCATGTCGAGATGAACGTCGGCGCCGTGAGTGAATCGGTCACGGTGGAAGCGGACGCCGCGACGGTCGATACTCGCTCGGCAACGCTCAACACCGTGATCAATCAGACGATGATGACGGACCTTCCGCTCAACGGCCGCAACGTTCTGCAGTTGATGCGCCTCACGCCCGGAACCCTTTCCGCTTCTGGCACATGGAATCAGGCCTCGACACGTCCCGAAGCCTCGGGCGAGTTGATCTCGGCAAGCGGCGGGCGCGGCAACTCCACCACCTTCGTCATGGACGGCGGCCTCAACGAGGATCCGTACACCGAGGTAACCAACGTCGTTCCCAACCCGGACGCGGTGCAGGAGTTCAGCTTTCAGACGAACAACTACGGAGCCAAGTTCGGCGGACGAGGCGGTGGCGTCGTGAACATCGTGACCAAGTCTGGAACGAACGAACTTCACGGCGCGGTCTTCGAGTACGTGCGCAACGCGAGCCTCAACGCGCGGAACTTCTTCGCTAATCGCAACGACGGCCTTCGCCGCAATCAATACGGCTTCGCCGTGGGCGGGCCGATTCGCAAGGACCGGACCTTCGTATTCGGATCGTGGCAGGGAACCAAGGTCCGTCAGGATCCGCCAACGTTGTCCTCCGTCGTGCCCACGGCGGCGCAGCGCCGGGGCGATTTCTCCGCGCTCGGGCGGCCTCTCACCGATCCACGCACGCGCCAGCCCGTTCCCGGCAACCTGATTCCCGCCTCGCAAATCGATCCGCTCGCGACCCGCGTACTGGCCATCGTGCCCGTGGCGCAACAGGCTGACGGACAGACGTTCTTCGTTCGCCGGAACCGCACCGACAACGACCAGTTCCTCGTTCGGGGTGATCAGTATCTCGGCGCCCGGCATCACCTCACCGGCCGCTACTTCTTCGACAAGATCGACGTTCCCGCGATCATCGACAAGCAGAATCTGCTCACCGCCAACAACAGCCGTTTCTGGGTCAGCCAAAGCGCGGTTGCGGGCCACACCTTCACCGTCCGCCCGTCGCTGGTCACCAATACCACCGCGAGCTTCAGCCGCGTGCTGCCGACCGGCACGGCGCCCGACTTCCCCGGACATCGCGACTACGGCATCCAGATCGCGGCACTCGCCAATCCGAACTACAGCGTCTTCTCGATGAGCATCGCCAACTACTTCGGTCTCTCGTGGTTCGCGCTCTCACGGATTCCACGTAACCAATACGGTCTCCAGCATGGGTGGAGTTGGTTCAAGGGCCGCCACGAAATCGATTTCGGCGGCGACTTCGCGCGCGAGCAGAGCCTCATCGATGGGGACTTCCAGTCCGACGGCAACTACGCATTCGCCGGCCGTTATTCGGGAGACAACATGGCGGACTTCCTCTATGGACGCCCCTCGGCGTTCAACCAGATCACTCCCTTGTACGTGAATCTCTGGCGCAGTTTGTGGGGCCTCTACTTCCAGGACAACGTCAAGCTGACCCGCCGCGTGACCGTGAACCTCGGCGTTCGCTGGAATCCGTTCGTTCCGTTCACCGACAACGGCCTGCAAATCTCGCAATACTCCGAGGACGCCTATCGAAGCGGTGGACGCTCCACTCGCTTCCCGACGCTTCCAAAGGGCCATCTCGTCGCAGGTGATCCCGGCATCCCCGTCTCCGGCGTTCCCGCGCGCTGGGGCGTCTTCGATCCCCGGCTGGGACTCGCGGTGAATCTCACCGGCGACAACAAGACCAGCCTTCGCGCCGGATTCGGCCGCTTCCACGACCAGATGTCCGCCCTCACCTACAACAGGCAGCTTACTTCGCCGCCGAATTCGGTGCGCGTCGATATCACGGCGCCGTTCAGCACGCAGGAACCTTATCGCGGATTCGCCAATCCCTTCCCGCATCCGCGCCCGATTCCGTCGAGCCAGGTCTTCCCGCAACCCTACCTGTTCGTCGGCTACGATCCGAAGTTCAGCTATCCGGACATCTATCAGTGGAACATCAGCCTGGAACGCGCGGTTGCCGGAAGCACCCTCGTCCGCGCCACCTATCAAGGATCCGACAGCCGGCGCCTGTTTCACGCCGCCGAGTTGAATCCCGCCATCTTCGGACCCGGCGCCGATCGCACCAATACGGACCGCCGCCGCTCGCGCCCCGAATTCACGCAGCTCACCTTCTCGGGCACCTACGGCCGTGCGAACTACCACGCACTGGTGCTGAGCGCCGAGCGCCGCATGGCCAAGAATCTCACGTTCCTGGTGGGCTTTGGATGGCAGAAGACGATGGACTTGCTCTCCAATACCGCCTTCGAAGGCAACGGCAATGCCCACCCGTTCGACCGCATCGAGAAGGACTACGGCGTGTCGAGCTTCCATCGCGCCGCCCGCCTCACCAGTTCGTTCAATTACGTTCTTCCGAAACTCGGCCGCGGCCGCGCGCTCGATTTCGTCGCGGGCGGCTGGCAAACCAACGGAATCGTGACGATGCAGAGCGGCGGCCCATTGAACATCTCCACCGGCATCGACAATTCGTTCAGCGGAATCGGTCAGGATCGCGTGGACGTGACGGGAAAAGCGAAGCTCGATGCCGGCCGTCCGACGGCGGACCGCATCGCCCGTTGGTTCGATACCACGGTATTCCGCGAGAACGCCCCGGGCACGTTCGGAACGCTCGGACGTAACACGGAGCGCGGTCCCGGAATCGCAACAGTCGACTTCTCGCTCTTCAAGAGCTTCCCGGTTCCCATCCGGGAAGGGCATCGCGTGGAGTTGCGCGGCGAAGTCTTCAACCTCTTCAATCGCGTGAACCTCGGCAATCCGAATACGTCGCGCACGTCGACCATCTTCGGGCGCATCACGTCCGCGGCCGATCCGCGAATTCTACAAGTCGGGCTTCGCTACAGCTTTTGACCGGAGTGGTTACATCGGCGGCATGGTGTGCGCCAGCGCGTGGAACAATGGCTGATGAGCTGTACTTCGGTCGTTCCGATGTAGACGCGGAAGCGGGATTCCACTCGGAGGCCAGCGGCCCGCCACTCCCGGCGTACGTAGCCGGCCGGCCCAATGCGCCCCGGCAAGGTTGCCGTGAGCTGAAGACGGCCACGGCGGGCCGCAACTTCCGGCGGCGCGTCCGCGTTCCCGCGGAGTGTGGTAGTATCTCAAAAATCGGTTCTCTCAACTCACGAAGGAGTAGCTTCATGTACCGAACCGCCATTGCCCTGTTCTGCGCCGTGGTTGCTTTCGCGCAAGGCGATCGAGCCACGTTGTCCGGAAACGTGACGGATCAGAGCGGCGCCCTCGTCGCGGGCGCCAGGGTTCGCGCCGTTCACGTTCTCACCAACTCCGAGCGCGAGACAATTGCGTCGGCGCAAGGCGAATACACGCTGCTCCAGTTGCCGGTCGGTCAGTACAAGGTGGAGTTTTCCGCGAGCGGATTCAAGGAACTGGTGCGCGCGGGCATCGTTCTGAGCGTCGGCGCCAACGTGCGTCTGGACGCGCAGTTGCAGGTCGGCGCCGTGAACGATTCGGTCACCGTCACCGGGCAGGCCAACCTGCTCCAGACAGAGTCGGCCCGCTCGTCCACGTCGGTCACTCCGAAGTTCATCCAGGACCTGCCGCTTGTCGTGGGCGGCCAGCTCCGGTCGCCGCTCGACCTTGTGCTCATTGCCCCGGAGGCCAAGAGCACCTACAACATCTCACTGGGCGGCGGCATGGAAGGCGGCTGGGACCTCACGGTGGACGGCGTCTCGGCCACGCCCGCCGCGCCGTTCGAGCAACGCCTCTGGACGATGGTGAATTCGCCATCGGTCGAGGCCGTGAACGAGTTCAGCGTCGACACCAACGGGTTCAAGGCGGAGTACGGTCACGCGGGCGGCGGGGCGTTTACCTTCGTCTCCAAGTCGGGCACGAACCAGTACCACGGCAACGCTTACGAGTTCGCCCGCAACGAGAAGTTCGACGCCAACACGTTCTTCTTCAACGCGACTGGGCGCAAGCGTCCGGTGCGCAAGCAGCACGATTTCGGCGCGACGATCGGCGGTCCGGTGTGGATCCCCAAGCTGTACCACGGACGCGACAAGACGTTCTTCTTCTTCTCGTGGGAAGCGTTCCGCGACCGCAGTGTGCCGTCGTTCGCGCCCACCACCATTCCGCTGGCGGAAATGTACGGCGGCGACTTCGGCAATTGGAAGACCCAGGTGGGCGCGCTGATCCCGGTCTACGATCCGGCGACCACGGCTGCCGGCGCGGGCGGCTCGTTTCACGCGAATGCCGTTCGCCGGCAACCGCATCCCCAGCGCGCGCTTCAGTCAGGTGGCGCGCAACGTGATTCCGCTGGCGACCATGCGTCCGAACGTGGGCGACCCCACGGGCGTGCTGAATCCGAACCCGCGGCAGAACTTCCAGGCCGCCGGCGCGCGCACCGATCCGTGGGACAAGTACAGCATCAAGTTCGACCATCAACTCCGCGCGAGCCAACGCCTCGGCTTCCTGTATCAGAAGAACCGCACGCAACAGTTGCCCGTCGGAGATCCGCCCGGACTGCCGTTGCCGATCAATAACGAGTTCCAGTACGGCGACACCTACACCAACGTGTTCCGCCTCAGTCATGACTGGACCGTGCGCCCGACGATCGTGAACCGGCTCTCGGCGGGCGGCAACGACTGGGGCCAGGTCCGCCGCGCGCACGACGCTCAGTTCAATAAGGGGTGGGGAACCAAGCTCGGCATCAAGAACGTGCCGGATCCCAACCTGCTCTTCCCGACGTTCAACTTCGACGGGTATCGCTCGTTCGGACGCGCCGAGTATGGCGGCTCCTACAACAAGACGGCCGCCTTCACCGACGATGTGTCGATCGTGAAGGGCGCGCACACGCTCAAGGCCGGTTACACCTATCAACGCGACCACTACAACGGATACGGCCAGCACACGGCCTCCGGCAGCTTCAACTTCAGCCGCCAGACGACCGGCGTCCCGGGCAGCCAGGATCCGAACTCAGGCAACGGGTTCGCGACGTTCCTGCTCGGTATTTACAACTCCGCCAACATCGAGACGCAGCGTTACGTGTCGGATCAGTGGACCTACCACGGCCTCTACTTCCAGGACGATTGGCGCGTGAACAAGCGCCTCACGCTGAACCTCGGCGTCCGCTACGAGTACATCCCGCCGACGGTTGAGGGCAACTTCCCCGACGGATACTCGAATTTCGATCCGAACGTGCCCAATCCTGGCGCTGGCGGGCGGTTGGGCGCGATGGTGTTCGCGGGCAACGGTCCGGGACGCACCGGCAAGAGGACGATGTACGATCCGTGGCGCAAGGGGCTCGGACCTCGCTTCGGCGCGGCGTATTCGCTCAACGACAAGACCGTGATGCGCCTGAGCGTGGGCCGCTCCTACGCGAGCGTGAAGAACACGGGCGGCAGCTCGCACTTCCACGGGTTCATCGGCTCGGACGGCATGGTGTGGACCGATCAGAATCAGCCCTCGCCCTACTTGCTGGACAACGGCTACCGCACCGATTGGCCGCGTCCGCCGTTCCTGGTTCCGACGTTCAACAACAACACGAACACGCCGTTCTGGCAGTCGTTCGACTCGGGCCGCATGCCCGATTACACGAGCTGGAATTTCAACTTTCAGCGCCAGCTTCCGGGCGAGCAGATGGTCGAAGTGGGCTACAACGCGATGATGGGGCATCACCTGACGACGAACCTGGTAAACATCAACCAGGCGCCGACGGCGGTTTGGGACGACTTCGTGCGCCGGTTGGGTCCGCTGGGAGCGTTCAACCTGTTCAACTCGCGGTGGGATTCCGCGCTCGCGGTGCAGAACGGCATCACGCGGCCCTACCCCACCTTCAACGACACGGTGCGGCAGGCGTTGCGCCCGTATCCGCAATACCAGACGATCAACACGGGCGGAGACGGCGGCGATCGCAGCGGCAACTCGAGCTATCACGCGATGGTCATCAAATGGGAAAAGCGCACCTCGCACGGACTCACGTTCCTCAACAGCTACGTGTTTTCGAAGATGCTGACCGACAGCGAGTCGATGAACGCCGACTCGGGCGGATCGATGGACCACTACAACCGCCGCCTCGAGAAGGCGCTCTCGCGCAGTGACCAGACGCATAACCTGAAGTTCAGCTATAGCTAGCTACGAACTGCCGTTCGGCAAGGGCAAGCGGTTCCTCAACGATAATGTGGCGGGCAAGGTGATCGGCGGCTGGCGCATTGCCGGAATCCAGAGCTACGCCTCGGGATTCGCGATGGGCCTCGGGCCCGGCTACGGACTGCCGTTGTTCTCGAGCGGCGGCAACCGCATCACCGTGCTCGACTACGAGGGCTGGCGCGGCGGGGTGTCGGGCAGCGAGTTCGACCCGAACAAGGATCTGTGGTGGAATCCGGCCGCCTTCAGCCCCACCGTGCTCGACTCGTTGCCCTCCGGTTCCCAATTCAAGGGCGTGGCGCTTCGCGGCTCGTTCGGGACGGCGACGCGCCGCAACCCGAAGGTGCGTCAGCCGTGGTTCCTCAACGAGAGCGTGTCGGTGGTGCGGACGTTCCGCGTGAAGGAGGGCATCCAGCTCGACATGCGGTTCGAGGCGTTCAACGCGTTCAACCGGATTCGTTGGGGTGGCCCGGACAGCACGATCAATAGCAACACGTTCGGACGCGTCACGACGGAGGGGAACTCGCCGCGGCAAATCCAGCTCGGGGCGAAGTTCATTTTCTAGGTGTCTTCGGCAAGTGCGGTTCGCCGCTGGTCCGCGACCGCGGGCCGGGGCGGACTGTTTGCTCGGCGAATCCGCCCGTGTGGGGTGCGGCGGAACTGGTCATGCCGAAACCGCCCCCCTGGACGACCGCGCGTGCCCGCGCGAAAAAGCTGTTCAGTGTGCTGATCCACCGCGCGGGATCCCGCGAAACTCGTCCGGGCCGGTAACGTCGATCAGCCTGGTTCATGTAGAGGGAGCGCCGAACTGCGATTGGCTCAGGTCGCATGCCTGAGGCTTGCTGTGATTCCACGGCGCGCCAACGGACTCGAGCGGGCCCTACTTCACGACGCTCGCCACCAGTTCGGCCGTCTCGATGCCGCTGAGCGCTGCCCCGCCACAGGTCTGCGTCCATCGCGGTGCACAGGCCTCGCCGGCGAAGAACACACGTTCCGCCAGAGGACGCCGCAATGCCTCGCGGGCGCCAGCGCTGCCTGGAATTGCCGCGGCGTAGGCTCCCAGCGCCCAAGGATCGCTCGCCCACTTGGTGAACGATCCCTTCACGAAATACTGGTCCACGCCGGAGCCGAAGACCGACCGTGCGGCGTTTCTTCCGAAGTCGACAGCTTCCGCTTCTCCCGCGGCGGAAAGTTCCCATGCGAAATCGCCGCCAACGAACCCGACGAGCAGGTTCAGGTGAAACGGCCAGCACAGAAAATAGATGTCCCGCTTTCCGATGTTCTCCCGCAGCACGTCCTCGAATGCCTTGTAACGAAACTCTGGCTTCGAAAACTGTAGCGGGATCTTCGCTAGCAGTCCCATCGGCAATCCGGCGACGGCGTCTTCCTTCCATGGCGGCAGAGGCGGGTCGAAACGGATCTTTTCGGCCGCCAGTACACCGGTCGAACTCGTGATGATGCAGGCCTTCGCTGTTAACGTTCCTTCGCCGGTCTCCACCTGCACGCCTGGTCCGCCGTAGCGAATTCGCCGGGCCGGCGTGTTCAGACTCACGGGGATGTCCTTGCCGAACCGCGCGACCAGCGAACCGTAGCCTTCCTTGATCAGGAAGTTCGGGGGCACGTCTGTTCCGATGGTCAGGTAATCTTTCGCCGAAAGCTCATCGAGGTCCACGGCGGATGACATCGGTCCATGAAACGTTGCCACAGCCTCGTCTACCCTGGACCTTTTCTTCATCGCGGTGGACGCCGCGACATCCTTCTTCCGCCCGGCCTTGGCGATACGTTCGTCCAGGCCCGCCTCGATTCGCGCCGAGAGCTTTCGCATCTCGTCCGGGGCTTCCGCGCCCCGGAAGTAGAGCCCCTCGAGCGCCGTGTCGTGTTCCTGAAGCGTGTAACCCCACTGCTTGGCGAGCGGCGTGTACGGATTGTCGTCGGCCTTGTGCAGCCACGCGCAGCCGCGATCGAAAGGAAATCCGAACGTCGTGGTGTCGGTGTATGCGCGCCCGCCAATACGGCCGCGCGCCTCGATCACGGTGACGGTCTTGCCCAATTGCCGCAGTCGATGAGCCGCATTCAGTCCGGACGAACCGGCGCCAATGACTACCACATCCGTATGTCCCGGCATGCTTCGAGCGGACCCACAGATTCCGGCCCCGAGGGCGCGAAGGAAACTCCTCCTGGAAATGGCCATAGATGAAGAATAACCCAAGCCGGTCCGGCCCAGTTTGGCGATTCGGGGGGCTTCCGTGCCGAGAGTGGTCATCCCCGAGCGGCGAGTCGCGCTGCGCGCGGTACACGAATAATCCTCTATGCGCGTGTTCGCAATTCTCCTCGCAGTCCCGCTGCTTGCTCAGCACGGACGCTACCTGAGCGATTCCAAGCATCCCTCGATCGGCAATCCGAAAGCGATTCGCGGCGGGCGCCAAGCTCTTCCTGGGTTCCTGCGCCGGCTGCCACGGACCGGATCGCGGCGGAGGTGCGCGCGGACCGAATCTCGTGCGCCGCTCCCTTTGGCATCCGCTCAGCGACGACGCGATTTTTCAGGTCATCCGAAAGGGCGTTCCCGGCGCCGATATGCCTCCGTCGCCTCTCAATGATGATCAGACCTGGAAGATCGTCGCCTTCATTCACGCGCTCACCGGACCCGCGAGCACCAATCCCGTGCCCGGAGATCCCGCCGCGGGAGAGGTTGTCTTCTGGGGCGCGAAGTCCGGCTGTTCCAACTGCCACTCGATTTTCGGGAAGGACGGCAAGACGGCCCGGACCTGAGTAACGCCGGCGGCAGCCGTCCGCTGGCCGTGCTGCGCGAAGCGATCGTCGAGCCCGCAAAGGATCTCTTTTATCCCGGCAACGAGGCCGCGACGGTTGTCATGAAGAACGGCCAAACATTGCGGGGTGTCGCCAAGAATCGCAGCAACTACTCGATCCAACTGGTCGACACCACGGGCGAACTTCACCTGATCCAAATGGCTGACGTCAAGGAGTTGACGCTCCCGGCGGCCACTCCCATGCCGGTCGACTTCGCCAAACGTTTGACCCGCGAGGAATTGCGAGACTTGCTGGCCTAGGTAAGCCAGTCGCCCGTGGCTCCCTTCATGATGTCCTGATGGACCTGGGCGAAGACGCCGGAGCCGAGAGTCATGGATAGCAGCAAAGTGCGTGTCATCTACCGTACGCCGGCACGTATTTGGGGTGGCGATACAGTCCGCTTGCCCAGATCACGGCCGAAAACGCAAGCAACCTGGCGCCCAAGTGGGTTTATCACGTGCCCGACGCCCGTGGTTTGCGCAGTTCGCCGATCGTCTACAAGGGCATTCTCTACATCACCAACACCAACTCCGCCTTCGCCGTGGATGCTCGCAGCGGCCGGCAGGTCTGGCAGTATTCCGATCCGCGCGCCGAAAAGGGCGGCGTGAACCGTGCTCGACTCGTTGCCCTCGGGTTCCCAGTTCAAGCGTGGCGCTTCGCGGCTCGTTCGGGAAGGCTAGTAAACGGAGGCTGTCGCCACGCGCGGGTTATCGTAAACACCACGCTCATCCGGCACTATCCGGCACGGTGGTGGAGGCTCGGGTTCCGCCGTTCTGGGCGTTCCTCGAGCAAGGCGAGCGCTTGACCCCGGGCGCCTGCGCGGTCGCCGTCGACTCCCGCTTCTGGCCAGCGATGCGCTCTTTGCGTCCTTGCCTTGACCCCGGAACGCCGGAGTCCGCTGACGATGCCGTGGAAGCAGGCTTTCGTCGTTCCGCCGCCGCAAGTCGCGACAACATATTTCGATTGATTTCTGCACTTTAGAGAAACGGTCCGCGGTCGCCGAAACGAAGATCCGGCTAGGATGGAGCCGTTGGAAGAGGTTTGGCGTTCGACCGGCGGCGGCTCGACCCACTCCTCGAAACACAGGAAAGGTGGAACTATGAAACGATCAACAGACCCAATGCGCCGAAACGCCGGCGGAACCAGGCGCCGCTCGAAAGAAGTTTTTGGAAACGAACCCGAGCCCCGGCTCGCGGGGCGAGGATAGCACCATGGACTGGAAAAGCGCTCCGTATTCGCCGCGCAACATCATTCGCTTCGAGTCGCTCCCCCCGCTGCAATGCACGGTGGCGGATCCGCGACGCCAACCTCGCGCCGTCGCGCCGGCCGTGGCGCCTGTCGCTCCGGCGGACGACGCCCGCTGGCGCCGCGTGCTCGACGCGATTCTCCTCTCCATCCGCCCCTTCGCGGATGCCTGGACGGCCACGCGGCGTGCGCTCGAACCTTACCTCGCCGAGGCGCGGCTCACGTGCCCTCCTCCGGAATCGGCATGGTGAACGGACTCCCGCTACACGCCCCGCAACCTCGCGCCGCCGGTGCGGCGAGCCGGGTCTGGCGTGCTACGCTGGGGAAAATCCACGATTTTCCACTCATGAGCCAGATCACCATTACTCTGCCCGACGGCAGCACGCAGCAACTCGCCTCGGGCGTGACGGCGGGAGCCATCGCCCGGTCGATCAGTTCGCGGCTGGCCGACGACGCCGTCGTCGCACGCGTCAACGGCAACCTCGTCGACCTCGGCGCCCCCATCGAAGCGGATGCCTCCATCGAGATCCTCACGTCGCGCAATCCGGAAGCGCTCCAGGTCTACCGGCACTCCACCGCGCACCTGTTGGCCGCGGCCGTGCTCGAGCTGTTCCCCGAAACCCAGCTCGGCATCGGTCCGCCCACCGAAACCGGCTTCTACTACGATTTCGAACGCGCCACGCCATTCACTCCCGAGGACCTCGAGAAAATCGAGGCCAAGATGTGGGAGATCCAGGCGCGCGACCTCCCTTACGAGCGCATCATGACCCGTAAGGACGAGGGGTTGAGCAAGTACGCCAGCGCGTGGATGAAGTGCCAACTCATCGCGGAAAAAGCGGACGAGCAGTTCAGCGAATACACGCTCGGCCCCCACTTTATCGATTTCTGCCGCGGACCGCACGTCCCCTCCACCAAGCGTCTCAAGGCGTTCAAGCTGCTCATGGTGTCCGGCTCGTACTGGAAAGGCAACGACAAGAATCCGAAGCTCCAGCGCATCACCGGCACGGCCTTCTTCTCGAAAAAGGAGCTCGACGAGTACATCCACCAGATCGAGGAAGCCAAGAAACGCGACCATCGCAAGCTGGGCCGCGAACTCGACCTGATCAGCATCCAGGAACTCGCCGGACCGGGGCTCATCTTCTGGCATCCCAAGGGCGGCATCATCCGCAAAATCCTCGAGGACTGGATGCGCGAGGAGTATCTGAACCGCGGTTACTCGCTCGTCTATACGCCGCACGTCGGGCGCTGGCAACTGTGGGAGACCTCGGGCCACGCGAACTTTTACGCCGACAACATGTTCGACCGGATGGAGCTGGACGACGCGGAGTATCAGCTCAAGCCGATGAACTGCCCGTTCCACATCCTGATCTACAAGGACAAGATGCGCAGCTACCGGGAACTGCCGGTGCGGCTCGGCGAACTGGGCACGGTTTACCGCTACGAGCGGTCCGGCGTCCTGCACGGCCTGTTGCGCGTCCGCGGATTCACGCAGGACGACGCGCA
>SXGS01406272.1_pt1 | contig 59516 bp, 68 predicted proteins | sample 3174681 | NCBI WGS metagenome assembly SXGS01 (sample SAMN11356861, study PRJNA531348) | freshwater metagenome | isolation source: freshwater sample F1-80 | place: China: Fuxian Lake, Yuxi | collected 2017-12-25
AGTGGCATACAGGAATACGGCATTGCAGTGCATAGTCCTCCTCTTCACCAGCTCATAAAGCTCGGGAAGTGGGATCGCCCGGAGATCACCAAGCGTCTTGATGCCGAGTGGCCACAGCCACTCTCGGCACTTGGGCCCAAAGTTCAGCAGATCCTCGACTGGGGTGCTATCCGGCTGCATATGGAACATGATAATCCGAAGTCGGCTTGTGACCTACGTGCACCTGGATTACATTCTCTCTCCAATGCAAAAACGTGCTCTCGTTCTCGGTGCCGGACTCATCGGCGGACCCATCGCAGTAGATCTTGCGAGAAGCGGCAATATCGAAGTGACGATTGCGGATATCAGTGATGAGGCACTGGAAAAAACGCGCCGCCTCTTTATGCGTGTAGGGACGGGAACAGATGTCACCATGAGCTCCTTTCAGAACAATGCAATGATGCGGCGGCTCATACATGACCAAGACATGGTCGTAAGCGCGGTCCCAGGTAGTCACGGGCTCTCCGTACTGCGATCGGTACTGAACGAATGCAAGCCTGTTGTGGATATATCCTTTGGCGGACACGATCCCTTTAGCGAGTGCGATGCAGATGCAAAAGCCGCAGGAGTCCCAGCTGCAGTCGACTGCGGGGTGGCACCCGGCATGTCGCACATGCTCATCGGCAAGGCTTTGCAATCACTCACGCACATCGACTCCGCGCGCATCGACGTTGGTGGACTTCCCATGGAACCGAAACCCCCGCACTTCTACAAAGCACCGTTTGCTCCTGCAAGTGTCATCGACGAATACACCCGATCTGCGGGATTCTTGGAGAATGGAACCGTACGGTACACAGAACCACTTTCCGAGATACAGGAAGTGGAGATTCCCACGGCAGGCACTTTCGAAGCATTCCGATCCGACGGCCTGCGCACACTCCTCCGTACCATGCAGGGCGTACGCAATTTGAGTGAGTGGACTCTCCGGTACCCAGGGCATCTGGCTCTCATGAAATCCATGAGAGATGCAGGCGACTTTAACGAGGATAATCTCACCTCCACACTTCTTGCCCTTAAAAAGGAGTGGGAGCTTGGAGATGACCCTGACCGTACCATCATGCGCGTCACCGTAGACGGTTGGAACGGGGCGACACCCATGCGCCATAGCTGGATGCTCAAAGATGAGAAAACCGCAGGCATCCACTCGATGGCACGCACGACAGGATCGACTGCGGCTCTCGTCGCCCGTCTCATCCTCGATGGAAAACTCTCTGCTCCCGGCATCATCGCCCCTGAGCAGATAGGCGCGAACAAGCAGTGGATGGATTTCATAATGAACGGTATGGAAGAACGCGGCATCCACTACAGCTACTCTGTCGGCGGAGCGCAGGAGCTTAAAGAAAAACTCCCTCCTACTGAACCCACAACAATAAGCTCTTTAGGTACTCTGTCTTCCACCTTCGCCCTGCCGGGCTCGGGCGGACAGGCCGGATGAATCTGCATCACTCAATCCAAAGCAACAGACTTTTTAAGTACTCTGTTTCGGGATGAAATAAGTTCACCGGATGATCGATAGCCAATCTGTGACGCTGGAGAATGCGCACCGAACGCTTCGCCTGCCTCGCTGCATGGAAAACCATCGTCTGGAATGTTGCGGAGTCCATCTGGTACGAACAGGAACATGTCAGGAGCAATCCCCCCTCCTTGGGAAGCGTCTGCATGCCGAGACGGTTAAGGTCGCCGTACGCTTTTTTGGCGGGCTCGAGGTCAGCACTGCGCTTCGCAAACGCCGGCGGATCGAGAATGATGAAGTCGTACGCTCGGGGTTTTGGCGAACGCCGCAGAAAGGTAAAGACATCCTCGGCATACGATCCAAATCGCTGCGCATCGACGCCGTTCATCGCCATGTGTGTGTCTGCCTGGGCCAATGCATCTTTGTCATAATCGATGGCATCTGCTGCAACCGCTCCGCCGAGGAGCGCGGACAAAGAAAATCCTCCGACGTAGCTGCAGCAGTCCAACACTGTTTTTCCTTTGGCAGTACTGCGGACAAGCGAGCGCATCTCGCGCTGATCCAGAAAGAGTCCAGTCTTCTGGCTTCCAGAAAGTGTAATCAGAAATTGCATGCCACGCTCCGTCACGGGAATCGTCGCTTCACCGCTACCAAAGATCCATCCCTCTTTCTCCGGTAATCCTTCTTTCTTCCGTGCGGATCCTCCGGATTTTTCGAAAATACCTAAAGGGCTACATGTGGCTTTCAGCGTATCAATGACCATATCGCGCATGCGATCCATGCCGAGCGTGGTGAACTGCACCGCAAGGATGGAATCGTAACGGTCAACGACAAGCCCGGGGATGCCGTCACCTTCAGCGTTGATCAAGCGATAGGCTGTCGTATCTTCGCGGGAGAAAAACTGCTCACGCAGGGCAATCGACTGCCGGATATTTTGCTGCAATGCATCGAGTGGATCTCCTTCCACAAAAGAAATGGCACGACCGGAGATGTACGCCTTGCTGTTCCAGTGCGCAAAGCAGAGAAAATCCCCCTTCGAGCTTCGCACCTCCACAATCGCTCCATCTTCACACGACGGATTTCCATCCACCGCCGACCGGAAGATCGCGTGGTGGTGATTGCGCAGGTGAACGTCGGCCGCAGGCCTGAGGGTAATGATGGGATATTTCGACATCAGCAGTAGCCTAGCGAAGTGTGCTACACTTCGCCCGTAACTTTCCCCCATATGTTCATGTGCAGCTTGCAAAAATTCCTGAGAACATCCGATTCTTGGTCGCTTCTCGTACTACGCCTCTTTGTAGGTGGCATCATGCTCCCTCACGGACTTCAAAAACTCGGCCTTATGGGTGATGGCAGCTGGTCAGGAACCATGGGCTTTCTTACAGGAAGAGGGATCCCTGCTGTTATTGCCGCTCTCGTCATCATCGGGGAATCTGTTGGAGCACTTTCCCTCATCCTCGGTTTCCTCACGCGCTTCTGCGCCGCTTCCATCTGTATCATCATGATTGGCGCCATCGTCCTCGTGCAAGCGAAGAATGGCTTCTCAGCAGGCAACGGAGGATTTGAGTACCAGCTGCTCTTTGTAGGTACTTCGCTCGCTCTCTCGCTCGCAGGTGGCGGCAAGTGGAGCATTGACCGCATGATAGCAAAATAGGCTTTCAGAGCACTTTAGCTAAAGGGAAATCACATACAGTTCGATTTCCCTTTTTGGTAAATTGCAAATGAAGTGAAATTATGCTATTATATCAGTAATACCAACCTCCTTTTTATGAAGCTCTTCTCCAATCAGAGAAGCATCTCCGCCTTCACGGCAGCCTTCGCAGGGCTTTGCGTCTATTACAGCGCACTCCTGCTTCAGAGCACCGGACATCTGGCATCGCTTCTTCCATAACATCCTCGAATCGAATGTAAAACGTAGAGACGTCCGCCTGAGGCGGACGTCGGCTACAATGTGTATATGTCTCTGATCGAATACCAGCGCACCATCCTTGCAGATGCAGTTCGTAACCACGCGTTTGGGGATGCACTCAAAAAACTGATCGTCCCGGGAAAAACCACAGTTGCCGACATCGGTGCTGGGACGGGTTACCTCTCTTTTCTTGCACGCAAATTTGGGGCGAAGCAGTGCTACCTCTATGAGGTATCGGAACTCAGTGACATCAGCAGAGAACTTGCAAAAGAAAACAGCATCACGGGTTGTGAGTTCATTCACAGGCACTCCATGGACGTAAAGAACCCTCCAAAGGTAGATCTCGTGATCTCCGAAACCTTCGGCAACTTTGCCCTAGAAGAATCCATCATCGGGAACCTGAACGACGCGAAGAGATTTTTGAAACCCGATGGAGTAATCACACCGATGAACCTGCGGCAATACGTCGCTCCCGTCATCACCGATCGTCTTCAGCAATCCATCGATACTTGGTCAGACATTGCCGGAGATTTCGCATGGAATGCCGCACAGCAAACCGCGATGAACAACATGTACGTGAAAGAAATCCGCCCCGAAGACCTCCTCAAAGATGGGGCGCAGGAATGGGACAGCATGGATTTCACAAAGCACAACAAAGAAATCCGCCATGCCTCCCTCCTGTGGAATGTGGACAAACCAGCAACCCGTAACCAGCAACCCGTAACTATTTCCGGCTTTGCCCTCTGGTGGGAATCGGACCTTGCTCCAGGCATCACTCTTTCCACGAGCCCCTTTGAAAAACCAACGCACTGGCAGCAGATCTATCTGCCACTGCTTGAGCCACTAACAGTGAAATCAAACGAAACGCTGGAACTGATTCTGGATGTCGATAGCCGCTACGATGTGCGGATCAATGTGGAGTGGAAGACAACGGTGAAAAATGCACAGGGAAAGGTTGTGAAAGCTTTGAATCAGGATATGAGGAGGGGTTTCCTCTCATAGTCGGCGAGGCCCCGCGCGCGCGGGGGGGGTGTTGCGGCAGGTGGAGGAGAGTTGGCGCGCGGTGCGTTTTCTTTCGCCCTTTCTTTGTCGGGCAGACAAAAGAAAGGAGATACTGAACTCAAACATCCAATAGATTAATGCTGAAATCCACCCCCTTGCCTATCTCCCCTGCCCTATGCGGAGACTGCTACAGAGTTAGTAGTTGTCACCTCTGCGAACGACGATCGAACATGTGCAGAAATCAGTTTCTGGAGACTCCCACCCACACAACGCAAAGACGCATAGGCAGGGCAGATGCGCTGAATAGATCCTGCCAAAGAACTTTGATCCGGATAATAGGGTTCAACTTGTCCCATGCGCTCTACAAGCACAGAGAGCCAATCCATAACAGAACTAGCTCCTGCAAGCTCAGGATGCTGTTCAAAAAAAGATATGACGGTTTGTAATGAGCCCAATAAGCGCTCGAAATCCTGCAATGTTCCCTTGGGAGGAAATTTAGCCTTAAGTTGTTCCATGCGTTCAATCTCATTTCTGAGATCTTGCACCAGATAGCCAAGCATCTCTTCGGGAGTTCTCGTATCATCATTAGTTTCAATACTCATATTGAAATATTAACATTTAAAATTATTTTGTCAAATTTAGCTTCTAATGGTGATAATGTGTTCCTTTAGCAATTTCCTGAGCACGGTACAGCTGCTCCAAAAACACCACTCGGCACAGTTCATGCGGCAGCGTCATTGCACTGAGTCGCAGTAGCCGATTTGCTTTCTTCCGCACAGCATCGTTCAATCCATATGCCCCACCAAGCACAAAAGTAATTGCATCACCGCGATCTTTTGCACCCTGCAATTCTTTTGCAAAACCTTCCGATGTCATCTCTTTTCCCCGTTCATCGAGAACCCAAACCAATCCGCCTCTTTTCTCCAGTGCGGTAATGATCCGCTCAGACTCCTCTTCCCTCTGTTTTTCCGGATCACGCGCTTTGCCGGCAGGTAATTCTACAATTTCAAATTTCAGGGAATGTTTGAGTCGACCAATATAATCCTCACACGCTGCTGTCGCCCAGGAAAATTTGAGAGAGCCGATGGAGAGAAGGGTGATGTGGTGCATGAGGGAAATTCTCATACCTACACTTTCCTCTGCAACACCGCCACCGTCTCTATATGCGACGTGTGCGGAAAGAGGTCGACGGGCTGTACGGTTCGCAGATCGTAGCCATCTTTGAGTATTGCCCCGAGATCGCGAGCGAAGGTCGCTGTGTTACAGGAGACATAGACCAATCGCTCGGGCTTATGGGCAAGTACTCCTGCAAGAGCCTTTGGGTGCATCCCCGCGCGCGGCGGATCGACGATGGCAACCGTAAACTTATGCTTCCCGCTCGGAGAAAGCTGATCGCCGATTACCTGCTCCATGCGGCCTTTGTAGAAGCTGATATTGCCGATGCGGTTTTTGCCGGCACTCCGTAGAGCATCTTCCACCGCTGTAGGATGGCTCTCCACCCCTACGACTTTGTTGGCGAACCGCGCAACGTACTGGCCGATGGTTCCCATCCCGCAGTACGCGTCGAGCACGGTATCTTTCTGCGTGACTTGGGCTCCATCCACAATCGCCTGGTAAAGCTTTTCTGCACCAAGAGTATTGGTCTGGAAAAACGAGAATGGCGAAATCTCAAACGAGAGATCGAAGAGCCGCTCGGTGATAGTGGGCTTCCCTACAAGGCAGTGGACTTTCGGCTCCTCGGGCTTGTCATTGAGACCGAGATTTTCGATAACGAGAAGGGACTTCAGCCCCGAGCGACCGGCAAAGCGCATGAAGTGCTGAAACACAGGCTCCAATTCTTTTTTCCGGCCCTTCACGGTAAACGCAATCATGGATTCACCGGTATGCACACCACGCCGCAGAAGAAGTGTACGGAGCAATCCCTTGTGCGTCTTGGGGTTATGTACGGGCAATTTTGTATCGGTCATAAAACGACGCACATCACTGAGGAGCGCGCCGATCTGCTCATCGTAGAGATGACACTCGGCGATAGGGAGCACCGTCTGCCACTGACCAGGCTGGTGAAAGCCGATCGTGGGACCTTCATCGAAATAAATCCTCTTGCCGGCGGTTTCCTCTGTGCGCATGGAAGAGTATCCGAAGGAGAGCTCCAGCTTGTTTCTGTAGTGAAACACCTGCGGACTCGGGATGATTTTGAGCACTCTTCCGGGAAGATTTGCCCGCACACTTTCATCCACCGGAGTAAGGTGTAAAAGCGTCTCGCGGACGATCTCCTCTTTGTAGGCAATCTGCCGCTCATACGGAAGGTTTTGCCACTGGCACCCTCCGCACTCGTGGAAATGCTGACAGCGCGGCATGACTTCATCTTTGGCCTTCCGGATGATCTTTTTCACCTTGGCCTCGGCACTATTGCCACGGAATTTGGTGATGACGATCTGCACCTGCTGACCGGGAATAGTACTAGGTATAAACACTGCACATTGGCCGATTCTGGCAAATCCATCACCTCCAAACGTCAGCTTTTCGATTGTGACCGTATGCTCCTGCCCTGGGTAGACAGCAGGAGGGGTTTGGCCAGGAGAAACGGCTATTGGAGCTATTCCGCTATCTTGATCGTCAGATACAGTCATATTTGACATTTAAATAATATTATTGTATAAAGTATCTCCTTTTTACGCACACGTGAGAGCAAAACTCCTCGCCATCCTCATAGGCCCCCTGCTCCTCTCCAGTACCGCTCACAGCGCGACCTATGCGAGCATAGCAAGAAACATTCCGGTAGCAAGCACAGGAACCTTCTGGCAAGGAAAAATCGGCTCCTCGCCCTCCGTGAAAAAGCAGACCTCCCATCCGTTCTTAGCTTCAGTAAAACGCACGGCTCTTCGGCCACGGAGTAGCCGCAAAGTGCTCGTCGCTCAAGTCGCACCGACTCCCAACCCAGCAAACCCAGCAAACGCAGCAAACCTCGTCCCCTCACTTCTCCCCATCGTCGATCAGCCCGATATTCGTGAACGTGAGAAGATTATCGCGAACGAAGTCTTCCGTCTTATGCCCGCAAAATGCGTAGCCGCCCTGAAAAGTTTCTACGTCCGCTACGAACCAGATGCTCCGCGCGGCCTTGCAGGGAAAGAAAATATGATTGTAAAAGGAGGGCTCCCCGAAATGGAATTCCGTGCACTGCTTGTCCATGAGTTCGGACATGTTATGGATCTCGGCTGCTTGCAGGGCAACAGCTCAGCAGGAACAACATCCTTTCAGGATGGCGGAGAGATGATGTACGCAGATGACCCGAGCGTGGAGTTTTATGGAATCTCGTGGACGGCAGGAAATGTCCAGAAACCCAACGTAAAACCCGAAGACTTTGTGACAGGCTACGCATCATGGGACGTCTTCGAGGATTTCTCAGAATCCCTCACCTACTACGTGTTCCAGCGCGATGCATTTGTGGAGCGTGCCAAAACGAACGCATCCATCGCCGCAAAGCTCCGGTGGTTCGAAACGTATGTGTTTCCAAGCGGAAAAACTATCGCAAAGGGGGTGCACACATGGACAGGAGAAGTGCCGTGGGACAGTACGAAGCTGCCGTATAATTGGTCGCTTACACGTTGATATCTGCATCTATGGATTCACTAGAACAAATCCGCACATTGGCTGATCGCATCGCACAATTTGAATTGGTCCAATGTGACATCAGACACGAAGCATTGATGACTACGGAAGATGGCCTTTCCGCAGAACGACCTTTTATGCTCCTGCTAGAATGCCCACAATCTGTAGCGAACAGGCGGCCAGCCTGCCCACATCAATGCACAGAGGCAAGCGATGCTATGCCAGCATTAGCATATGCGCTGCAACCCCACGTAGACGATTTTGGCGAACTCCAACAACTGTTAAATCAATACGCAGTTGACACTATTCGCAAGGGTGAGCTCGACAATCTGATACGACACGAACGAACGTCTCTATCCATTCTTATGAATGAGTACTGCGGCTCAGTTGAGATTATAGAAGGAAATACTGAGCCCCTGATCGCAGAGCATCGCGCCATCGTCTCTCGTATGCGCCATTTCAAAGACAAACTACTCGATGCCGCAACAACAGTATTGGCATTGAGCCATCCAAAAAAGGCTAACTAGCCTTCGTTATAGCTATGGCCGACAAGCAGCAGAAAGGCATAAGCTATAAACTACCATCATGTCCCGCTATCGCGTATTGCTGGCTCTCTGGCTCCTCACGGATATTGCTGTGTTCGTTGCGGCATACGCCGCTGCGTACTTCCTCCGGGTTGGGCCGATCCTCTCGACGGATTTTCCGCTGGGAAAGTACATCCTCTGTGCAGCTCTTGCAGCACCGGTGACGATTGGAGTGCTCGGTACTACACGTACATTTGCTCTCGCCCGCTCTCAGGCAACACTTAGAAATGCCGCCTATATCGCCTACAGCTGCCTTGTAGGAACAGCGCTTTTCACTCTCGGCTACTATTTCCTGTTTGAATCCTTCTTTAGCCGTCTGCTCCTTGCCTATGCATTTGCACTCAGCACACTGGCACTTCTTGCGTGGCACATCATCTTCCAATGGATCCTCCGCTCGGTACTGCGCCAGGATCCACCGGCATTCCCTACCCTCATCGTCGGTGTCACACGCGAATCGCGCGCACTCATTGGCACGCTGAATGCATCGCGCAATCCTCTGAAGCCCGTTGCCATTCTCGATGGCCGGGGCGTGAGTGATAAGGAGATCGCAGGAGTCCCCGTCCTCGGCAAGCTCAATAAGCTCGAGGAGGTTTTAGTACAAAAAAACATTTCCCATCTCATTCAGTGCAGCGACATGGAGCAATCTCTCAATCTCCTCTCCGCCTGCCGGAACCTCGGCATCACGTTTATGGTGCTCCCCTCTGTGTTCGGCATCGTGGAACGCGATGAAACGGTGGAATCGCTTGAGGGCATCCCCGTGACTGTTGTACGACCAAAAGGGGGGCGGTGGGGGTGGTTTGTACGATAAGGGTTTGCCTGTTTGCCTGTCTATCCGGCCAACTGGCAAACCAGCAAACTGGCAAACTTTTTTCAATGTTGTGTATCCTGATACCAGTCATGCAAGCCTTCATCCTCGCCGGCGGATTTGCTACCCGTCTGTGGCCGCTTACAGAGACACGACCGAAGCCGCTGCTACCCGTTGCAGGAAAACCGATCCTCACACACCTCGTTGAAAACATTCCAAAGAACATTCCCGTAACCGTAAGTACCAATGCAGCATTTGCGGAATCCTTTCATCAATGGAAACTGACTATTCAGCACCCGCATCTTGAAATTCTCATCGAAGACACGCGAGCAGACGACCATAAACTCGGTGCGCTCGGCGCTGTCGCACAATGGATCGCCGATGCAAAGATTGATGACGATGTTCTTCTGCTGACCGGTGACAACTACATCGGCTTCTCCCTCACTGCCTTCATCGATGCCTATCATGAAGGTATCCCCATGCTTGCCGCACACGACATCGGCGACCTTGAGCGTGCAAAGCAATTCGGCACAGTCATCATGGATATCGATGGAGCCTCCGTCACTGCGTTTGAGGAAAAGCCCCATAACCCCAAATCCACCCTCGTCTCTACGGGCTGCTCCATTATCCCGCAATCCTCTCTCCCTATACTTACGGCATACGCAAAAAACCATCCGGATAATGTCGGTGGAATCTTTGAGGAGTTACTACGCTGCAATGTTCCTGTAAAAGCATTTGTCTTCCGTGAACCATGGTTCGATATCGGCTCCTTTGATGCCTATCTCGCCGCAACCAAAGCAATCGTTGGCAACAATGTCATCACCGGTGAACATTCTCGGATAGAAGGAGGCACTATGCGTGGCAGTGTGGTTATGGGAAAGGGATGCACTGTGCGTAATGCAACACTGGAAAATATCGTTCTCTTTGATGGTTGTGTTATAGAAAACTGTTACCTGAGTGACTGCATCTGCGATGACGGATGTGCGATACGTGGAATCGATCTTCATGGCAAAATGCTGCGGAAGAACACAAAGCTTGTACAGAAAAGTTGACAAACGATCGGGAACACCCGAAAGAACCGGCCAGAATTCTTAATTCTTCATTCATAATTTATAATTTTCCTCTACACTCTTGCGGTATGCGCCGTACTGTTCTTGCCGGCCTGTCCATCTGCGTGCTCCTCGCTGCATGTGGCCGCGTAGCCAATGCACGCTATCAGCTCAGCTTCGATACAACCGATACCGGGCGTCTCACCGAACTCTCCCTCGCTGTCACTCGCGTTATCGAACGCAGGCTCCAAAGTATGGGCGAAGAAGTGCGCAATCTGGACATCGCACAGAAATCCGGAGGGCCCGAGCTTTCCTTTAGAGTCGAAACACAAGCTGCAGCAGATCTTCTCCTCGAAGATCTCACAGAGTCCTTCAAGCTCAGCATCATGCGATCCACTAAGCCAGGAGAGACTGCAACACTGGAATTGGATGCGCATGGAGGATTCATCGACACAGGCGTGTTTGAGCAGCATCTGGAATGGGTCATCGCTTCAGAGGAACCAGATAATCGCGGAAGAATCACCCTGCAATTCACAGACGAAGGGCGCAGTCTTATGCGAAAAGTCTTCAAGCAAAACGTCAACAAGCAAATAGGACTCTTCGTCCGCGGTAAGCTCATCGCCAAGCTCCAAGTGGACACGGCGGAACTCAAAGATGACATCATTATTACCGGTATTCCCAGTAGCGAACTCGCGAGAGTATTCGCCGATGATGTCAACGTAGGTCTTCACGTCACATTCACTCCCCTCCTGTAATCATGTCCAACAATCGTTCCATCGTCTGGCCGGTTTCTACCGGCATCATTGCCGTCCTCGTCGGCATCATTGCTCTTCCGCAGGACATGCGTAGTGGTATCCCACTGCTTGGCCTCCCAAACATTCACTTCGGATTGGATCTGGCCGGAGGTACACAACTGGATTTCCGTATCTCGGAACAGGAAATGCTCGACCAGCGCGCAGCATTGCAGCAGCAAATCGATCAGTGGAAATCTGAAAATGCCTCCGCAGAACGCATCGGCAGTTTGGAGTTGCAGATTGCAGCACTCGACGAGCAACAGCGCAATGTGCTCGAAGCAATTCGTACGGTTCTGGAGCGGCGCATCAACAGTCTTGGTGTCAGCGAAGCGACGATCACTCCATCGGTGATCGGTGATGAAAAGCATCTCCTCGTAGAGTGCCCCGGCGTCGTCGACACGCAGCAATGCATCGCGACTGTGGGAAAGACGATCAAGCTGGAATTCAAAGAGGAGTTTACCGAAGTCACAGCCGAGTACCGCAAAGGCGTGGAAAAGTCCGTAAATGAAGCTCAGCGCAGACTTTCGGAAAGCGGCATTACTCTCGTGGAGCTGGCTCAGGATATGAACGCCAAGCTCGGCGTCGCCTCACTCGGTGAACAGATGTTCTTCAAAGACACGCTCCCAAAAGGACTTGAGGATCTCTGGTCGAGAACTCCCGCATCGGGAGTGCTGCGCAGGGAAGGAACCATCACCGTGCCCGCACAAGATGAGCAAGGTAATCCCACGCAAAGGGAGGTGAGTGGCATCTTCCTCAGTGAGATCACTCGCCCCAAGACGCAAACAGGACGCACCATCAACGAGGCTCCAGCGGCCTTCAGTCTGCTACAAACAAAGGAGAAAGGGGTGACGTACAAGTCTCATGCAAAAACAGATCTCACTGCAGCGACTTCCCCCCGCGTCACTGGGACGCTCCGGAGCATGAAGCCCGGCGAGCTAAAGTCCGTAACCATGGATGATGGATCTAGCCGCATTCTCTTCCTACGCTCGTACTCCGCAGGAAAAGAAGAGGTGAATGTCAGCCACATTCTCGTTGCGTACAAAGGTGCATCACAAGCCAAAGCCTCAATCACACGGACAAAAGAGGAGGCCTTCGCACGCGCTGGCGATCTCCGCAAAAAAATCACGGAAGGCGCAAGCTTTGAGCAAGTTGCAAAGACCTCCTCGGATGGAGAATCTGCTGCAACCGGCGGCAAGATCGATGCTATAACCCGGGGAACCATGCTTCCTACCTTTGAACAAGCAGCCTTCAGCCAGAAGCCCGGAGCGATCAGCGATCCTGTGGAAACGCAGTTTGGCTACCACATCATCCGCACAGAAAGCGCCCCGCGCGCACAGAGCGACCAGGCCGCCTATGAAGAACTGATCATTGCTGCAGACAGCGACGGAGCACGTGCAAATACCTTCCTCGAAAATCTCCGCAGTGGCAACGTGCGTAAAGTGGAGGATGCTCTCAATATCCGATCCATCTTCTTCTCTTTGGAGCCAACGGGCTGGAAGGATACGTCACTCGACGGAAAGCACTTCCGCTCAGCAACAGTAACGCTTGATCCCATCACCAATATCCCCGTCGTTCAGATCATCTTCGACGAAGAGGGTGGCAAAATCTTTGGTGAGCTCACCAAGCGCAACGTCGGCAAGCGTCTCGCCATCTTTGTCGGTGGCGACCTAATCTCTGCCCCTGTCGTACAGGGGGAGATTATGGGTGGAACCGCAGTGATCACTGGTAGCAGCAACTTCGATGAAGCAAGGCTCCTCGCACAGGATCTCAATACCGGTGCCATCCCCGCTCCCATCTTCCTCGCAGGTCAGCGCACGGTCGAGGCAACGCTTGGCGCAGACGCTCTGCGAACTTCACTACAGGCCGGTGCCGTGGGTATCGCCCTTCTCATGCTCTACATGCTCGTGCTGTACCGCTTCCTTGGCGTTCTCGCTGATTGCGCTCTCGTCCTCTACGCCGTTCTCTATCTCGTACTGATGAAGGTTCCCCTCTTCCTCTTCTCGGAACAGTACGTCGTGCTCACGCTTGCAGGTATGGCGGGCATCATCCTCAGTACCGGTATGGCCGTCGACGCCAACGTGCTCATCTTCGAGCGCATCAAAGAGGAGCTGCGCAAAGGCCGCAGCTTCGCACTCGCTCTCGAAACAGGGTTTGAGAAAGCTTGGCCAAGTATCCGTGATGGAAATGTCAGTACGCTCATCACCTGCGCCATCCTCTTCATGATCGGTACGTCGCTTGTGCGCGGCTTTGCCATCACGCTGGGTATCGGCGTCTTCCTCTCGATGTTCACGGCAATCACCGTCACCAAGTGGCTCGCGCGCAGAGTGGCAGCCACGCCGCTTGCAGAGAGGACAGAGCTGTTTGGAGTGAAGAGGATCAATCCGTAATTGCCCCATTTACCTATGGCACATCCTTTCGAGCAATGGCTTTCGTTGGACAGTGACATATGCCCTCCATCCGGACTGGACAGTCTTGAGCCTCTGCGGGATATCGTTCACCGTCAGCATGTCAGAGTTCTTACAGATGATGATAATGATCTGCTAGATGGCCCCCGCTCTCCTATGGGCAATGGTGATTACATCAATCTTGATGACTTACACTCTCATGGTGAGTATGAATTTGTTCTTTTAAATAGTTTAGAACCACCCACAGACAAAACGCAGTAATGGACACTCTCTCCATCCACGACCTTGAGCTCTGGACCCGAATAGGCGTTCCGGATGCAGAGCGTAAAACCGAACAGAAAATGCTCGTGGCGATCGAGCTTATTGGCGATCTCTCTGCTGTAGGAAACTCCGATGATGTCACCCGAGGCATTGATTATGAAGCACTGGTGAATGATGTCCGACTGCTCGCAAAGACAGAACGGAAAACGATAGAACGCCTTGCGGAAGACATCGCGGCAATGATCCTGAAGTCTTACAAACCGCAATCAGTGAAGGTATCTGTATGGAAAGAGCCGTTACCGGGTATACGAGGCGTAAAAGTGACGCTTGCACGGCCTTAGACACAAACCTACCATAGCGATATGGAACGTCACCCAATAATTGGAATCGTCATAGGGGCGGTTCTTGGAGCAAATATGGGAAAGATGATTGGAATGATACTTTGGCTCTTTGTTTGGGGAGATGGTGTGTGGCCTTCAGGAGCAAGTGAAATAGTTCAAGCGATGGATGGAGTTCTTGGTTCAACAATGCTTTCAACGATATTTGCGATTGTGGGAGCAATGGTCAATCGACGTTTTATCCGATGAATATCTTCATCGGCCTCGGCTCGAACATAGAATCGGAAGCCAATCTCCAGAAAGCCGCCGCTATGCTCCGCAGTCACTTCCCCACTATCTGCTTCTCCTCTGTCTACACATCCTCTGCCCGTGAAGTGGAGGATCAGGATGATTTCTTGAATGCTGTTGCTGCGTGCGAAACAGAAAAATCACCCGAGGAAATCCAAAGCATTCTTCGAACTATTGAACAATCCCTCGGCAAAGCCCCACCCTACCGCTTCGGCCCACGTACAATCGATCTGGATCTTCTTTTGTATGGAGATCACATACTCAAAGCCAAAGATCTGACTGTCCCACATCCAAGAATGCACGAACGACGGTTTGTTTTGGAACCGCTCTGCGAACTGATCAACGACAATGCGATGCACCCAAAACTTAAACAATCCTGGCAGGAATTACTCGATAGAGTTCAAGATCAGGAATGCATGAAAATATCTACCGTTCTCTAATAAATGCACCGGAGGGGTTGCGCGCCACGGGGGGTGAAGGGGCAAGCGGAGGGGTGTTGGCGCGCAGTGCGTTTTCTTTGGTACTTTCTTTGTCGCGCAGACAAAGAAAGTACAATGCGAATACCGAGCAATCATGTGCGGTGCTCACTACCATAGATCTATGGAATCCCTCTTCCAATCCCTCCTCAAAGCCATCGGCGAAGACCCCAAGCGCACAGGACTACTAAAAACACCCAAGCGCGCCGCTGAAGCGATGAAGTTTCTCACAAAGGGCTACGACGAAGACCTTAAAACAATCGTAAATAATGCCCTCTTTCCCGCCGAAACCGACGGCATGGTGATCGTTCGCGACATCGAGTGCTACAGCCTCTGTGAGCACCATCTCCTTCCGTTTACGGGAAAGGTGCACGTAGGCTACGTACCCAACAAGCATGTTCTTGGCCTCAGTAAAATCGCCCGCATCGTCGACATGTATGCACGCAGACTGCAGACCCAGGAACGTCTCACACAGCAAATCTGCGACGCCCTCGAAAAGACCCTGAAGCCCAAGGGAATCGCGGTGGTTATGGAAGCCAATCACTTCTGCATGATGATGCGCGGAGTGGAGAAGCAGCACAGTCAGGCTGTCACCAGCACAGTGAAAGGATTGATGAAGAAAGACGAAAAGACGCGGGAGGAATTCCTTCGTTTAATCGGTCGTTAAACATCTACCGTAGAGACGTACCTTTGGTACGTCTTATGAATATCACACCGCCAATACCTTCGGTCCCTCCATGTACTTTTCCCGTGTTTCGGCGGCGACCTTTGCTATAGCCAGATTGACCTCTGATGAAAGCTCAATACCCAGTTGCTGTGCAACTTCCTGTACCTCCTGTGCATCTATTCTTCCGCTCTCAATCGCGAAAGCCCAGAGATCATTTTGCGCAGCAATGAATGTGTCATTGAACATATATCCCGTTTGATCAGCTTGCTTTGCAAGGTCATCTGTAGAGAGCTTCCCCTGCTCTATGCCATCGATCCACACCGCATTCTGCAGATCCTCCACGTTGCCGGTTTCTGTAAGTACAGTGTTCCAGAGCGCTTTGTGATTGGCCTGGATGCTTTCGGCGATGTCCTTGCCTTCACCATACACAGCCGCAGGGCGATCTCCACGGTCATATCCTGTGACATCAATGACGTGCGTTTCGGTATCTCCTTCCAGAAGCACCGTATCGTCCGTCACTTCCTTGCCATCCACGATGAGCGCAGCAGCATTGCCCGTCTTGAGCTCCACCTGATCCGTGTGCCGCACTTCATGCACCAAAATACCCTCCAGATCCTGCTTTTCACCAGCGGCAACCTGACCGGCACTCACGTAAATCTCAGAAACCTCACCGCCTACAGGAGCCATACCCCCTACACCCGGTGCCAGATTAGCTACCTGCACGCTGCCGTACTCCGCCGCAAGAGGCGCGATAACATTCTGACGTGCAGTCAGAGCATTGCGGATAGCAGACGCCGTACCGCCAGTCGCATCGACGATGCCCTGCTGTACTTCAATCTGCAGTAACTGCAGCTCTTTTTCGATCTGCTTTTCCATCTGTCCAAGTGTCGTAGAGTACGCTGTAGCCCTCTGGAGCCTCTCCTCTGCGGACAGGATTGCCATAGGCTCGGGATTCTCTGCCAGTGCGAGTGCGCTTCTGTTCATGCGCACAGTGTGCATGGCATGCAAATCCGTATACACATGTAGTTACATGAATTGTGCCAGAGCTATTTTTATCTCTTAAATAAGCCAAAATTACGTTCCTATCGAAGTCAGGAAATTCTCAATTTCCTGCCCCGCGTTGTCCCGCGCATGCGGGACGAAGTGGGGTCAATTTACATCCTCTTCTCGTACACCAAAAACGTATACGCCGGCTGCCCGCCTTCTGCTTCATGCTTCTCACAACTGATCTCGGCCCAGTGCTCCGGATGAAACTCCGGAAAGTAAGCATCACCCTGAATGGTTGCATGCACGCGCGTGAGATAGATGCGGTCTGCTTTCTCCAACGCTTCGCGGTAAATCTCCCCTCCTCCAATGACAAAGATTTCTTCAGCATTTTTGCAATCTGCAACCTGCAATGCCTCGCCGAGTGAAGCAACAACGTGACATCCTTCTGCCGTATATTCCTTCTGCCGTGTAATCACGATGTTCGGTCGCTTGGGAAGTGGATGCCCGATGGACTCATACGTCTTTCTCCCCATGATCACGGGCTTCCCCTGTGTCATGCGTCGGAAGTACTGCAAATCCGCAGGGATATCCCACGGGATCTCACCATTGCTTCCAATGACATTATTTTCCGATGCCGCTGCTATGAGGGAGATGCGCATATTTGTATTCTAGATCAAAAATGGTTGGAGATTTTCGACATATAAAAACCCCGCCAAAGGCGGGGATTCGAGCACCTATAGTGCATTCGTCGAATTGCTAATCGTATACACAGTGTACGATTGTACACTCGTACATGTCAAGGCCGCTTGTTACGGTTCTACATGCCGCCGTTGTGGGGCGGGCATGGTGCATCCGTCGAATTGCTAATCGAACGGATGGGGGTTTAAGTCCCCTCCGCTCCACCAACCGGCGGCACTAGACCGCAATCGGCGCCTTAATACTCGGCTCCGGGTCATAATTCAGAATCTCAAAGTCCCCGAAGTGGAAATCAAAGATGGATTTCCTGTCCGGATTGATCTTCAGCTGCGGCAGTGCCTTTGGTTGGCGTAATAATTGCAAGCGAGCCTGTTCAATGTGATTTTTATACAGATGCACGTCGCCGAACGTATGAACGAAATCCCCGACCTCCAGTCCGCAGACCTGCGCCACCATATGCGTCAGCAGAGAATAGGAAGCGATATTGAAGGGAACACCAAGAAACACATCGGCACTACGCTGATAGAGCTGGCAGCTGAGTTTGTTGTCCGCAACATAGAACTGAAACAGACAATGACATGGAGCCAGTGCCATTCTGCCCTGCTCCACATTCGCCTGCGGGCCTATAGACTCATCTGGAAGATCTGCAGGGTTCCACGCAGAGACAATCAGGCGGCGAGAATGCGGCCGCTTTTTGATCTGCTCAATCACTTCGCCCACTTGATCGATCACACGTCCATTCGGCCCCTCCCACGCCCGCCACTGCTTTCCGTAGACCGGACCCAAGTCTCCTTTTTCCGTTGCCCATTCATCCCAGATCGACACACCGTTTTCCTTGAGATAACCAATGTTTGTGGAACCCATCAAAAACCAGAGCAATTCATGGATAATCGCACGGGTCGAAAGCTTCTTCGTTGTGAGCATGGGGAATCCCTTGCTCAAATCAAACCGCATCTGCGCGCCAAAAATGCTATAGGTACCCGTCCCCGTGCGGTCGTCTTTGACGGTGCCGTTGTTGAGGATATGCTGCAGTAAATCCAAGTACGCTTTCATATGCTCTACGATACCTTCGTCGTCGCAAAACGCCCACTGAAAATCCGGGGTCTTTTTCTCCAGATGATTGCCACTATCACCATTTGGGCAACGCTACCTGCGGTCATCTGTATTCATTGCGTCATATGGCTCTATCAAGAGATCTATTTTTCCATATATGAAATCCCAAAAGCGCACTTCAGAGATTTCTGCATTATCGACAGACATAAATTGCGCAAATTGAATTTTTTCCAAAAATGCGGATGTGTCTACTGCGGATACGCCAATGGAGTTGCCGCGTGGATCAAAGTCGTCGGGAACCGTACAGAGGTCTACTCCTGTGCCATCAAACACAGTGTCCACAAGGAAGGGTAGGAGCATCAGAAAGAGTTCTTTCATTACGAGCAATTTCAGTAGGAAAGTCGCTCCCAAAGCCGTTAAGATAACTTGACATTTTAACATAAATAATCATAATATTTTCATGGAATACCCGATTGCTGTCAGGGCTGTACATCGCGAAAAACATCCTTTTGAGCCATGCGAAAATTCCTTCGATCTCATTCGACATCCGTTGGGCATAGAGTACGTTCGTCGATTTCTTGCGGAGCAGCAAGCAATGATCAAAACACGATGTAAATATATTTATACTGGATCTTGTTCTGTTAGTCCGCATTACGGAATGCTTCCTGAGATCAGTCAGCTCTTTACCGGAGTGACTCTATCGGAGAAATATTTCGAAGACATGACCTATGATGCAGATATTTCATGGAAGAGAATTCAAGCATTATACACCAAATTTACTCAAGATATTGAATCTGGAGAGTTTGCAAAATTTCTTCTTTCGGCTCCGTGTAAAGATTGGCGGACGGAATACTGTTTCGATCGTCAGAAAATTGTCGGAAAAATCGACTGGATCAAATCCAGTATCGACAACCTGTTTGCTCGCCTTACCGATTTACATCAACAGCTTGCTACTATTAGCAAGCGTCATCGTCTCGTGGCAAACATGCCTGACGACAGCGATTCAAAAAGCGATAAAATTCTCCATATAGAGTACGTAAAAAGAATAAGAGGTGCCGGAATGATTCACGAACTGGAAAAGGAATTTTTTGAGTTAGTCAGCGTTGGGTACAGTGAAACAATGGATAATCCTTCCACAGGAGCAAGTGGAGGGTTCTGAGTGTTACTCTCTACAGATTTTTTTGGAATTCAGTTGTCTACGGATATCCCAATAACCGATATCCAGATACCCGAATTACTTCCTCCCTGCATACCTCCACGCCATCTCAAAGATCTGCCGCTGCGTCTCGGCCACTTCCTTACTTTCGATGATCACTCCGAAGACCTCTTCGCCATGCCCGAAGGAGCAGATGGCGACCTTGTGATCGTAGATATTGATCTCATTGCGGAAGTCGAAGTCCTTTGCTGGAACAAGGCGGATCTCGCGGAGCTTCTGACGGTCTTCCCCGTGCACTTTGCGTCCGGCGATGTCATCCGGCGCAATACCACGCAGATGGATTCCACGCTTCACACGAGCCGCTACGTACTCCTCGTCGTACCCCGGCCAGAACTGGCGTACGGCTGCGGAGTTTGCGAAGTTCAGAAGCTCGCCACTCGCCATGAGCGTATCTTCGTAGACCTTGCGCACACCTTCCCATCCTTCGAAGAATCGTACGTGGGGACTGCGGTGCTTTGCCCCCTGCAGAGAACGCAATTCAGGAAGAACGCGTTCCAGAGATTCGGCATTCTTCCGTGCCTCGATACTTAAGTACTCTGGCGCAACCGGCGCGTACCACTTTGACCGCATTTTGCGCTCCATCGTAAACATCCCCTTTTGCACCATTTCTTCCAGCGCATTGTAGCTCGTGATGCGATTGAGCTTGCTGAGCTTGGCGTACTGCGATGCCGGAGCAGATCCGAGTGAAAGGCCAACGAGATAGAGCTGTGCCTCTTTTTCATCGAGACCGATGCTTCTGAGAATGGGGAGGAGAGAACGATGCATACAATGGGAAAATAGAGAATTACGAAGGACATTTGCAGTATAGCAATGTGTTATAAATTTTTACAACAGTATTGATTATCAAGAGATACATGATGAACTGTTCATGAATTTTTTCTCACCAAATAGACAAAAACATGCATATCAGTTCTGTAGAAAAACAATGCAACAGAGTAATTTTCGTGCTCATACATACAGTTGTTGCATGACTGCATACAGTTGCACACTCGCTTGCGAATTCTCCATTTTCAATTTTCTTCCAAATACCTCATATGAACCCAGTCACCTCCACTCTCAAAGACGCTCTCGTCGCCGATGCGAAGTTTGCCCGCGCCGGAGCAGATCTCGAGTTCACCCCTGCGATGAAGACCAAAGCCGATGTCATCGCGTTTGCCAAGAAACACAATGCGACATTCGCGGATTATACGTTCGTCGATGTTCCGGGGACACTCCAGCACACCACAAAGCCCATCCACGAGCTTGGGGATGTCTTTGATGGAGGAGCGGGATTTGATGGAAGCAGTATCCGCGGATTTCAAAACATCGAGGAGAGCGACATGCTTCTCATGCCAGACCCCACGACGGCAATTCTGGATACTTTCCACGGAGAACCAACCGTTGCACTGTTGTGTGATGTGAAGGACCCGACAAGCGGAAAACTCTATGACAACAGTCCGCGAACGATCGCACGCAGAGCCGTAGAGCATCTGCAGAAGAGCGGAATTGCCGATACGGCGTACTTCGGCCCCGAAGCCGAGTTCTTCATCTTCGATTCGGTTCGGTATGACCAATCCAGCAATGGCTGCTTCTACGAAGTGGATTCCAAAGAAGGTATCTGGAACACGGGGAAGACGGAAGAAGGCGGAAATCTCGGCTACAAGATCCGCAATAAAGAGGGCTACTTCCCGGGAGCGCCTATGGATCAGCTCAAGAATGTACGTGCAGCGATGGTTCGGGAACTGGAAACATCAGGCATCAAGATCGAAACGTCGCACCATGAAGTCGCAACGGCAGGCCAAGGCGAGATCGACATGGAACGCGACGAGATGCTCACAATGGCAGATAAACTCATCCGCTATAAGTACATCCTGAGAAACGTCGCCGCTCAGTTCGGCAAGACCGTCACCGTCATGCCAAAGCCGATCTTCGGAGACAACGGCACGGGGATGCACGTCCACCAGAGTCTGTGGAAAAACGGCCAGCCGCTCTTTGCAGGAGGAAACTATGCGGGCTTAAGTGATATGGCGATGAGCTACATCGCAGGTCTTCTGAAGCATGCCCCCGCTCTCTGCGCGCTGTGTAACCCCACAACAAACAGCTACAAGCGCCTTGTGCCGGGCTTTGAAGCACCGGTGAACCTCATCTACTCGGCACGAAACCGCTCCGCGGCGATCCGCATCCCAATGTACAGCAATAACCCGAAAGCCAAGCGCGTGGAATTCCGCATGCCCGATGCCGCGTGCAATCCCTATATCGCGTTTTCGGCTCTTCTCCTCGCCGGTCTCGATGGCATCGAGAAGGGGTTGCAGCCCGGAGCCCACACCGACGAGAACCTGTACAAGATGACAGCGGAAAAACTTGCGACCATTCCGCATGCACCGGGAAGCCTAGATGAAGCACTCGATGCTCTGGAAGCGGATCATGAGTTCCTCACACGAAGTGGTGTCATTTCCGAAAGCTTCATCGCCTCCTATATCGAAGCAAAGCGCGCCGAGTGCGCCGAAGGCGGCATGCGCCCCACACCATGGGAGTTCTATAAGTACTTCGACGTCTAAGCCTTACTCCGTACTTCCCTATTTCCTCAGCTCCTCGATCTCCTATGGACCTCACTCCCGAAACTCTCAAAATCGCCATCGACACCGTCTGGGTCGTCTTGGCCGGAGCACTCATCTTCTGGATGTGCGCCGGATTCGCCCTTGTGGAAGCGGGATTTTGCAGGGCAAAGCACTGCGTGCACGTACTCGCGATGAACTACGCAGTCGTCTCGGTCTCCACACTCGGATTTTTCGCTGTCGGGTTCGGTTTGATGTTTGGAAATGGGAACGCATTCATAGGAACCACGGGATTTTTCCCGTCCCTCAAAGAAGATCCTGCACTCTTTTCCGCTCTGCAATGGACCTCGGTTCCACTCGCCGCAAAGTTCTTCTTTCAGGTGGTCTTTGCCGATACGGCAGCAACCATTGTCTCCGGCACCGTCGCTGAGCGCGGGAAATTTTCTGCATACATGATCTTTTCCATCCTCATGGTCACAGTTCTCTACCCCATCGTCGGCCACTGGACATGGGGAGGGGGGTGGCTGGCACTGCGATCGGTACCATTCCAGGATTTTGCAGGCTCCAGCATGGTGCATAGCATCGGCGGATGGGCAGCTCTCACAGGCGCAATCATGGTCGGCCCGCGCATAGGCAAATATATCAACGGGAAGGCGATGCCCATGCGCCCGCACAATATGTCCCTGGCGACCCTCGGTACGCTCATCCTCTGGCTTGGTTGGATCGGCTTCAATGCCGGATCGACGATGACAGCGGATGCAAGTGCCATCGCCCATGTCACGGTCACCACACTTTTGGCCGGCTGCGCAGGACTCCTAAGTTCCATGATTCTTTCGTGGGCCATACAAAAGAAGCCTGATCTCGGGATGATCCTCAATGGAACTCTAGCAGGACTGGTAGCCATCACTGCGGGCTGCAATGCCGTCTCCATGGCAGGAGCCCTGACAATCGGCCTCATCGCAGGTGGACTCGTCTTCGGATCAGTATTTGCCGTAGAGCGCCTCGGGGTCGACGATCCCGTGGGTGCGGTCTCCGTTCACCTCGTAAACGGCATCTGGGGTACGCTCGCCGTCGGACTCTTTGCAACAAAAGCAGGATCTGTCGGGAGTTTCGACGGACTCCTGTATGGCGGCGGAATGGCTCTCCTCACGACACAGATCATCGGCGTGCTCAGTATCGGTGCGTACATGCTCATTGGCTCCGTGATCTGCTGGACCGTAGTAAAGGCGCTGGTAGGTCTCAGAGTGAGTCCGGCAGTAGAACTGGAGGGCCTCGACCTCGGCGAACACGGCATGCTCGCCTACGAGCTGGAGGATGAGCATGTGCTTGATGTCAGCAGCTCCTCCACAATCCATTTGGGGAGCATTCCTGCACGCAAACTGACACCGGAACCGGTGATGGCGAGAGGATGATTCAGAACATCTCGTCGACGCCAACCTCATCGACATGAGCAACTACAGCTTCATGAGGCTGTAGCCCCTGACCCGCGAGCAATGCATAGATCGCAGGATAGGAACCTGCGTAGCCGTACGTCTGGGTACCGTCCAAACTACGGGCAACCAATTCCCCTCCGTGGTCCTGCATTTCTTTTGTGACCTCCGCCTCCGACCTCCCCGCAATATTGGCATTGTATGAACTCACAGAGCGCAGTGTAACACTGCCTAGCATAATGCAATATAGACACAGCCGAGCGAACAGGCTTTGCCTGTTCTTTTGTTGATTTTATTACATATAAGTAAATACTATTTTCTGTCATCTTCGGATGATTTCCACCAACCTGGAGGGGGAGCCGCTTCCCAGTCGGTCCAAAGAATTGAAAGGACCCAAGCTAACTTCCAGGTTGGTTTTTTACTGCCCAAATGTAAACGCATAGCCTTCCAATCCCTTTCCGGTGATCTTGAGAACAATCTCATGTTCGCCGTACTGCCCCTTCCAAAGCGCAAAGAGATCATAGCGATCCACGGTGAATGTCTTTTCTAAGGCTCCATCAACCCATACTTCCAGAACAGGAAATTCTGTATTCCCTATTTCCGTATTTCCCTCGTTCATTCTGTCCGTTCCCATCACCAGATTGATCTCCCCTCCCAAAAACTTCATGCGGATTTCACCGGAATCCGACCGTAGCACCTGTCGCTCTTCGTCCGCCATCTGCCAGCTGCCATGGAGATAATACTTGTGAAGCTTCATCTCCTCCGGCGCGCTATAGGGCACTAGCTTGTCTGTGGGAAATACTCCTCCGTTACCAAGCGATGCCCAGCTCCGTGAACCCAAATACGTCTCCGGCGTTTGGCTCCCATAGTAATCTTTGGATTCTTCCGACAATTGTTCATTTTCAATGTTCAATTTTCCATTTATTCCGATCTCCCCAAGCAAACTCTCAATAGCCTCCTCAGTCTCCTCATATGCGCCCTCTCCGAAATGCGTATAACGAACATTGCCCTCTGCATCGATCAGGTACTTCGCCGGCCAGTAGCGATTGCGAAACGCATTCCACGTTCCGAAATCATTGTCCTGTGCGACGGGATACGTAAGACCGTGGCGCTTGATCGCATCGGCGACATTGCGCTGGTCTTTTTCAAAGACAAACTCCGGAGTGTGCATACCGATGAGCACAAACTTCCCGGTGTCTTTGAATGCTTCCCAATACCCCTGAATATACGGAAGTGTGCGTATGCAGTTGATGCACGAATACGTCCAGAAATCGACGAGCACAACTTTCCCACGCAGTGATTCCAGTGTCAGGGGGGCACTGTTATGCCAAGGACCAAGCCCCAAAAATTCGGGAGCTCTGTCTATCTTCGGCAGCTTTGAAACAATCAAGGACTCGTCAGCCCCGGAGGAGCGTACTTCTTCTGAATCTTTTGACTGTTCTAAATCCTTTTCCTCGGCTTCGCCTGCACTGAGCTCTGTCGAAGTGTCGACCCCCTCGGTATCTTCGGTTTTCTTCTCAAAAAGCCTCTTCTCTATCTGCGTCCCCAATGTCCCGTAACTGGTGTTTTGGACAAGGAATGTTTGTAGCTGCATAAGCCATCCGTACTGAAGCCCCACAGCAGTGAGAATGAGAATGCCTCCGGCAACCTGCTTGATGCGACCGGCATACTGATTCAAGGCGCGCATACGTTGCGTCATCGCCTGTCCCCCGTAACCAACGATCAGTAATGGAACAGCAGTGCCAAGACCGTACATAGATAGAAGAAATGCTGCCTTCAGCCCCGGCTCATCGCGAACAAGCGTAAAAGCGAAGCCGAGTGCAGGGCCCGCACACGGCACCCACACTAATCCCAGAGTGAGGCCGATGATGAATGCCGTCAGCGGATTTTCACGACCAAATTTCTCGTCCGCTCCCTGTTGGATTCCCCCGCCAATCTTCTGAATGTTTGCTGCAACTTTCGTACCAAGCTCTACCGCCGTAGCGCCAATTGTCTGTGCAACAGTCACGGTAATCCATCCGTAGCGGTTGAAAAAGAATCCTCCCATGACTGCACCAAGTAATTGAAGTGTGCGATTGCCTGTGAGAAAGCCCACGCCAAACAGCAGCAAAATGTAATACGTGGATATGCGCAGCACATCAGCAAAGGTAACAAACCTGCTGAGAACTAGTGTCAGCAGGAAGGTGAATCCCACAAAGCTCACCACCATGCCGAGGACGGTCAGAAGCGGCCGCCAGCGGTTTTTGCCGGCTATGCTCACTCCAAGGACTATTGGAATCAATGGAAGGATGCACGGGAGCAGAATCGTGAGCATCCCCGCGATGAAGAGAATGAGTGCGATGGGAAATGTGGACATGAAAGCAGTCTACAGGACATCTGCAGGTCCAATGCTCAGCATCATTTCAGAAGTGCCTTCAACTGCTCATCTGTCGGCCCCTGAATCACAGAGAGCTTCACACCATTGCCATCCACAACAACAAAGGTGTGCTGATATGTGACGCCATACTTCACCTTGAGCTCCTTCGCTGTGTCGTAATCCACTTTGTACACAGAGCGCGTGAAGTCTTTTGAGGGGAACCACGACTTGAGTAGCTGATCAGCCTCCTTGCACTCTGGGCACCACGCAGCGTGGAAGAAGAGCACTTTGGTTTTGCCGTTCGCAAGCACTCCGTCCGCATAGGCAGCATATGTCGCCTCTCCGGCTTTCGCACTCTGCGCCGGCGTAGAAGATGCCGAAGCGCTCGCTACGACATCTGGCGGTGCCCACGAGCTCGCGCCAGCTTCTTGTAGCTGCAACTGACCATCCATCGTCATCATCATTCCTTCAGGAAGCATCAGCTCTACACCGTCCGCAAACTTCACCATGCCATTCACTTTCACGGATCCGCCATTGGCAAGAGCGATGTCGCTTTCCACGCGGCTGAGCTGGCCATCTTTCTGCACCAGAACCATACCGTCCTTCATGATCACGCCATCATTGGATACTGTCGCTGGAGCATCCGCAGGTGCCGAAGAGGATGGAGCATGTGAGCAAGCAACCATCATGAGGGAGGCTGCGAGACCAATGAATACGCGACGTTGCATAAAAGGCAGTGGAAAGGGGGTGACATGATAACGGAAAATGTGTCCAAAATAAAGTCAGGGGCAAAGGCGTTTGTCCTGACCTGTGCGATCCTTCTTTTGCGCTATCCATGATGAAGGACAGGCTTTCTTGAATGGACACACATCGCACTGTCTCTTACGCGCAGTGCAGGTAGCCCTGCCATGACTAATAAGAAATGTAGTGAGCACGCCCCAATCCTTACGCGGAGTCTTTTGCATGAGATCTTTTTCAATACGCTCCGGTATCTTCCCTGAGCTCAACCCCAAGCGCCTGGCAACGCGCAGTACATGCGTATCCACAGCGATGCCCTCAGTTTTACCGAAGGCAGCCCACAGCACAACGCAGGCGGTTTTTCTGCCGACTCCCGGCAACCGGATCAACTCTTCCATAGTCTGCGGAACTTCTCCCTTATGGTCTTTAATCAGCAATGCACACATCTGCCGGATATGCTTCGCTTTATTGCGAAATGTCCCGCAGGAGTGGATATCCTGCTCCAGCTCCTTTTGGGAAACCGACGCATAATCCTTTGCTGTGCGGTACTTGGGATAGAGAATATTTTTTGTCACGGCATTCACGCGGGCATCGGTGCACTGCGCCGAGAGAATCGTCGCAACGAGTAAATCCAATGACGTACGAAATTGGAGAAATGTCCGCGGGGGAGAGTGATGCTTCCGTAGCGTTCGCAGTACGATGGGGAGGTCGATCGTCACGGGAAAATGGCAAATAGATAACGGAGAATGATATTGTCCATTTTCAATGGGTAATGATCAATGTATTCGTTAGGCTCCCCTCCCGTGCCACCCATCCCTGCCTTCACCGTTTTTGATCTCGAAACGACGGGACTGGATCCCCGCAAAGGCCACCGCATCATCGAAATCGCTGCTGTACGCATCGAAAATGGCATCGTGAAGACAGACACTCCTTTTGAATCCTACGTTAACCCAGAACGCCCTATCCCCGCGGAGGCATCTCAGGTGAACAAAATCACTGATGCCATGGTGAGTGATGCACCCACAATTGTGAGCGTACTGCCGCAATTTCTGAGCTTCGCCTCCGGTTCTGTGCTTGTCGCCCACAATGCCCTCTTTGATATGGGTTTTCTTACAGTGGAGAAAGAGTTTTGCTGGGGATACGTAGAACTCCCGGAATGTCTCTGCACCATGAAGCTCAGTCAGGCGCTCTTCCCTCACGAGTTCCGCCACAATCTCGATGCGCTTTCTCTGCGTCTCAAGCTCCCATTCCCAGCCAATCGTCACCGTGCGCTTCCGGATGTACTCCTTGCAGCGCAGGCACTGACGAAAATGATGGAAATGAGCAGGATCGCTTCATTGGAGGATTTGCGCAAAAAGGCAAGTATTGCTTCTTTAGCAAAGAAATAAGCAGAGCTTCATAGTTGAAAATAGCGACAGGAAACTGGAGAATCCTGATGTTTACTCATCTGGATAGATAATTTTCCATTTTTCTATTTGTCCGTCCTCCCCGTCATCACCGGCCAAGATCACCCCGTCCTCCGTGCAAAGACCAAGCCTGTCGCCAAGGTGACCAAGGAGATCCAGAAGCTCATTCGCGATATGCAGGACACTGTGGGTGCAGAGGATGGTGCAGGACTCGCAGCACCGCAGGTAAACAGGAGTGAACGACTCTGCCTCGCAATGATCTCCGGCCGCATGACACCGCTGATCAACCCGGTGATCTCAGCAACAAGTAAGGAAAAGGAAACTGAGGAAGAAGGATGCCTCAGTCTTCCCGGCATTGTTGTCGCTGTCCCACGTCACCTTTCGATCACCGTGAAGTATCTCGATGCGAAAGGAAAACCGCAGGAGAGAAAGCTGCGGGATTTCGATGCACGGGTTGTACAGCATGAAGTGGATCACCTCGAAGGAATCTTGATTGTCGACTACCAGACCGTAGGGTAATACGTAATACTCATCGCATACTTATGCCTCAGCTTGAAGCCATCATCGGTCTTGAAATCCACGCCCAAATGAGCACAAAGACGAAGATGTTTTGTGGGTGCGACAACGACGCATGGAACAAAGCACCCAATACAACCGTCTGTCCTGTCTGTATGGGGCACCCTGGAACGCTCCCTGTACCAAATGCCGTGGCCGTCGCCAAAGCCGTACGGATGTCTTTGGCCCTTGGGTGTAGTGTCGCAGCGGACTGCCACTTTGACCGCAAGCACTACTTTTACCCCGATCTCCCATCAGGATTCCAGATCTCCCAGTACGATTTCCCGCTCGCAAAAGCTGGGAGCGTGGCCTATGAACTGCGCGACAACAGTGGAGGAGTGACGGGGCAACGTGTGTGCCGCATCACACGACTCCACATGGAAAACGATGCAGGAAAGCTCACGCATAGAGGCAGTACCACTCTCTGTGACTACAACCGCGCAGGAACGCCTCTTATGGAAATCGTCACGGAACCGGATCTGCGATCTGCGGAAGAGGCAGTCGCATTTACCCAAGAACTCCGCCGCATTCTCGTTGCCGTAGATGCCTCCGAAGCAGACATGTTCAAGGGCATGATGCGCTTCGACGCATCGATTTCGCTGCGCGAGAAAGGAACGGAAAAACTAAATGCCCGCAGCGAGATCAAGAACCTCAACTCCTTCAAGTCTCTGGAAAAGGCCATCCAGTACGAGGAAAAGCGCCTTCGCGCCCTGTGGGAGAAAGACGGCGGCCCCATGAAAGGCGCCATCACCGTCGGCTGGATGGACGATGAAGAGAAAACGAGAATGCTCCGCGACAAGGAAACCGCGGACGACTACCGCTACTTCCCAGAACCGGATATCCCACCGCTGCATTTCGATACGAAAGAACTAGAAACCGTCAAAAAATCTCTTCCACAGCTTCCCAAAGAACTGCGCGACCATTACCTCTCGCTCGGTCTCGACAGTAAGCAGGCCATGCAGGTGATCGATGATGCTGCGCTGCGATCGGTATTTGATGCGGTCTATGCCAAAACGAAAGACGGCAAGCGCACCGTAAGCCTCGTCCTCACACAGCTCTTAGGCTTTCTCAATGCAGCAAACAAATCAGTAAACCAGGGGCCTACGGCTACTGCAATTGTTGAACTTGTAGAAGCGATCGACGCAGGCACCATCTCCGGCAATGCAGGAAAAGATGTCATGGAGAAGATGGTTGCTACGGGAAAATCCGCCAGCGATATCATTGCCTCTGAGGGCATGCAGCAGATCAGCGACGACTCAGCAATCGAGGATCTTGTGAAGAAGGCTATTGCAGCAAACCCCAATGCTATCGAGTCATGGAAAGCTGGAAAGGAAGCCGCCCTTGGAACAATTGTCGGCTGGGTGATGAAGGAGAGTAAGGGTCAAGCCAACCCAGGCAAGGTGAATGCTGCTTTACGCAAAGCATTGCAGAGCTGATGTTATTCCATAGGAACGTCCTTAAGATCCGGTACCTCTGAGGAACTATTCATCAGCACTTCTATCTCTCCCCTATTTTGTGTGCTGACGATTTCAATGTTTCCATTCGGACTGCGAAGCAATATGAAACCTGGAAGAACCGAATCAGTGATTGCTGAAGAATAGATCCGATTGTGATAGCGAACAGGCGGCCCATCAAACGTCTGCCTTCTAAACGGAGTATGAAGAATGCTAGACATAAAGATATAAATATTTATATTAATAATATTGTCAATATTAACAAAATAGACCCCGTATTGATCAATTACTCCGCTCTGCTCATATACGCCCCAGTCTCCGTATTGATCTTGAGCTTGTCCCCTTCGTTTATAAACAACGGAACGTTCACCTGTAGTCCACTCTCCAAAACTGCAGCCTTGTTACCACCGGTAGCAGTATCCCCGCGCACGCCCGGAGACGTCTCGATGACTTTGAGTTCGACTGTGGATTTGAGCTCAATGGCGATCGGCTTTTCATCGAAGACGAGTGCATCCACTTCCCCACCCTCCACAAGATACTTCCCCGCATCCCCGATAATCTCTTCGGAGAGCGAAAATTGATCGTACGTCTGGAGATCCATGAATCCGTATCCTGTCGCATCCTTGTAGAGGTACTGCACACGCCGGTACCCAACATCCGCAGGTTCGATGGTTTCACTGCCCTGGAAGTTTCTGGCGACGACCGATCCGTTCTTCAGGTTACGGAGCTTGCACTGCATATTCGCTTTGCTCTGGCTCTTGCGGCCGAACTGCGAGGAGACAACGATAAACGGCTCGCCGTCCAGAACGACTGCGCGACCAGGCTTGAGCTCGGTGATGGTAAGAAGACCCATAACTGACCCAGTTTACAAAAAAAACACGAGGAGAGAAGAGTAAACGAACAAGAAATCTGGAAAATTGAAGATCGTTACTGTGCATCCGCTACCACTTCATTCTTCAGCTGCGTCATCGACCTGCGTACAGGGGTGACGAGCTCTGTGTTTTCCGGCATCGCATGGTACAGAGCGCGCAAGATGCGTCCGGCATCAGGATTGCCCTGCACTTCTTTGAGCTCCGTAAGAAGCTGATTCCTGCGTGAACGCGGCATCCGGTAGGTAAAGACACGATCGGTGATTGCGGAAGCAATGTCGTATACCTGCTCGTCCGTGAGACGTGGCAGAACCGTAACAGGCTCCTTGGGAAGAAGAGCAAGTGCTGCATCGCGGATTGCCGGTGCAAGGTCTGCCTTTTGGTCGGTGACAGCGACTGCGAAGCGCTCCAGAAGTGCCTTGGCTTCCGCGACACTAAGGGCATCGAGTCCGCTTTCGGGAGAATCCATCAGCGCAAGGTGCGGCTCTAGCCCCGACCATGCAGCAGCCATCTGATCGTTGTTGCCGCTCTCGGCTGCCTCTGCGAGTGTGGAAAGGCCATCGAGAAGAAGGACGGATTGCAGATGATCCTCTCCCCCCTCTCCGGGGATAGCAGCAAGTGCCTCCAGAACAGTTTGCTTGAGCACATAGCTCTGATCGCCAAAGGACGCTGCTGCTGTTTCAGCAGAGTCTACAGACACCGCCTGCTGAAGGAGGAACTGCGCCTCACTCTCGTTTGTAGATGTCCCCGCAAGGGCAACAAGCGCATCCTTGTACTCCACCAGTGACCCTGCAACAGCATCGCTGTCTCCCTCTTGAATCAGAGCAGCGGCTTCGTCCAAACGTACACCAGCATACGCAATCTGCTTCTCTACGCGCGCTCGTCCGTCGAAGGTGAGCAAGACATCCACTGCCTCTGCAGCGCGCTTTACGGAGTAGAGCCGTGATGTGGGGAGAATGCCGGCCCTGGCCACCCGGCGCTCCTGCTGGAGCTGGGCGATGTCGCGGCGATGCACGGCATCGCGACTGATATTCTGGGCGACCCAACGATCACTGTACGCGGTAGCAGCAATATGCCGGATAAGCGGAACGCTCTGCGACCACATTTGCATACGGTCACCGGCGGTCAGACGTGTTTCGTGACCATCACGCTGCACTACTGCGGAGCGGTTGAAGACCTCAACGGAAAGGAGTGGATCGCGAATGATGGACACACTGCCCTCGTTCACCGTTACGCTTCCCTCGCTAAGGGCAACCGTAATACCGCGCAGAGGTGCGGGAACGAGTCCCTGTACCCATACACGACCTTGCGACACCAAAAGTGTTGGAACAATCTCGGGGGCCGGCTCGAGGCGCTCCGTAAGATCCTGGAGCTTGATGACTGTATCTACTCCCATACGGATGACACCATCATCACGCAGGAGAATGCTCGCCTCACTGTCCAATGTTTTCAGTTCCATACCCGGCACCAGAGCCATCTCGCCGCTCACGGGCTGCCAGAGGCCGCCGATGGAAACGAAGACTTCACCGCGTGTAGGGAGAAGCATCACCGAGCTTTGCGCACGCAGAGGAGGAGCGAAAAAGAGCCCGGGACTAACGCGTACAGTCACCATGATCACGGCAAACGCTGTCACCCAAGCAACCCCCTTGTAGGAACGCTGTGTAACCTGCTCTGGGGCAAGCCTCGGAAGAATGTAGGACTGCCAAAGATCACGGGAAAGTTCCACGGGGGGAAGGAGTGCCGTGCGGACACGATCGAAGAATGCAGCCGGCGACTGTGTGACCACAGCAGAGACCCGCTGCCACACACGCGCATGAACATCGCTGTCCAAAGCGATCTGCTCTGCAGCGATACGCAGTGCCTCCGGAGCCTCTATACGCTCCTGGATACGACTGAAGATACGGTCATGCATAGCCCTCGAAGGGGTCACGTTTTCTCCTAGCCGGCGCAGACGCGATTCCATGGTCATTGCATAGGGGAGAACGATGCAATCGCCGCTTTGTTACGCCCTTCCTGATATTCTTCCGGCAATTCTCTTTCGAGCTTCTTTAAGGCACGGAATTTGAGGATTCTCGAGGCTCCTTGGGTGAGCCTGAGGACACGGGCAACCTCGTCTGCGGGCAACCCTGCAATGTAGTGCAGGACGAGAACATCTCTGTAACGCCGCGGAAGGCGGTTCAGTGCTTTGCGGACAATGCGCACAATCTCCTGTTGACGCATGACGCCATCTGCAGCATTGAGGGTATCGGGATCAGGAAGGGATTCATCGAGATCCTCCCATGTGCGGCTGCCACGGTACGCATCGATGATGGTGTGACGTGCGACACGAAACAACCATGCGCCGAAGGGAACATCTTTTTGCAGCTTATAGGTATGCAACTTCTCCCACGCTTTGATGAACACCTCTGCAACAATGTCCTCCGCAACCTCCGCCGGAGCACGGAATGCGCAGTAGCGGTAGACCTGTGGAAAGTAGAAATCGTAGAGCTTCGAAAAAGCTTCTGTGTCGCCGCTCTGTGCCGAGGCTACAAGACTCTTGATCTCGTCGAGTCCCAGAAGATTTTTCTCCATGGAAAGCACTATACCCCTTTGGAGGCTTAACAACAGCATTTATTGTCTATTTCACCATAAATTGACATAAAGTAACTTATGTTTTTTATTGACATTTAAGACATCCCTTTATTCCCATTCTATGGTAGCTGGCGGCTTGTTTGTCAGATCGAGAAAGACGGCATCAATGCCGGGTAAATCCATAATCCGAGAGGTGATTTTTTGAATGACTTCCGGCGGCAAGACAAAGGCATTCGCCGTCATCGCATCTGTGGAATCTATGGGGCGAAGCACAATGGACTGGCCGCCAGGTCGGCGTCCGCATGGCAGCAGCACAACAGGAAACTGCCAGATTTTTTCATAGAGCCCTGCGCTGCGCATTTCCTGAAGCACAATATCATCGGCTTCACGGAGAAGATCCGCGCGCTCCCGCGTAATCGCCACCGGACTCACCGTAAACTCTGCAGGCTCCGACTGCGAAGTGCAGAGAAGTACGCGATTGATTTCACGATTGCCATTGGGAACTTTCGTCGCAAGTTCGAGAAGATCCTCTGTGACCTGCGTAGGCTGATCTTTGAAGAGCACAATCGCATGTCGATACGTCCGTCCATCTCCCTGTACACCCACAGACCGCACGGGAAGAACCGTATAGGAAATTCTACATTCTACATTCTTCATTCTTAATTCATCAGAATTTTGTGTGTTCACACACAAAATTCTGACGCCTAGCCCCGGTCCTGGAAACGGATGCCTCCACACCAGCTCATGGGGCAGCCCCAGTTCTTCGCCAAGAATACGCACTTCATCTTTATACAATTCTTTCAACGGTTCGATCACCAATCCCTGATCAATCATTTTCTGAATCGCCTCCACGCGGTTGTGGTGTGTCTTGATCTTGTCTGCGTGCTTGGTGCCGCCTGTTTCAATCGTATCCGGATAAATGGTCCCCTGCCCCAGCATCCATCCGTCATCCATCTTCAATCCCATCTCTGCGCTTACACGCTTCTGTACTGCAAGAAATGTATCGCCGATGATCTTTCTTTTTTCTTCCGGATCACAGACCCCTTTCAGATTCGCAAAAAATTCCTCCGATGCATCTTCAATATGAAGATTGGCGATCTTGAGCTTCACGAATGCCTCTTCAATCATCTTCACCTCATCCTTACGCATCAGTCCTGTATCTACCAATAGACCCTGCACACGGTCTGCACCCAACACTGTATTGAGCAGCGTAAATGCCACCGTAGAATCCACACCACCGGAAACAAGCATGAATACTTTTCGGTTGCCGACTTCATTTTTGATCTGCGTGCCTACGTGATCTGCATAACTCTTGATGGACCAACTTGCAGGCTTACAGAGCTCCACAAACCTCTTCAGGATCTCCATGCCGTGTTCCGTATGTGTCACTTCGTTGTGCCACTGGATACCAAATAATCTTCGCTCGGCATCGGCCATCGCTGCGTTGATGCAGTCTTTCGTGCTCGCTGTTCGAATAAATCCCTGCGGCAACTCCGCCACTTCATCACCATGCGACATCCACACCGTGAATCGCTTTGGCAATCCCTGGAAGACATCACCTTCGATAATTTCCACGGAAGTGGATCCATATTCCTTCACCTTCGCCGGTGCGACTTTTCCCCCGAGCGCTTGGGCCATCCACTGGTGACCGTAGCAAAGACCGAGCACGGGAATACCGAGATCAAAAATTGTTGGGTCTGCCTGCGGACTTCCTTCCTCATACACGCTCTGCGGACCACCGGAGAGAATAACGCCAGCGACTCCTTGTAATGTTTTCGGATCCGTATCACACGGATATATATAGGAAGGGTACCCAAAACGCCGGATGCGACTCGCGATCAGGTGCGCGTATTGGCCCCCGAAGTCCAGTATCGCAATGCTGCCGGGATGTACGGTGCCGTCCATGGGCACAGCTTAGCGCGATGGGCAGAAAATTGACAAAATTTACGGGCAATGGAGAATGGGCATCCATATGACACTACGCGAAGACATCGAACGCAAACTGCAGACATGCGCTCAAACATTGAGCGGCATCGCTACCCATCTATACACAAGTCACGATCTCGCCAATGCAGCAAGAGAGGCGGAAACCTTCAAGAAGGACACTTTGATGTTGATCAGTTCTGTCATAGACCAACGACGTACAGAGCTTGCCCAGACCATGAATCTAAAGGAGCTGGAGAAACTGGCACCAGAAGATGTTCTTCTGCAAAGAGTGATCGTCACCAAGCCCTTCGTTTCCATCCTGCAAACAGCAATGCACCGCGCTCCGAATTTCGCTGAAACCAGCCGCATCATCGAACCCATGGCCTGTGCACAGCAACTCCTTCAGACCGCACTACGACAATTGCCTCCTGATGAAGGAGGGCTTGATACTATGGATTCGACGGACGTGATTGTCGTGGAGTAAGCACTGCAGCCAAGAGTATCCACACCGTATACGCAACAGCACTGTCTTCCCATGCATGGAGGAAAAGAGCGGCAATGGAGATGCCGAGGAAAATGAAGAATGAAGAATGAGGAATGAGGAATAGAATTTTTAATTCTTCATTCTTCATTCTTAATTGAACTACATGCAACAGAATCATGATCACCAATGCCACATACAGCACAAACCCTATCCACCCCAGCTCCACCCCGATCTGCAAATACCAATTTTCCGGAAGAAGTGGACATGCACACACCCGATCTGTGGGTTGCACTTGTGCACCTGCAACGAACACACAAAGCTCGGGGTGCGGCTGTGCCCACGATGCATCTGCCCCTGCCGGTAGTTCGACGCAGGCATCACTGAAGCGATTACTTGCAGGCCCTGCAGATCCCAGCCCCAAACCAAGGGGATGCTCACGCATAATCTTCAGTGCTTGAAGTGGGCGCTCGATGTGACCAGCAGAAGATGTGGCTCGCAGAATGATCTGCGGGAATGCGAGGATTGCAATAACGCCAAGAACAAGCAACGAAGAGGCGACAAAGAGCACCTGCTTCCGAGACATGTGTTTCCATGCAACGATGACAACAATGACTGCCGCTGCAATCCAGGCGGAGCGAGAGAAGGATAAGAGAATGCCTGCAACGAATAACGAGCAAAGGAGCAAACGAACAGGCGATTTCTTTCGAAGAAGTTCAACAATACTCAAGCTCAATGGAATCAGCAGCCATAATCCCATCTGATTCGGCCCGCTAAAGGTCGACTGCATTCGCCGTATGCCCATACTTTCGATCTGCTGGAATGGTGCAAGTGGTCCGCCGGGCACATAGAGGGAATGAAGATCGCTGTAGCCCAAAGTCGTGAACCACGACATTGGAAAAAACATCGATGCAATGCCGTAGACCGAAATTATCGCCCCCATTCCCAGTAGCACGGCTCTTGCCGTGCGGACAAACGATGATGACCATGGAACGCGGCGGAGAAGAACGAAGGCAACAAGAGGAAGGAAGTCGTACTTAAAACCGAAGGCGTAATGGAGAATGGAGAATGAAGAATAAAGAATGAAAGACTGAACAAGAGACCACAAAAGCAGACTCGCTATACATAGATCTAACACATCCATTGTTAATTCTTCATTCTTCATCATTAATTTTTTAGCCCACTCAATGATCGCAATGAGCAAAATTAGTCCAAGCAATACCTCCTTCCAAATCGCCAGCATAGGAAGAGGACTGTATCCCGGTCCTGCGATCATCTTTGTCCCGACCGTAACAAGAAGCGCATGCAACGGCAGTAGTGCAATAAGTAACAAGACAAGCCGTTCACGTGATTTCTGTAACATCAAGGTAATTCTCAATTCTCCATTCTCCATTCTCAATTGCCTATTCCCAGCCGGGTGGCCTCATCACGAAAGACTTCCCCCTTGGCGAGCACCTTCTCCACAGCATCAATGCACTTAGCACTGACATTCTCCCCATAGATCTTTGGTGCTTTGCGCATCTCCTTGTTATCCCACGCATAGTCGATCATCGCTCGGATCAATCCGGCATCGATGGGTGGAGCGATAAGATTTCCTCCGGCCATCGCAGACTCAGAGCGGTCGGAGCCAAAGCGCAGTGTGACACAAGGAATACCCATGATGTTCATCTCCTCCTGCATACTTCCACTATCGGTCGCACAGACTGCCGCTCGGCTCATCGCCGCAATCACATCGCCGTACTCGGACCACACATCACTCAAGATAAAATTCTGGTGATCCGTCGCCAGTTGCTCCAGCTCCTTCTGCAAACCGAATTTCTGGAGAGCCATCTTGGTTTGGTTCATATTAATCAGTAACACGTTCCGTCCATCGAGGATCAATCCTTTCATCGCATCGTAGATCGCACGGAATCTCCTCTCCGAAACACAGTTTTCTCTGCGATGAATGCAGAACCGGGCAAAGTCACCATCTTTGAGCATGGGGTAGCGATCGAAGACCTTGCTCTCTGTAGATCTTCCCAATGCTTCCACTGTGGCATCGGCAACGGAATTGCCTACAACGAACATTCTGTCTTCGGGGAACCCCTCGCTCATCATAAATTCCCGATCGAGCTCCACCGGTGCCAGGTGAACTCCCGTCGCAGTTTCGGCTGTGCGCGTGTTGAACTGCTCGGGATACGGCTCCTGCGATCCCCGCTTCCAATTCTTGCGATCCATCAGAAATTCTCTCCATGCATTAACATCATCAATTCCTAATTCTTCATTCTGCATTCGTAATCCGTAGTCCGGCGTCAGCGTCCGTATCCCCGCTTCCACATGTACGGATGCAAACATATGACTGTACCCCGCAATACTTCCCGCCATCGCCGTCGTCGTATCGCCATGAACATACGGGATCACAACCTTGTCCCTCTTTTTTAATTCGCCAATGAGATACCCAAACCGTCCGATGATCTGCGCAATGATCTCATGCATGGATCCACGGACATTCAGATTGAAATCCGGCTCCACGCCAAACTCCTTGAGCATGCCTCCGGAGAGATTTTCATCGTAATGCTGGCCGGTGTGACCAAGCACTACGCAATGCCCTCGCTTTTTGAGTTCCAGATACAGCGGTACTTGCTTAATAATATCGGGCTTGGTGGCAATCAGGATGATGTGCACATGCTTGCCGCTATGAGACGCAATCTCATCGAGAAACTTGCCTGAGCGGAAGGTGATCTCCTGCACAGACGAAGCGTAGCGGAACCCTGCAGTTGTCCGCTACGAAATTGCGCTGATATGCATTGCACTGAAAGGCTTTGGGGGTAATCTCCTGAGCTTATGGCACTGGATAATAGTGCACCGGCGACTCTGGGAATTGCCTTCAGCAATGGAGTGTATCTGGGAAGAGAACGGAACGCTGAAACAATAAATGATGTGCTTACATTGACCCAGAGAATTAAAATGGACATTGAGCGAATGCAATTACCAAACATCGATATGTGGGTTCATCCGGATGGGGGCCTGACACTTTCCGGACCGCAGAGAACATTGCACAAAGTGATGACCCATGTGAAACAGACACGCGAAGATCTGGTTGTTTTGGTGACCAGCTGGAGACTGTAGGGTAGAAATTACTATTTCATCTCCTTGGGTACCGGAATGCCCATGATCTTCAGACAAAGCGGAGCAATGTCTTTTAAACCTGTGCACCCTTGCAAATCCTCAGAAGACTTAATGACGGAAGAATGCACGAAGGTCTGAATGGGGCTTGTCGTATGACTTGGATTCGCAGTTTTCCCGTCCGACAGGAGCATACATTCCGCATTGCCGTGATCTGCAGTCACAATCCAGTCATAGCCTGCCTTCTCAAGCGCTGGTAAAAGTGTGCCGAGGTTGCGGTCGACGGATTCACACGCCTTCACCGCAGCATCAAGCTTGCCACCATGACCGACAAGATCGGGGTTTGCGTAATTCATGACGATCAGTCCGTACTTTCCATCATCAATATTGTTCAAAACAGTATCCGTAATCTTGTCCGCACTCATTTCCGGCGCATCAGCGAAGTTTGCGACCTTTGGCGACTCCACCATCAGGCGATCTTCCCCTTTGTACGGCTCATGCTCCTGTGCGTTGAAAAAGAACGTAACGTGCGCAAACTTGTCGGTTTCCGCAACGCGCAACTGTTTGATACCAGCATCGGAAACAACCGATCCCAAAGTGTTGCGGACTTTCTGCGCCGGGAATGCCACGGGAAGATGGTCAGAATACGGCCCCATACACACAACATCCGTGACACGCACAGGCCGAGGAAACTCCGCAAAGTTTTCCTCTTCAAGGGCACGAACGATCTGGATCATGCGATCGCTACGAAAGTTCACGCAGACAAGAACATCCTTGCCTTGTACCGGCTGAAAATCCTTAGTTTTGAGCGGCCGGATGTAGTAATCCGTCTTCTGCTTATCCGGCGCAGCGATGTACCACTGTTTCGCAGCGGTGCAGAAATCGCTTGTCTCTTCACCGACACCCTGAGCGAGAAGATCGTATGCAAGCTTTGTGCGTTCCTTGTATTGCTGGTCGCGGTCCATGGCGTAGTAACGCCCAACAAGTGATGCGATTGTACCGAGCTGCTGCTTCGTGATCTCTTCCTTCAGGAGGTCGAAATCCGTGCAGAAGTACTGCTCCGGCATATCACGCCCGTCTCCTACAAGATGCAAAAATACTTTGGCAACGCCCTTCTGCTTCGCAAGCTTGAGCATCGCATGCATATGATCCAGGTGACTATGCACTCCACCACTGGAGAAAAGGCCGAGGAGATGCAGCGGCACATTCTTGGATTTTGCGCGCTCACATGCATCTACGAGAATAGGATTTGCGAAAAAGTCTCCCTCCCGGATGGCGCGGTTGATATTTTCGAGTGGCTGCCAAACAACACGGCCCGCACCCAATGTAAGATGCCCCGGTTCCGATGCCCCCTGCTGTCCTTCGGGAAGTCCCACAGCATTGCCGGAAGCATTCATAAGCACATTCGGCACTTCGCGCTCCAATCGCGCTACGGTCGGCATTTTTGCAAGTGTCCGCGCATTGCCCTGACTCGCAGGAGCTACACCGAATCCGTCAATAATCACAAGACAGAGTTTACGCACAGCCCAATGGTAACAGAGCATTTCCCGTTCGCACCAAAAAAATGCCGCAGGGTCACTGCGGCACTTCGTCGAATGCGAGGAATGGATTACTGACAGGAGATCTTCACGTAGACGCTCGTGGCGTTATCCGCCATGTTCGGGTCGAGGGTCTTTGCCGTGACGGAAGCCGTTGCGATCTTCACCTGACCGTTGCGAGCATTGGCGCAAGCAGAAGGAGAAAGAGCAACATCGAACTCCACAAACTTGGCGTACTGACCATCGAGACGGTTGAGGTTGCAGATCTGAGAACCGTTGGCACCGCGCACACAGGAACCACCACGCGGAGTGAGCGAGAGAATAGAAGCAGCAATCGGCTCGATTGTGGCTGTTACTCCAAAGGAAGATTTACCAACGACGGCGTTATTGTTGAACACACGAATCTTGCCAACAGCAGTTTGACCGGCAGTGTACGTAACGCTTCCCGGACGATCTGAGACATTGATATCTGCCGTAGGCATCTGGGCAAAGGCAGGAGTGATGGTAGCCACGGCAACTGCTGCAGAAGCAACCGTGGTCGTGAACTTGAGAGTGGTAAACATAGGAGAGTTTGGGGAAAGTTGTGATATAATAAACACTTTTTTATATTTGTCAATATATTGTATATTTATATACTATACGCCAATTTAATTGATTATAAGTAATTCAGATGTAGGACATTGAAGGATTGTCCTATCGAAACTGAAAGTGGAGTACGGCAAGTCCCGTCTCAGGCATACTTCTGCTATACTTACAGGATGGATATCAGTGATGTCTCCAATAGGCGGTTTACCCACACCATGCTCTGGGCGGTGCTCCTCTCCTCTCTTGTAGTAGCTGTAGCAGCAACACTGGGGCGCGCAATGGCCAATGTGAAAGCAGCACTTACAGATAAGCCGGATATCGCGGTGTATCTGCTTCTCAAAGACGAAGGTATCACACACTCCGTGCTCCTACGCAGCCACGCAGACCAGCGTGATTACCTCGTGGAAACAAAAGATGGACCCAAAGTCGTGAAGCTGAAAATGGGGGAAAAAGAATGGTATGTAAGCAGTATGGACGAGATGCACGAGTGATAGATAAAAATCCTCTTTTGCGCTTGATAGAGCGATATTTTTCTATAGATTCATTCTATGAGTGAATCATATCCAGAACAGGAGGCAGCTGCGGGAAAGTTTCCACAAAACAAGACCGGCTCATCCGCAGCCTCGCAACAACAGTTGACTAAAACTATCGCATTAAACGCTCAAAAATTGGCCCATATACAAATGGGGGACAATGAAACCAACGAAGGAGGGGCTAAACCTGCAAGCTATTATAATTTTTAATTATTGCTGCACTGCTTCAGCACATAATACGGAAACACCACCGTCGCTCTGAAGATGCGCTTCCATCTCCGGGGCTCTTTGCATAGTCTCCAAAGCCACTCGAGTCCCATGCGTTGCATGCACTGCGGTGCGCGCTGTATGCGACCGGAGAGGAAATCAAATGTCCCTCCGACACCCATGGCAACGCGAATATATGGCATGCTAGATAGATGCTGTGCAATCCACAGATCCTGCTGAGGTGCACCATAGGCAACCAACAACAACTTCGCTCCGGAAGCATTCACCCGACGAATGATGTCATCTGCCTCAGCATCGTGCGGTGATCCTTCAAACTCTCCCGCAATGATTAATTCTTCATTCTTCATTCTTAACTTTTCTGCCGCCTGTTTCGCAGCACCATTTCTTCCTCCCAAGAAAAACACAGGAACGCCCTCATGGAGCACCGCACACAATTTCTCTACGAAATCCACGCCACTGACGCGCTCTGGAAGATGCTGCCCCTGTCTCTGTGCTGCCCAGAGCACTCCTGCACTATCCGGAAGATTCAGACTGCTTCTGAGTAATACTTCGCGAAATGCGGCATTGCGCTTCGACTCCAAAAGCATCTCGCTATTAGGCGTCATGATGTGATGCTGAGCAGATCCTGCGAGCATTGCTGTTACCTGATCAATCGCCTGAGACAGCGTCACAGAGTCCACCGGTATGCCGAGAATGTGCACACGTTCCACATGTTGCATTTTCCATTTTTCATTATCCATTTTCAATTCTGGAATCACGAAAAATGAGTCCTATTGCATTCCCACGCTGATATGAGGAGAATCATGTCCATGGCACGTCTTCCAGAAGGTTTTGGACATATAGCATCCTATCTCGCAGGTGTTGCGACCATTCTTGTGCTGCAGTCTCTGCAACCACAAACAAAGGTTGTCGTTGTGCCGGGTGCGGCAAACCTCCTAGGTCGTCCTTCCGTAAACCTACAACAGCGCCCACAAGCCGAGCAGCCCGTAGCTCCAGCTCCTGCCCCTACCCCTGCACCCACTCCAGAGCCTACGCCTGCACCTATTCCCGTTCCTGCACCTACACCTGTACCAGCACCACAACCTACAGAGCCATCCGCCCCCTCCTGCAGCTCGGACCAAGACTGTGTAAGTACGACCGCCTTCTGTGCCATTCGCTTCGGCGTGTGTCAGGAGCTCCTCTCCCCTGTCTGCTCGTGTAGCGATGCCTACATGCTGCGCTGCAGTGATGCTGTAAACCGCTCCAAGCAAACTCCTTGTGACAAAGGATGTGTGACGACACCGAGTGGATCGAAGTGTATTGAGTAGTGGTACTATCACTGCGATGAGAACGATCATGGTTTCGTCGGCTCTGCTTCTTCTTGGAGCATGTACCCTGCCTTCACCGTCCTCAAACACAATTCAGCAACCAGCAACCAGCAACCAGCAACTCACCACAACCGGCGCATCCATAGAAACGGATAGCGACGGAGAGAGCTTGAGCGAGGAGCATGTCATCGAACTGCAATCGTTTACAGGGGCACAGCTTCCCGAGCGCCTTCTGCCATCCGGCATCCTCGAGATCGGTGACCGCGAAGCTCCACATACGATGATGCTCGTGACGGAACATCACTGCGACTACTGCCGCGATTTCCTCTTGGAACATATTCCGGTGCTGGAAGCCGAGTACCTGAAAAAAGGAAACCTACGGCTCTCCATCGCCATTCTTCCGCTAAAGAAATATGCAGGAAGTAGCGATGCGGCTGCGGCACTCTTCTGCGCCGGAAGACAGGGTAATGGCTGGCCGATGCATTTGTTACTTTCAAGGCGAGCCAGCATGGACCGCAGCTCCCTGCTCTCCTACGCACGAGAGCTGAAACTCGACGAGAAGAACTTTGGCGAATGTCTCACAGATCCGGTGACACTGGAAATGCAGACTGCAGAGCATGCTTGGCTCAGAAGCCTTGGCGTCACCGAAGTGCCAACCTACTTCATCGATGGCAAACGCTACACAGGGCTTCCGTATGCTGCGGATTTGGAGGGGCAGCTAAACGAGGTTCTCCAATAATAGAAATAGTCGGCGAGGCCCCGCGCGCCACGGGGGGTGAAGGGGAAGGCCCTGCTTTGCGCCGCAGCGCTGTCGAGCTGGAAACGCCGAAGCCTTGGAGGAGTTTCCAGCGAGACACAGGGCCGAGCGGAGGGGTGTTGGCCCGCGGTGCGCTTTTCTTTGCTTCTTTCTTTTGTCGGGCAGACAAAAGAAAGAAGACAATTGAATACATGCATAATGCGCACGATTTATTTACACATCCTTACAATCTTCCTCCTGTTCGTCTCTCCCGAAATAATCTCCATGCTGGATTTTTTGACACCGAATTCCTCTGCAAGAAACTCCACGAGCGCCGCATTCGCCTTCCCCTCCTCCGGTACCACCGCAATGTCGATCTTCATCGTCCCGTCCGCCATCACACCTTTTATCTGCGTCTTACGCGCACCGGGGTGAACACGAACAGTCAATGTGAGTTCACCGGATTGTTGCAGCTTAGCCTGCAGTGATTGAATGAACTCCATAAAACTTTCAATTTACTTCACATTATTTTTACGCCACTTCTCTATCTCCCCGTGATGTCCCGAAAGAAGGATATCGGGCACTTTTAGCCCACGGAATTCCTCCGGTCGTGTGTAATGCGGATATTCCTTTTTACGGCCGAGAGAAGGTGAAAAGCTCTCCTCGTGGGCAGAGACTTCTTTGCCAAGCACTCCCGGAATATGCCGCGCCACAGCGTCTATGAGCACCATCGCTGGAAGCTCGCCACCCGTCAGTACGTAATCCCCGATGGAAATTTCTTCGTCGATCCAACCTCCGTCGATCACACGCTGATCGATGCCTTCATAGTGACCACAGAGAAGAATCAGCCAGCCTTTCTTCGCCAGTTTCTCCACCTTCACCTGCTTTAACTTTTTTCCACGTGGGGAAAAATAAATCCTGTGCGGCATTTTCAATTTTCCATTTTCCATTTTCAATTTCTCTGTGACTTCTTCAATCGCCTTCACGACCACATCTGCCCTCATCAGCATCCCCGCCCCTCCCCCGTACGGACTATCGTCCACCTGATGATATTTTCCGAGGCCAAATTGCCGGAGATCGTGGAATTCAATCTCTACCAATTTGTCATCCTGAGCCCGTCGAAGGATGCTCTCTGTAAGAGGGCCTTGGAACATGGCCGGAAATAGCGTGATGACGTCTATGCGCATCTATCAACATTGTAGAGATGTAACGGACTTGCGTCTCCCGAACATAACTACTTATCTCGATTTTGGAGCTTTGCAAGCCAGTGTTGCTTTCGCCATCATACTTCCTACATCAAAATTCCCAATCTTGCTGAGGTCTGCATAGGATGCCAATGCTTCATCTCGATTTTGGCCACCTCGCATAAACGCATCGACGCAGGCATCGCGTACCGCATCGCGAGTAGGAGCAATTTGTGCCACTAGTGTCGGATTCCAACTACCATTGGCTTGGGCCAAGAGTTGATTAAGATTCGTAGCAGTACGATGGCACAAGAGATCGGTAGCAGGATCACTGGACTCACCAAGTGTAGATACATCAATCACCGGGACTGCTTCAGCATCCGTTAACACTTCTTCGAACGTGTCAGTGGTCATAGGGAGTATGGAGAAATTGGCGAACATATTAGGAGTCACTTTTTTGGATGCAAGTGATATCTCCGGTTTATACAAAATTCCTCTCCCAATGCTGCGTATTGACGATTTGCACCTCATCAACCGCAGTCGTTTTTCGATCCTTTCGCGGCTCCAATCTCTCATAGAAGCTCGGAATATCCTCACGCTGATACAGAATGCCACAAGCGATCTTCTTGGACGTATCCATGGCTAGAGCACGCGCCTTCGCTGCGTCACTTGGCTTATAGCCTTCCGCATTTGCGTCGTAGCAGCGCTCTAGAAGCATCTCGTGCGTGGCGAACTCGTTGTAGGTGGGGCATGCCTGAAGAATATCTACGAAGGCAAAGCCGCGATGGGCAATGGCTGCCTTTAAAACTTTTGTCATGAGGCCAATATCGCCACTCCAGGCTCTGGCAACAAAGGTTGGCTCCAGGGAGAAAATGAAATCCATGGAATTGAGCGTGTGCTCAGGGATGCCATTCGGGGAGCTATTCATCTGCTGACCCTGCTGGGTAAGACTACTGGCCTGCCCCGTCGTGAGGCCGTAGTTGCCGTTGTTATGTAAAACAAACGTCATGGGATAGTTACTGCGGATACCATGGACAAGGTGCCCGATGCCTTCAGAGAAACTTGCTCCATCTCCACCAAAAGCAAGGACGGGGATTTTGGGGTTTGCAAGCTTCGCACCAGCAGCAAAAGGAATCACACGACCATGGAGGCCGTGGAAACGGTATCCGAGCAATTTATCGGATGTATTCCCATGACACCCAACGTCGTAGCAGAGAAGCACTTCATGCGGCGCAATGCCCGACTCAACGAGTGATCGCTTCACCGCAGTCCAGATGCCGTAATCCCCGCACCCGTCACACCACGAGCACTGATTGGCACAGTGAAATGCACTCATTTTTTTGGCCAATGCGGAATCGAGAGGGATACTCATGAGAGTTTTGAGAGAAGTTCATCCACAAAGAACGGGCGACCATCGTACTTCAGAATCTTCTTGGTAATCGCAGGACCTCCGGCAAGCTGTATCACCTGCCCCAGCTGCCCACCGTGGTTGCACTCCACAAGCACAGTGCGTTTTGCCTTCTTCATCAATCGCGATAATCGCTCGATCTTCATCGGCCACATATAGGTGTAGTGCAAATATCCCACTTTCTGCCCTTTCTGCCTTTCCTGCCCTTCCTTTAAGGCATCGAGAATGACTCCTTTATTACTCCCCCAACTCACTACTAACAAATCTACATCAACATCTGCATTCTCCATGCTCAGTTCTCCATTCTTAATTCGCATAAGTGCTGGCTCGGGGGTCTCCCTCTCCATCGCCTTCATCTTCTTCATTCTTTTATCCATCTGGGCGACGGCATTCTTTGCAGTTTCATCCACCGATCCATCCGCACTATGCTCGTCCCCCTGCGCACAGTACGTCGCGGCATCTGCTCCCGGAAGCCATCGCGGTGATATTCCGTCTTTCGCCGCAGGATCGTAGCGATCGGTACTCTTGAGTTTCTTCAGCTCCTTGGGATCCGTTACCAATAGCCCCCGATCTAGTTTTGCCTTCTTCTGATCGTACGGGGACTGCGTATAGAGCGCCTCGGCGATCTGTTTGTCCGTCATCACCACAACCGGCGTCTGGTACTTCTCGGCGATGTTGAATGCTTCGGGCATCAGATCAAATGCATCCTGCGCATCGCTCACAGAGAGTACACAGCGGGCAAATTCGCCGTGCGCAGAGCCGATCGCAAGAAGGAGATCTCCCTGCCCTGTCCATGTAGGGAGCCCCGTTGCAGGCCCCGGTCGCTGCGCGAGGACAAACACCGAAGGATTTTCGATGATGGCATCCAGAGACAAGGTTTCCGTCATGAGATCAAACCCGCCACCGGAGGTGCCGGTCGCGGCTCTCGTACCCATGTGCATCGCTCCGCTCATCATCTGTGCCGCAGTGATTTCATCTTCCGCCTGCTTGATCACCATACCGGTTTCGTTCTGCATCTCCGCAATAAAAGAAAGTAGTGGTGAACTCGGCGTCATAGGGTATCCGCAGTACATACGGCATCCTGCATGAATGAGCCCAAGCCCCATCGCCTGACTTCCGGTAATAAGTAGATGATTCTTCCAGTCTTTGTTTGGCTCTGGGAGTGCAAGACAATTCTCCATTCTTAATTCTTCATTCTTAATTCCTTTGACGAAGTTAAATCCCTCATCAATGCATTGGAAATTCATCGCCAATACCTTCTCCCCCTTGTGCCCAAACTGCTCACGCACAAGCTCCTTGAGATCATCGGCACTCTTACCAAGGATGGACCATACGACAGAAGTAATGAGTACGTTGCCGAGAATAGGTTTGGCCTTCAGCTTTTTCAGGATGTCTTCCGACGGAAGATAGATCGTACGCGCGCCGCGGGCATCCAGTTCCTTCTGCTGATCCTTGGTGTACTTCCACTGAGGCGTCTGGTGGAGGATGATGCCGCCCTTTTTCACTTCGAGTGCATTGCGCTCAAGTCCGTGGTGGTTGAAGCAAACGAGGACATCCACCTGCGTCTCGGAACTTTCGATGGCATCGGAGGAAACATCGAGCTGATAGCTGCTGTGTCCACCCTTGATGAGCGACATGTATTCGCGGTAGCCAAACACACAGTACCCTGCACGCTTCAGGCCCTTCGCGCACATCTCTCCTACAGAGTTCACACCCTGTCCTTGTGCGCCGGTGACTTTGAGAGAAATTCTCGTCATGCGATGTGGGAGAGAAGCACCTTCGCCCATCGCTGGATTTTCTCCTCCTGTCCATACGGCTCATTTACGATAAGCAATGCATCGCCAAGGATCTTCCCCCCATGATCGAGCGCGAATCTGCGCATATGCTCCCCTGCCCTGCACGTGTAGAAGTAGCGGTCATCCCCAAGAGCAATGATGGCGACAGGCTTTCCACCTAGTTCGATGTCTTTCACACGCCCCTGAAGCAGATCGTGCATATGCGGATTCATCTGCCCCTCTATACCACCGGTGTTCCACGACCCTGAAGCGAGAAGGAGAATATCTCCACTCAGCAAATCTTCCGGTGTAGCAGCTTCCGCCTTCACCAGATTCACTTTATGCTTTTGCTCGGTAAGGAGCTTCGAAAGCACTTCAACGACGTACTCCGTATGGCCGCTTGTTGAGGCATAGATGATCTGCAGTACTGACACAGCGGCATTGTACCCGAAGTCGGTGCATGTGAGGTATTTGGCTTCAAGAAAAGCAATGTTAATGTATGTTGACTTCACAGGAGCAAAGGGGAGAATGAAAAGTAATGTCAGATGCGCATAGTGACGATGGGGCATTGCTGGGATTAACCGATGACCCCCGGTTCTATGACCAACTGGAGTCACAGGTAAACCGTGTAACGGCAAAAGAAAATTTATCGGAAGCGGACAAACTTCTGGCAATTCGTCACATCGTCGACGGAGTTGTTTCAACCTTCACCGATCCCTCCTATGCGTCCGAGACCGTGACGTCATCAAAGCTGCCGCCAGAACTGGATCGTGAATCACTGGAGTATCTCGCAAGAATGCAGAATGACATGAAGAGTCGCAAATACGATCCGGAGGAGATACGCAGCGCACTGGAAATCGCCGAACATGGAGCCTTGGTAAAGCAACAACATCGCGAAGAGGAATACAAAAGAGTTCGTGAAAAAATCCGTGAGGAAACTAAAGTTGCTTCATCTGTTTTGCCCTCCATGGATAATATCTCCCTCAATATTCTTGCAAAGTTTGACACCCTGCTACGTGCAAAAGGAACTCCCGATAACATCAGGAGGCGATATCTGGAAAATGCCGAACGTGGCGTACTCATACGGCAACGATGGCGGGAGAAGAGGGGAAAGGCTTCAGTAGGCGACAGTTTTGATGTATAATAGAGAGAATGGCTCTAAAACCGACATCCATCGCCGTTATCGGCGCAAGCGCAAGTCCGCACAAGGTCGGGCACATGATTTTTAGCAATCTCCTGACACAGGGATTTCAGGGTGATGTGTACGCAGTAAATACAAAGGGTGAGGAGATCCTTGGGAAGAAATCCTATGCATCCATCGACGCAATTTCAGGGGTGGTCGATATGGCAATTATTGCCACACCTGCTCCCGCAGTTCCCGGCGTGCTGAAAGAATGCATCACTAAGAATGTTAAAACTGCTGTGATCATCAGCGCAGGATTTTCCGAAACGCATACTGAGGAGGGCAAGCTGCTTGAGCAGCAGTTGATAGATATCGCAGCCAATGCGAAGCAAACCAACGTCATCGGCCCCAACTGCCTCGGTATCCTCATTCCCCGCCTTGGCCTCAATGCTTCCTTTGCAAAAGATCTTCCGGTGTCCGGATCCATCGCTCTCATTAGTCAGTCTGGTGCACTCGCGGTAGCGCTCATCGATCAATCCTTAAGTCTCGGCATCGGCTACTCGCAGATCCTGAGTATCGGTAACAAAGCGGTGATGGACGAATGTGATTTTTTGGAGCAGTGCGCAGAAGACACAGAAACGAAAGTGATTGGGCTCTACCTGGAGAGCATCAAAGACGGCCGCAGGTTTCTGGAAACTGCACAGCGCATCACAAAAACGAAGCCGATCGTGCTTTTAAAATCCGGTATTTCCGATGCAGGACGCAAGGCAGCCTCTTCCCATACCGGAGCGCTTGCGGGCTCATCCGCAGCTATCGATGCCGCGTGTAGCCAGGCAGGAATCCATAGGGCAACAACCGCGGAGGAATTTCTCATGCTCCTGCAGACCCTCAGCTCGCAGCCCGAGCTACGAACCAATCGCATCGCGGTGATTACGAACGCCGGCGGCCCCGGCATCCTCGCAACGGATGCGGCGGAATCGAATGGTCTGATGCTGCCTCCTTTGCAATCAACAATCAGCAGCGCACTCGCAAAAAAGCTCCCCTCCTCGGCGAGCGTAGGAAACCCCATCGACGTCCTCGGCGATGCACTGTGTGACCGTTACAGCGCTGCACTGGAAGCAACGGGAGATGATGCGGGAATCGACGGCGTCGTTGCACTGCTCACGCCACAAGTAATGACCCCCTGTACGGAAATAGCCGAGGCCATCGTGGACTTTCACGCACGCCAGCCACTGATGCCCCTCACTGCGTGTTTCATGGGCGGACCGAGTGTGAAGGAGGCACAGGATGTACTGATGCGAAATGGAATACCCTATTTCCCAACTCCCGAAGCAGCAGTGCAGGCAATGGCAACACTCCTTCCATCAAAGAATGGAAATGGGACACACCACATAAGAGAAACACACGTACGCAAAGATCGAGCACAGAATCTTTTGGCCGGCCATACAGGATTGCTCAATGAAGATCTCTCTGAAGAGCTTTTCACTCTCTACCAGCTCCCCCAACCAGAGGCAGCAGTTGCAACCACCGCCGATGAAGCCGTTCGCATCGCGAAAAACATTGGTTTTCCGGTGATCGCCAAAATCAGCTCCCCACAGATTCTGCATAAAACCGACATCGGTGGTGTGAAAGGAAATTTGAATAGTGCAGATGAAGTCCGTTGTGCATTTGAAGACATCATGTTTGCATGCACGAAGATCCCATCTGCAACAATCAAAGGCGTCCTCATACAAAAACATCTCCCTGCCGGCTCTGAATTCATCATCGGTGGCCTGCAGGATCCATCCTTCGGCCCCATGGTGATGGTGGGGCTTGGAGGAATCTATACAGAACTCTTTCACGATGCCGTCTTCCGGATAGCACCGATTGACGCAGAAGGCGCCTACAGAATGCTCACAGAACTGAAGAGCTGGAAGCTGCTGCTGGGTATGCGGGGCAAAGCACGCAGTGACATCGACGCTCTTGCACGTGCCATCGTTGCAGTATCCGAAATGCTGAGTGAATGTCCGCAGATTACGGAGCTGGACTGCAATCCTGTCCTCGTGCGACCGGAGGGAATCATGATCGCGGATGCGAAAGTGGTACTACACTGATCAGCTTTGATCGCCAAAGAGATGTAGCCGATTGATAACAACTTTTTCCGCCTGATGAATGAGATCGTAAATTTTCACGCGCGTTTCATAGCTTGTATTGCCATTGAGATCCCTTACAGCTGCGATACATTCGTGGTGACATTGGTGGAGAAGAAACATTCCCCCCTGATGCCCCGCATCCGTCATACAGCGAATGAGTGCCTCTAGTGCAGGGCTTCCTGCAGATAGATCCATAAGCTCAGGCTTGAGCGATCGGATGACTTCTGTCGCCTGGGAATAGTGAGTCAATTGTGGTGCAAACTCATACATCGCGCGGGACTCTACAAATGCGTTCGCAGAATACAAGTCCCTGCGCGAAGTTTATTAAAGTACAGAGAATCATCGTTTCTAGAGCCAAAATTCACGAGCGCCGCATGAAAACTGGCGTAGCAATCGCTGAAAGAAAAATGGTCTTGGTTCGTGACAAATAAGTTCTAAAATGGTCTTATATACGTCCATGCTAAATCTGTTGCGCAATCTGTGGCAGCAAGACCCACAATTCTCAGAAGATGTTGGTGAGGCTATCAAGCAAGCCGACATTATCGGCCTATGCCTGAGCCGCTATACGCGAGATCACTTTGAGAAAGTACTGGAGCTTTTGGGGAAGATGCACCCACACAACCTGCGCATAGAAAGTGAAGGTGCGGCAATGAATAACCTGATGCGCATAGACCCAGAAAACCGGTCTACGAGTCCTTCATATTTCCTCTGTGAAGCACCAATGACACACCGCAAAACCGATATTCATTGGGTTATGCAGTACGCATGCGATCGCATTCCAGGAATATGCTCCACAGCACTTGTGCGACCGGGAATTTCCCATACACAACAAATGAAATCTGGTCATTTTGTAGCAAATCCCGGTGGGCATGAACTTCTTTTGGAAACACTGCAACAAAACAGCATCAATACACTACGTACATCGAGTATGGATGGCATCGAGGTGCTCTCGGATTTTTTCCGAAGACATATGCAGGCGACAACAACATCTTCGCCAAAGGCACCTACACCAGAGGATCCGCTTGGCAGAAGTAAAAACTAAAGCTACGATTCGGGTATATGAAGCTCAAAAAATTCTTTCATCGTTGTGTGGAAATCGGCATCGATGCCGACGTCCGAGGCCAAAAACAGATCGAAAAAATGCTCAAGAAAGAGGAGAAGAGGCAATTAAAGCTCGAAGGAGTGGAAAAAGAGCTCGCCGACCATGAGCGTACGTGGAACCCGTACCAAGATTGTCGCATCATCAATGGAACAGGCGAAGAAGACGTAAAATGCATCGCCGTCGGTATCGACATCGAAACACCGGAAATGCTCCTGATCGACCGCCTACGTGAAAAGGGTGAGAAGGTCGACGCAGTGCTCATCCATCACCCTGAGGGCCGCGCCCTTGCTGATCTTGATAAAGTTATGGATTTGCAGGTGGACATCCTCGCTTCACTCGGCGTACCTGTGAACCATTCCGAAGCGCACTTGAAGCCGCGTCAGGATCGTGTCTGGCGCTCCATTCATGCGGATAACCTTTTTAGGACAGAGCGCGCAGCAGAGCTCCTGAGTATTCCTGCTTTCTGCTGCCACACGATTACAGATAACCTTGTCTGGCGCTTCATCGAAAAGCATATCTGCAAAAAGGAATTCGATGATCTAGGAGAGATCGTCAATGCTCTTCTGGAAATCCCTGAGTACAAGCAGTACGCACTGAAGGGCAATCCACCGATCATCGTAAATGGCTCCAGAGGCAGCCGCCCGGGGAAAATTACAGCTACGGAATTCACCGGAGGAACCAACGGTCCGGAAGATCAGCTCATCGCCCAGTCGCATGCGGGAGTGGGAACAATCCTTTCGATGCATGTAACGGAGAAAACCCTTGAGGAAGCCAAGAAACACCACGTGAATATGGTGCAGTGCAGCCACATGGCAAGTGACGCCCTCGGTATCAATCTCCTGCTCGATATCCTCGCTAAAGAAGAGAAGCAGCTCTCAACCATGGATATCTCGGGCTTCATCCGGGTGAAGAGAAAGTGAAAGGTCCGCTCTCTCTCATTGGCACTGCATGGGCGTATGCCCGCAAGCAACCGTCTTTGACAGGGGTGACACTGTGGCTGCTTTTGGTCCCTGGCGCCATCGTGAACATCGGCACCACACTCCTAGAATGGAATAGTGATGCCGGTGCAGGAACTCTTGCTCCTGAACAGCACGCTACCCTTACCCTCCTCTTGATTGTCATCCTCGTCGTGGTTGCCGTGATCATGGTTTGGGGAGGAGCCTGTGTCACTGTCATAGGCCGCAAGCTCGTGCACTCCCGCGCAGGACGAAAGCGCTCTTCCATTCGCGCCATCATGCAGGAGGCACGGGTATTTATCATTCCCCTTCTCCTTACCAGCATTCTCCGGTCCTGCTTCGCCCTTCTCTGGAGCCTGCTCTTCGTCATCCCGGGCATTATCTACTCCATCCGCACGGCGTTTTACGCCATCGTGATTGTCACGGAGGACATGGCGTACCGCAGTGCTCTCAAGCGAAGCTCGGCACTCGTACGGGGTCATACATGGCAAGTGCTCTGGCGACTGGCAGCTATCCTCATCGTGCTCTACCTACCGGTAAATGTAATTTCGATGCTGCTCTATACGCTTACTGAAGCAACTCTAGGAATCGCAGGCACGCTCGGTGTTGATATTCTGGATGCTGCGCTCAATGCTCCCATGACCATGCTTTCGATCCTCGCATCGATGGCAATGTACGACGAACTGAAGAAGGCATAGCTCATCAAAAAAACATGTGCACACTTCGGCGTAGGCTTTTTTTAGCGTAGCTCCACTACTTCGTCACCGCCTTCACCACTGCCGCAAATGCATCCGGCTCGTTGATTGCGAGTTCGGAAAGCGCCTTTCTATCGAGGGCGATCTTCTTTGTGTGGAGAGCTTTGATGAACGGCGAGTAGCCGATCCCATGAGCGCGCAACGCTGCATTCAAACGGACGATCCAGAGCTGACGGAAGGTGCGCTTCTTGGCCTTGCGATCGCGGTAGGCATAGCGACCTGCCTTGAGCACGGCCTCGTTTGCTTTCACGAACGTCTTAGAGCGCATGCCACGGTAGCCCTTCGCTAACTTGCGAATCTTCTTGTGACGCCGATGACGGACAACACCACGTTTGACGCGCATAAAATAAAGGGGACTATTGGGATACGAGATTAGTTATTCTTGCTGCATTATCTTGAACTTGCGCAAAAATCTCTGGTGGAAGGCTGGCGCTATAACGATCTGCAATCTCTTTCAATTTTAATGCCCGACGCACCGCCTCTCTAGAAGGGGGAGAATCGTAATCTATAACAACATCAGGATGAGGAGCGCCATCTGGTATTTCAAAATGGCAAAGAGGGGTAGTCATGATTTAAAGGTAAGGGAGGAGACCGCGGATACGCTTCCCTTCAGTGGAAGATACGACGATTGTGCGATTTAAGCGCTTCTGGCGCTTGTTCTTCTGCATCAGAAGGTGATTGCGGCTGTGGCGCTTGAGAGCGATTTTGCCGCTTCCTGTGCGCCGAATGCGCTTCTTGCTGCCGCTATGGGAACGGATCTTTGGCATGGGGACTTGGGGAATCCTAATGAAGATATGGGGTGGTTGCAAAGAAAAAACAGGAAAAGAGGGGGCTAAGCAGCTTCGTAGCTGGGTAGCTACGTAGGAAGTACATCTTCATACATCAAAGCCATGAGAGGAAATTTCCTACGAAGCTACGAAGGTACGCAGCTACGGAGCTACTTCTTCGCCCTAAGCACCACCACAAAGCTCGTTCCCTGCATCCGCATATCTGTCTCTACCTCCGCGTCATCCTTAAGAGCGGCGATGACGCTTCTGAGCTTGTCTCCGGCAAACGACTTGTTGCTGAGCTCGCGTCCACGCAGGCGCACGACGAATTTTACGAGATGGCGCTCGCCGAGAAATTCCTTTGAGCGCTCGATAAGACGATCAAGGTCGTGCTGCTCGGTACGGAAACCGAATCGCAGCATCTTCACCTCAGTCTGCTTGGATCCACTCTTCTGCTTGCGCTCCTTTTTCTGCTGCTGGTACAGGTACTGACCGATGTCGCCTATTTTCACGACAGGAGGATTTGCCTTTGCTGCAATCTCGATGAGATCGAGCTCCTCGGCTTTTGCCCTCTCCAGTGCCTCGCTTGTCGGCACACGATGTGAGCCGGTCTCATCCACAAGCAAAACCTCGGGATTGGTAATCTGCTCATTGGTACGGGGTCTGCGGGCTGATCGCGAGCTACTGGAACCGATGTATTGTTTACGCTTCTGCATAGGCAGCGCTTATCGTGCAGGGACACGGAGCGCACGTCAATCACACTGTGAGTGTTTGCTGGAAAGCGCATTGGTCAAATACCAAGAACATCTCGCCCCGGCAAACTGGCATAACAAACAAACAAGCAAACCTATTCTCTTGTATACAGCACCAACTCCATCTTTACCTTGTACCAGTCCGCTGCATCTCCTGATTCCAGATCGATGGAGCGGATATCCATCATCTGCATCGGCCAGAGTTTGCGTGCATGCAGAGTTTCCGCAAAGGAACCGCCGATCACGCGCTGCGCTTCCGGCAGAAGCGAGGATCGGAGAATATCACGAAATGCCCGCTCGAAACTCTGCGAGGAAAACGATCGTAGAAGCTGATCTTCCGCAGGTCTCGGCTCACGGATGTACGAGAGTAGATCCGTATTCAGATACTGCTCAAGAGCCACAATTGCCGCAGGGTTTTCTATCTCCGTCTGACGTAGCATCCGTGTACGTTCGTCAGGAGTAAGTGCATCAGCAACGGTAAGCATGCCGCAGAGACGGACGAAGGTTGTCCACGCCGCAATGCCATCTTTATGGAGAGACATGCTCAGGCGCACCGGTGTGCTTTGTATGCCATCAACAGCAGACTCCGCTGTCCCAAATTCCACCGAAGATGCCGACGCAAGTGATCGCGATTTCCTGAGGGATTCCATGAGAAGATCAAGAACGGCGACGGTTTTATCGATGTCCATCTCCGCCGGCAATGCATAGACATTCACACGCTCCTCGGGGGATCCGATCCGCAGTGACGCGGAAAGCTCCGAAAGTTCGCGCTGCTGCTCGATGACGTTCACGCGGTGCTGGAGCTGGGGAATTTCCTCTGCAAGTGGCAGTGTGGAAGCACGAACATGTGCAACAGCAGAGACGTGCTCTGCAAGCAGCCTACCCCCAAGAAGGAGTAGGAGTGCCGAGATCGACCACAAAGCGGCAACCAGTGAGGTGCGGTGGCGAAGGGTATTACTCATCGCAGCGTAAGGGAGATCGTAAATGGAGAATGCGGACCAACAGTGGGATCCTGGAGACGGGTAAACGACGGAGCCACCACTGCACTGATGCGCGGACTGGTACGGAGTGCCTCGGTAAATTGCGCAAGAACGGTCATGCTACTGGGACCTACACCTCGCACATCACCGCTAAGCGTAATGGAATGGTCACCGGGTGCGTATACAAAGCGCGAGAGGTGTACGGCCTTGGGGTTACCGGGTACCACGGCAGAGGCAATGTCGCCGATAGAATGCATGATATCGACCGGAGCGACGGCAGTGATTTTTGCGTCAGCGAGCGATCGGTACTGGGTACCACCAAGCGGGAGCATGTCGCTATCACGCTCCTGCTCCAGATCCTGAAGGGAACTTCGTAGAGCTGCAGCTTCAGCCTCTAGAGCTGCAGCATCTCGTGTCTCTCCGCCTACTTCCACAGCCGTCAACGTCGGGAGGATGGCAAAATGCGACACGCCAAGCACTCCAGAGAAGACGATGGAGAAAATGAAAAGTGGAACACCTGTCTTATACAAAATATGCCCAATGGTCGGCCGGGGTGTAGGGGAAGTTTCGGCCGTAGCTGGGCAAGATTTCTCTGTCATAGATTTCTCCCTATTATAGCAGAAAATCCTCTCCTGCGCATACCTCATAAACGGTGTACAATATGTGTATCTCCTCCCCCCTTCTCCGTGGAAGAACTGCTCAGGAAACTCCGGGAACTCCAGTCAGCCCTGCACACGGGAAAGGACTCTCTTTGAGGCAAAAGGCATCCCCAAACGCATAGCGGAGCTCACCGCCCGCACGGAAAGCCCCGATATCTGGAACGACCAGAAGGAGGCCAACCGTCTCTTTGGCGAACTAAAGGTCCTGCGCAAACTCTGGGAACCGATCTCAGCAATGGACAGTGAGGTGCGCGATCTTCTGGAACTGACAGAGCAGGCATCCCCAAGCGACAGTGCGGATCTGGAAAAAGAATATGCCATGCTGGAACAGCAATGGAAAACTCTGGAAACCCAGCTCTATCTCTCCGGAGAATTTGACGGTGGCAATTGCTACCTCACGGTATCCGGAGGTGCGGGTGGTACGGAAGCACAGGATTGGGCGGCGATGCTTTTGCGAATGTACCTCCGGTACTGCGAACGCCAAGGATGGAAGACGGATCTGGTAGATAAGACGGACGGACAGGAGGCCGGCATCAAGACAGCAACGATCTATATAGAAGGACCCATGGCATACGGCTACCTGAAGTGCGAGCGTGGCACACATCGCCTCGTTCGACTCTCCCCCTTCAATGCAAAAAGCCTGCGACAGACGAGCTTTGCCTTGGTCGAAGTTCTACCGGAAATTGCCGAGGCAGAAGTCGCTATCAATCCCAATGAACTCAGAGTCGATACGTTCCGTAGTGGAGGCGCGGGCGGACAGAACGTGAATAAAGTGGAAACAGCGATCCGCATTACCCACATTCCCACGGGAATAGTAGTTGCCTGCCAGACAGAGCGTTCACAATTGCAAAATCGCACGCGCGCCATGGCACTGCTTCGCGCAAAACTTCTGGAAAAACAGCAGGCTGCCGATTTGGCAACAAAGAAGGAATTGAAGGGAGCCACTCAAAGCGCCGACTTCGGGCAGCAGATCCGAAGCTATGTGCTGCACCCCTACCAAATGGTGAAGGACCTGCGGACGGATACCGAGACGAGTGATACGCAAGGCGTGCTGGATGGAGACATACAGCAATTCATGGATGCGGAGTTAAAACGATTGGCGAAAGGATAGCCGCATCGCCTACCGGCGTGCGGCGGAGGTCTATTAAAAATTAAACGCACCCCAGTAGGGGTGCTGCTCGGGTGGTTGTTTACAAAAATGGCACCCCCTTACGGAGGCGCCACTTTGATAAGCAAATACAGATTCTTAAAGGTCACATGGGCGAACTGTCTTGCGACCGTTGTCGCCTGCACGCTTTACAGCTGCCTTGAGAGCGTTCTCAAGGTAGGTGCTTGCAGACTCTGCAAGGTCACCAGCAGCCATCATGTTGTGCTTCTTGATAAGCTCCTTGATCTTCGAAGCTACGACGTAGGACATGGAGATAGGGGGGAATGAATAAGACGGCGAGATAGTAGCATTGCCAAACGGCTCTGCAAGCCAAAAATCTTCATCAAACGGTGAATTTGGCTTTGCAAAAGCAATTGACGGAATGGTATTTTTACTTGGGATTATGCAAAGGAATGGCTTTTTGTGATTCTATACGTGGATAGTTGACTTATATTGATAATAGCAATAAATATCTTTATGAAATTAGCTGAGGGCAAGCTTTGATAGTTATTGGTTTGGTATGCCGGTTTGCCCCCTCCGCTGCGGCTACGGGGACACAGGATCTTCGGCCTCGTCCATCGCCTGATGGCTCGGACTCAGCGCGAATTCACCTATGGGAAATGCACGGATATAATCGTTACGCTGTATGTCTGGTTGTCCCCTCCGCTGCGGCTACGGGGACACAGGATCTTCGGCCTCGTCCATCGCCTGAGGGCTCGGACTCAGCGCGAATTCACCTATGGGAAATGCACGGATATAATCGTTACGCTGTATGTCTGGTTGTCCCCTCCGC
>SXGS01198857.1_pt1 | contig 59509 bp, 64 predicted proteins | sample 3174681 | NCBI WGS metagenome assembly SXGS01 (sample SAMN11356861, study PRJNA531348) | freshwater metagenome | isolation source: freshwater sample F1-80 | place: China: Fuxian Lake, Yuxi | collected 2017-12-25
ATCTGGAAGGAGTGGACTTCCCACTCGTCCTGGTGAACCAAGTCTTCACAAACGAAGACCGTAGCCTCGGCCTTCGTTATCTGGTCTCCAGTGATACCACCGTGTCGTTCGCGGAGCTGACCACGACCTACCATGAACGGTGGCAAGTGGAATGTTATCATAAGTCGCTCAAACAGAACGTCTCGTTGGCCAAGTCGCCGACCCAAACCGTCACCACCCAACCCAATCATTTCTTCGCCGCACAGGGCGGCTTTATCAAATTGGAGCGCTTGAAAATGGGAACCAAGCTCAATCATTTTGCACTGAAGTCCAAGCTCTATCTCAACGCCCTCCACTCCGCGTTCTCTACTTTGCGTCACCTCACCTCCTTACCGCACCCCGCGTAAGGTGAGTTACGAGAAGAAAGTGGCGGGTATCGCTTGGTCACTCGCCTATAAGGGCGTAAAAGTGGGATCTTTGCAATGTCACAGCCCCACCTTCTCTAGTGTCACCTCTGCCGACCCGAGCAGCTCTTTCACCGTGTACAGTTTGTATTCCTTCTCGTAGAAGATGTGCTTGATGCCGGTGTTGATCAGCACTTTCATGCAGTGGATGCAGGGGGTGTGGGTGACATAAATCGCAGCGTCGCGAATGCTCACCCCGTTCTTAGCGGCTTGGGCAATAGCGTTAATTTCCGCGTGGATTGTGCGGTAGCAGTTTTCTTCGGTCTCGCCGCTGGGGGTCTTGGATTGATAAATCAGACATCCGACCTCGGTGCAGTGTGGCAAGCCCGCCGGGGAACCATTATACCCCGTGGCCAAGATGTTTTTCTCCCGCACGATCACGGCCCCGACTTTCGCGCGATTGCAGGTGGACCGTTCCGCGACTTGTCGCGTGATGGTCAGAAAATATTGGTCCCAGGATAACCGCTGACTCATGGTCGATACACAATCGTAAAAGGGTGAAGAGGGGGCATTTGCGAATCGCGATACGCGACATCCGTCATTTCGCCTTCGGGAACCTCAAAGTGATCGGTAATGCTGATCGGCACAGGTATGAAGGTCAGTACGAATAGCCCGATGGTACACCACGCATACACGCGGCGGCGGGTGTCGAGCGGCGACCACAGGTCTTGTGTCGGTGGATGGTCCAACCCCACCAACGCAAGGAAGACTACCCAGAAAAACCATCCGGTCCAGCCTTGGAACCCGAGGAAAAGAATCCCCACCAGTGCTAGGCGCGAGATCCAACGATGTGATGGACCAAAAAGCGAATAGGTGACGTGCCCGCCATCAAGCTGCCCGACTGGCAAAAGATTCAAAAACGTCACGAACAATCCAAACCAGCCAGCAAGAGCAATCGGGTGCAGCACGACTGTGACATCGTCGGCAGATACCTGCAACACTAAATGTGTCAACGCCGAGAACAGAAACGAGTCGCCCAGCACCAAGCCACCGTCCTCGAAGGGATTGAGTGGCCGTACTTCTGACAAGGCAAGGCCGATCATGACCGCAGGGATAGCGAGCAGTGCACCTGCCCACGGCCCAGCGGCACCGACATCGAAAAGCGCTTGGCGATTGACCGGCGGAGATTGCATACGGATGAAGGCACCGAACGTCCCGACGAGCCAGGGCGGACCGGGAATGAAGTAAGGCAGGCTGGCAGGGACACCATGATGACGCGCCAGCAAATAGTGCCCCATCTCATGAAACAAGAGAATCGACATCAGCGTGATGGCAAAAGGCAAGCCTTGCACGATTGTCTGTGGGTCAGAGAAAGGGTTCGCACCTTGTTGAAATGCACCAGCCAGGGAGGTGGTGATGAGCGTCGCAATAAAAAGGACAAGGTGGAGCACTGGAAGCTGTCGCGGTGCCACAGAGTCTTGGACCACGGCCGGTGGCTGATAACCAATAATGGAAGAATCCTGCGAGTCGAAAGGGTCTGGGGGCATGGGGAGCGACATAGGTGTCCTAGTGTGTAGTCAGAAAAATTGGCTGTCCTAATTGAAGCCCGAAACACTGTGCGGCTGAGCCGTTGCGTACTGCGATTTCTACGAGGCCCCAACTATTCACAATTAGGGCAGGAGCGCCAATTGCGACGCTGGCATAGGAAGCAACAACCCCGCAGATGCGCACGGTGCCAATGCTAGCCAAAAGGGCTGCGCGTGGAAAGGGGCGGAGGTCGGCCTCGGCAATGTTGGTGATGGCATTGCCGAAATGGTCGATGTGAATGATGCAGCCAGCAAGGCCGTGCATCTGCTGGCGAACCGGTGGTAAAGAGAGCCGCTCCATCGTCGGAACTTCAACGCCTAGCTGCTCGATTGCAACCCCTCGGGCGAGGTGCGCAGCGACTGGAGCAAATACATCGCGGCCGTGAAACGTCTGGCTGCGCTGTGGAAGGAAATACTGTTCATTGGTGAGATGGATGACGCGGACGACGTCAGACTCAGGGACAGCAAGGCTTAACACGCCATTATCCGGACCAACGAAGTACGCCTGACGGGTCTCTACGACCAGGGCGCGACGGCTGCTCCCTACACCGGGATCAATCACCACCACATGGATCGTTCCTGAAGGAAAATAGGGCACGGCACTACGCAGCAGTAGCGCCCCGGAGAGAATATGCTGCGGAGGCACCTCGTGGGAGAGATCGACAAGCGAGGCGGTCGGACATATCTCGAGGATGACACCTTTCATGATACCAACGAAAGCGTCACGGGTGCCGAAGTCGGTGAGAAAAGTAATGATGCGAGGATTCAGGAGGTGCTCCACGGTCAACGCAGCTATGTCGAAGGTGACACTGGTGTCAATTCAATGTGCAAAGTACACCCCAAGGCCGTCGCCGCTTTGCTCAAGGTCGATAACGTGACGGACGGATTATCGGGATCGAGGAGCCGATCTAAAGACGCTCGACTGGTTTTCATCCGTTTGGCTAGGGTGTCCTTCGGCAGACGCCTCTGCCGAAGGAGGGCCAGGAGCTTATAGGCGATGACTTTCTTGATGGCCAAGGCTTGGACTTCTTCAAAGAGTCCTTCTTCTTTCAGAAAGTCTTCAAAATCACTGCCAAGATGGACAGGATTCAACCCATGCTCCTCTTCAGCTCGCGTAGCCGTCGTCTGGCGAGGTTGAGATCGGCCAGGGGTGTCTTTTGCGATTGTTTGATGAACCCGTGCAACGGCACGAGCCGTGTGCCGGACACTGTGAACAGGACTCGTGCTATCCGATTGCCGAGCGTTGAGCGGACTTCCCATACATCTTCCTCCAATTTACGGACAAGCGGCATCCCGATAGGCCAGAGATACTGAACTGCGAGCAGGTCGGAGCCAATGACATGTTGTTCTTCGTGAGGAAGAGACTTAATCCACTCCCGCACGGGCTCCCTGCCCGTTTCCGTCGCGAAAAACACCACACGCAACCGCAGCCCGTCGCTCATGATGAAAGTGTACCTTTTCTGATGCAACACTGCCAAGAGGGGCGGGGACAGAGGAGAGGGGAAATCCTTAACTGCTACACAACTGCCTCTTATTGGGAAAATTGATGGGGCTCTCCATTAAAATTTTCTCATCTCCTTCTCATCGGCTTCTCACAATGATGCGCTATGTTCATTCGTATAAAGAACAGTAGACCTGAACAGATAGGAGGAGAAAGATGATGAGCACAACGAAAAAAGCACTGACGGGAGCCGCAGCCGCAGCTCTCGCGATTGGCGGGTTCACGTTCGGCCGCGTGACGCACGTGGATCAAGTACAAGCTAATCCTGATGAAGCCAAAACGGCAGTGGTTGCGACCCCGTCGGGGCGAGCCTTGCCGTCGTTTGCCAGCTTGGCTGCGCAAGCCTCCCCGTCAGTCGTATTTATCAAGGCCGCAGTCGTCGAGAAGGCCGGGCAGCCCGGCCCGGGGTTTGGGTTTCCTCCGAGTCCTTTTGGCGACGAGTCGCCGTTTCCGTTCCGCCCGCCGACACCTCCGGGAGGCGGACGCCGCCAAGGCTCGGGGTCGGGCTTCATTATTCGTCAGGACGGCGTGATTCTGACTAACAATCACGTGGTCGAAGATGCGAAAGAGATTACCGTCACGTTGACCGATAAACAGGAATACCCGGCGAAAGTGCTGGGCCGCGATCCCAAAACAGATTTGGCGGTGCTGAAAATCGAGCCGAAAGGCACGTTGCCGGTTGCAAAACTCGGTGATTCCGAAAATCTTCAAGTGGGCGACTGGGTTATGGCCATCGGGAATCCTTTTGGACTCAGCAACACTGTGACGGCTGGGATTGTGAGTGCGAAAGGGCGCGTCATCGGCGCTGGCCCGTATGACGATTTCATCCAAACCGATGCGTCCATTAACCCCGGCAACTCTGGCGGCCCGCTGTTCAACGAGCGTGGCGAGGTCGTTGGCATCAACAGCGCGATCTTCAGCCGTGGCGGTGGGAACATCGGTATCGGCTTCGCCATTCCCGTTAATCTCGCCAAGCAATTGCTACCGGAACTGGAAACCAGCGGAACCGTTACCCGTGGTTGGTTAGGCGTTGCCATTCAGAAGATGACGCCTGAGCTGGCCAAATCCCTCGGAACGGAAGAGGCCCGTGGTGCGCTTGTGGCAGAAGTGACGGAAGACAGCCCGGCGGCAAAAGGTGGCATCGAACGTGGTGATGTGATCGTACGGTTCAATGGTAAGGACGTGCAAGATTCGACCTCGTTACCGAGTATTGTCGCTGCGACTCCAGTTGATAAAACTGTGCCGGTGGACGTCTTGCGTAACGGCACAGCGAAAACGATTAGTGTCACCATCGCCAAACTCAAGGATGACGAGGTTGCCAAAGCGGAAGAGGAGACAGGCGAGCAAAAAGGGAAATGGGGTCTCGCGCTGCGCGATCTCAAACCTGAAGAGCGTGAACAGATGGGTCTCAAAACTAGCGAAGGTGTGATGGTTGGCAACGTCCAGCCCGAAAGCCCGGCAGCCGAAGCTGGCGTGCAACCCGGTGACGTGGTCTTAGAGGTCAACAAGAAGGCGGTGGCGACCGTTACCGACCTCAAAAAAGAACTCGGGAAAGCCGCGACCGATGCCCCGCTCTTGCTTTTACTGCGCCGTGCCGATGGCGGTAACCGGTTCGCCACGTTGGCTGCAAAGTAATCCTGTTCCGTGCTCGTTAAGCGAGGACCGTGCCGCTGATCAAGGTGCTGCGGTTTCCTCGCTTCCCCCGAAGAGCCGCGTCACCTGAACGGCGAAGATCGCTTGGTCCAAGGAATAACGACCCGGAAAAGCAGGGTTCTGACTTTGCTTGACGTGGCGATCCTCCACGTGACTTTGGCCAGCCGCCACGTGTACTTCCCATGGCCCATGCTCGATAGTGAGGCCAGCCGGAAACAAATACGACTCGGTAAAGTCTGGTAGCGTTGGTGCCAGCGACGAGGACTTAATCGCCCAGCGCTCCCAGGAAAAACCTGTTTGGAACGTCACCCCAGGAAATAAGACAAACTGCACTCCCGCGCCTAAACGAAAGCGATCCTTCGCATCTTCAACCGCTCCTCGGTTGAGGAATTTGCGATGATCGAATTTCAGCGACGTGTCCTCGAAGGCCGAGAACTCCGCCCAGCGAGCTTGAGCAACGACGGTCAAGCGTTTCGTGACACGATAGGCGGCACCGAACTCCAAGGTCTGCGGAAATTGAAAATCCACTTTCACGTTATCGCCACGCCCGGCGACGCGGGCATTCCCGAACATAAAAATGGTGCCTGGAGTCTTATATCCCAAACCTAGGCTCAACTTCGGAGTTGGCGTGTAGAGAATGCCCAGCGTGCCAAAAATTCCTGGGCCACGCACATCTACGTCCAGCCGACCAACGGGTGTCGGGCTCTTGAGGCGCAAGCGGCCATACGACGGGTTAATCCCCACCCCGACATGCAACTCCGGCGTGAGCGAATAGGCCACGGATGGAGCCAACGAGAGGACAGCAAGGTCGGTGTAGAGGTTATTGAGGATGCCTCGCGCCGGGTCGGCGGGAAGATTATAGGCAAAGCCCAGCGAGCCGTAGGCACCGATGCCAACATGAAATGGTGCCCAACGGTCGGTGACATAGGCAAAGCTGGGAGCCACCGGCATTTCACGGCTGGTCTCATCGTACCCCTGAGTGTTGGCGTAGCCAGGATGGTAGCGAATTGCCAAGATACTCGTCGTGGCAGAGTTGGGGAGCAACGTTAATTGGGCAGGATTGTGAAAGAGAGCGCTGACCCCATTGAGAGGAAGCGCAACGACATTTCCAGCCAGCGAGATTTCTTGGGCGCTGGCGGCTGGCGGAACCAGTTCGCTGCCATGTGCCGGAAAAGAGACGCTCGCTACCCCGAGTAAGAATCCCACAAGGGCCGCGCTGGCCGTCCTGCTCCACCTGCGCATCCTACACCGTCCTTTCCCATACTACCGTAGCCCACATTCGCGCGGCCTTGTTTTCTGCAGCGTCTTCCGCCGAGAAACCCGCGCACCATACCGGGGACCCTTCCAGCGATCAAGGCCGCCAGCCGTTCTCGCCTGTGCTGCTTGTGTGGTAGAGTGCGCGTCACAATTTCTGTGAAGGAGGGCTCAATTCATGGCGATACAAACTGGATGGGAAGGACGCTTTTACGAAGATTTTGTTGTCGGTGATATCTACCGTTGCCGTCTCGGGCGTACAGTGACCGAGAACGATAATATCTGGTTTACCTTGCTGACCTGCAACACCAACCAAATCCATTTCAACACCGTGTATGGCAAGCAGACAGAGTTCGGCCAGTGTCTCATCAATAGTGGTCTGACGCTCGCTATTGTCGCCGGGCTGGGCGTTGCCGACGTGAGCGAGAACGGTTTTAACTTGGGCTGGGATAACGTGACGTTGCCCAATCCGGTGTATGCCGGCGATACGCTCTACTCCGAGTCCGAGGTTCTCGAAAAACGTGAGTCCAAGTCGAAACCGCAATGGGGTATCATCAAGGTGCATACCCGTGGCTACAAGCAAGACGGCACGCTGGTGGTGCAATACACTCGGAATGTGATGGTGTGGAAGCGTGCCCATGCGCCTCAACGCGACCTCTTTCCCGAGGTGAAGTCAGCGACGTAGGCATCGCAGTACGCCCACGGAGACGGGTCAGAGACCGTCTCCGCATAGTCACTCACTCGTACCGGGCTTGGGAAACGGCGTGCCGTACTGGTTGAACCAAGTCACCTGCTCGACTGGTGTCCGTGTCACTGGACCGAACTTGCCCACAGGGTAACCGATCGGCAGCAGCGCATAGGTGGAGAGGAAGTCGGGAAGACTAAGAATCGTCCGTATTTCTGCTTCATATTGGCAGGTCACGCTCGTCAAAGTCGCACCAAGCCCGAGGGCGCGGCAGGCGAGGAGCATATTCTGCACGGCAGGATAAATGCTGCCACCCATAATGCGGGCGAAGTTCACGGCATTGGGCCCGGCGAGCCGTTGTTGATGAATCTTGCGCGCACGCAAGCAGGCAAACATGTGCACCGGGGCTTCGTGTAAATGTTCGGCTAAATACGCGGCCGCACGCATGTTGCCGTCAAGTTCAGCTCCTGCTTCGAGATACTGCCGCTCGGCGATGCGCCAGCCACGCCGATAGACTTCGGCGATCTGCATTTTAATCTCTGGATCGGTGACGACCACAAACCGCCACGCTTGCACGCCGCCGCCGCTGGGAGCGTGAATTCCCGCATCAAGGATTTGATAGATCAACTCTTCAGGGACGGGATCGGGTTTGAGCCGTCGCATGCTACGGCAGGTAGACATAATATGGAAAACATCGGTGTTGGCATCCGTCATGGCGTTGCGCTCTCCTCCCTTGTCAAAGTCGGATGGACCATAGCCGGTCCTCTCTTGCAGCACCAGAACCGTGCTCTCGGCTTCTTTGGGAGAAACCAGCCCAGCACCCAGCCTACTTCTGTAGGTTGGACCACACCAACTCGGTCAGGCTTTTAATCGGCGTGCCTTCGCCTTCATGACTGATGGCGCGCACAAGCCCGACACCTTCGGCGTACCATTCTGTGTGATGCATCCGGTAGCCTTTGGCGTTGTTTCTGTCATCGACATATTGGTTGGCCGAGACGGTTTCCACGCGCAGACAGTTGTGAAAGACGCCCGCCGGCACGCGGACTTCTACTGGATCAATCCAGGCATGAGCCGAAGCGGTCATGGTTTGCCCGCCATTTGCTGGCCACGCATTCGTTTGCAAGCCGACCTGCCACGTCGCCGCGCCGCGATACGGGCTCGGAAGAATCTGCTCGGCCCCTTCGCCAAGCTTTGTGTCCCAGACCTTCGTTCCGTCGGAATCGAGCCAGGGATAGCGGTGCAAGAATCCATCTTTACGAAAATAAGCGACCGTGCTCTGCGCGTCTGGGGAGGCGGCGGTCAGCGGCTCGTATTGTTCCACGACGACATAGGAAGTGCTGTCAAGCAGTGGCAGGTCGTCCTGAATGACGGTCTCGGTCATGTAATAGATGTAATCCCCCGAGAACGTCACGAGGTGGGTCCACGAGTTGTGGAGCGCGAGTGGGAAGAATTCGGTCGCTTTGGGCGTGGGCCGTGGGGTAAACAACGTGATGAGTCCCCAGACTGTCAGGACTGCGGAGGCGATAGCTATAAAGACTCTTCCCATGATCGGGGAGTATACTGCCCGAGTCCGAAGGGCGCAATGTGAAAAATGATAGTAGCGACGCGGCAGGTATGTCATTCCGAGCCGAAGCCTCGCGCAGGCGAAGAATCTCAAACACCATCGTAATGATAAGCGAGTTGCCCCCCCTCCTTTTCACATAACGCTCGGTCTGGTGTCTTTCTTCTACAGTGACGGCAATACACGTGGCTCAACAACAAGAAGAACGGCAAGTGTTCGCAGACATCGTGACGTTGCATCAGCATGTCGTCTATCGCTACCTGCTACGCTTCACCGGCAACGTCCACGATGCGCAAGACCTTTTTCAAGATACGTTCTTACGTGCGCATCGTGCCTATGCCGCCTTGCCAGCGGATGCCGACGTGTGCGCCTGGCTCATGCGTATCGCCATTAACCTTACGAAGAATTACATCCGTGATCGCCAACGCCGCAGGCGCGTTATGCTCGAACCTGTAGGAAAGAGGGCAGATGATGAAATCCCAGAACCAAAAGACAATGCCGATACGGAGGGACTTATGATCTCGCGAGACATTGCACGTACCTTGCAAACTGCCATCGCCGCACTGCCTTTTCATCAGCGTGTGGCCTTCACCCAGCGACAGTTTGAAGGTCTCGAATATGCTACCATCGCTACCCATCTCGGATGTTCACAGGAGAGTGCCCGTGCTCACGTCTATCAGGCGCTACGCAAGTTGCGCCTCGTCTTGGATGGCACCGATGCTCGGGAACAAAGAGGATAACATCATGCCCACTATACATGCCCATTCCCTTCCCTGCGGGTTTACCGAAGATCTCTTGATCGCGGAGACTTTGGCAGAAACGACCCCTGCACTGAGCCAGCAAGTGGCTGCGCACCTTGCTAGTTGTGCTTCGTGTCGGACGTTGGTTGAACGCTATCGCGGCCTGCAAACGCATCTGCATACCTTGGCGGCAACCGACAATGCTCAGCGCGGCCTTCCACAAGCACGCCAACGGTTGGATGCCCAGTTAGCCCTGCATACGCGCCCACGACTGCAAGTGGAAATCTGGCATTCGCCGGTAGGCGATTTGCGGATCGGACGAACAGCGAAAGGTGTTGCCCTCGTCGAGTTCGTGCGACCCGACGAGCAGACCGTCGTCCCCACACAGCGGTGGAACGAGTTCACGCTTGAAAACGGCGGATTAGAGGTGCAAACCTTGATCGGACAACTCGAAGGCTATTTCGATGGCCAGACGCAGGACCTCGCCTGGCACGTCGATGACGTGTTTATGCGCAGCGACTTTCAGCGGACAGTGCTGCATGCCACGGCGGAAGTGCCCTACGGTACGGTGGTGACGTACCAAGCCATTGCCGACACTATCGGCCAGTCGAAAGCTGTCCGCGCTGTTGCTCAAGCATTGCGTCATAATCCCGTGCCCATCCACATTCCCTGTCACCGCGTCATCGGCAGCGACGGCGCGCTGACCGGCTATGCCGGTAATCTGGTCGACATCAAGAAAAAAATTCTGGAACTGGAAGGGATCCCTGTCGTTGCCACCGACAAAGGACTCGCCATTGCCCGAGGGCAGATGTACATCGGCTGGCGGCGCGACCGGTATTTTTGTCTGCCGCGCTGCACCACGTTGAAAGAACAGTCGGCTGGAGATCGTGCTTTCATTGCTTCACGTACACGTGCCGAAGCGATGGGCTATCGGCCATGCGACGTGTGTCATCCGGATCTTCAACTTTTTTCGTAAATCTCTCATTTCTATAGGAGGACGTTATGGCAGGACGTATTGACCACACCATTATCGCCGTCAACCGCTACGAACAGGCGTGTCAGTTTTATGCGTGGCTGATGCCGAAGATTGGCTATCCGCAGATGCATGACTATGGCGTAACACGGGGGTGGGCGGCGGACTCGGGCAGTTTCTGGATCAAGCAAGCCGGGGCGCAATTCGCCAGTGACACTTTTCACAAAGATCGCGTCGGGCTGTGCGAAATCGCTTTTCGTGCAGATAATCGCGCACAGATCGACGAACTCGCCCAAGGCATCGTCGCCAACGGCGGCACGATTCTCGACCCACCGCGCGAGTACGACTACGTCCCCGGCTACTACGCGGTCTTCTTTGCCGACCCGGACGGTATCAAGCTCGAGTTTGTTCATATGCCTTGAAGCCAAGCGCGTTTGTAACAAGAGTCCCCGGGGCGCGGTGCGCCGTGCCCCTCGTCCCAGGGGATGCATAACAAAATCCTGGATTCCGGGTCGCGGCCTGCGGCCTTGCCCGGAATGACGAATGCGGCAGGGCCGTCATTCCGGCGCAAGCCGGAATCCAGGGAGAGTTTGAGAAGGCTTTTGCCAAGAAATCGTTATGCGCCTCGTCCCAGGGAGACGTTTGCCGCCGAGGAAAGTTCGTGCTTTGATATCAACCACCATGAAGCACAACATCACCTTGGTCCCAGTAACAGCGGCCCTCCTCCTCGGGTGTGTTTTTCTGGTCAGTTGCCAGCGCTCTCAGCCGACTGCACGAGTCGCCTCCTCATCTGAGCAGCCAGACGTAACCATTCCTGACGATCTCCAAGAAACGGTCAACACGCTCATCCCCGCAGTAGAGACCCTCGATATCCCCAGCATCTTGAGTGCCTATGCCAAGGATTTCGTCAGTGGCACGAGACGTGACCGGGACAATGTGCGCGACGTGTTTGCGCGACTCAAAGAGAATCACGTCACACTCCAAGTGGAGCAGACCACGTTCGAGAAAGTCACCGCGACCGAGGCGCAGCTCCGTACCCAACTGCGTCTCCGCTACAACGACCGGTTCCGCGATTTGGGAGAAGGCGAAGTGGTGGTAACCGACGTGCTGCGCCACTTCTTGCGCAAAGAAGAACAGGGCTGGAAAATTTATACCGACGAACGCCTCTCCACCTATCGCGAAGGTCGTTTCGGTCAGCAACCGCCCAATGCCAAGCTTGAGGTTCCGGAGCATTTGCCCACCAATCTTGCGTATCCTGTCACCGTGACCGTCCCGCGCGAGCGCAATGTGGATTATCAAGTGATGGTGGGGAACTACGCCGAAGACCCAGCCATTCTTCCGCCTCCCGACATCGTCACTTCCCTGCCGGAAGATGGGGTACTGCACGCGAACTTGCTACCCAACCCACAAGGGCGCAGTGAGATGGTGCGCATCACCATCATTGCTGCAACACCGGACGGCCAATGGGTTGGGGCGACTACGATCTCGAAGTTTGTTCCTCGCGCCACGTCGGCAACAAAGCCGGGAGAGGCTGAGGAAGAACACGAACTCATTTGACCATGCAAGCGACGGAAAGGGGACTGTTATGATGACCGCCAATAAAATGCTCGTGCGCCGGTATTTCGAGGAAGTCTTGAGCGCTGGCAATCTGGCCCTCATCGATACACTGATCTCTCCCTCGTATGTCAGCCATTATCCCGCCGGGTACGAACTCGGCGGTGGCCCGGAAGATGTGCGGCAGATTGTCACCAGCGTGCGCCGTGCGTTTCCCAACGTGCATTTCACCGTCGAGGACGTGATTGCAGAGGACGATACAGTCGTGTGCCGCTGGACGTTCCGTGGTGAACAAGAAGGCGACTTCATGGGCATTCCCGCCTCGGGCAAGAAAGCTACGGTGATGGGCATCGCAGTCTACCGGGTGGCAAACGGTCAGATTGTCGAAGCGTGGTTTACCTGGGATGCACTTGGGCTGATGCGTCAGCTCGACGAAGAATAATCTCCACCTCTTTGTATGGCTCGCCACACACTCGTTTCGCCGCGTGGCCTCCGAGCGAAAGCCACTGCGGCGGCGCAACAGCCGCGTTTCTTTGCTTATGTCTATCGACTGGTCGCGCAAGTACCGAAAGGCACAGTCGTGACTTATGGACAGGTGGCCGCATTACTCGGCGCACCCCGCGCCGCGCGTGCCGTCGGCACGGCGTTACGTCATTTGCCGCCGCAGTTAGTGGGCACAATTCCCTGGCAGCGGGTCATCAACGCCTCCGGCGGCATCAGCTTTCGTGGCGATGTTATCCGCGTCGAGGAGCAGCGCTGGCTCTTGGAGAACGAAGGCATTGAGTTTAATCGTCACGGCAAAGTCGATCTGAAAACCCAACGCTGGGCTGGTCCGAAAAAGTGGCGCGTGCCACAGTGGAAGGGGAAGGTGTAGGTTCTACCCGGGCGGCTCGGCGAGCCGCCCTACCTTTGGAAGAACGACAGGATTACGGAATCAATACCAATTTCCCCACCGATCCGCGCGATTCCATATGGCGATGCGCTTCTGGTGCCTCGGCCATCGGGTAGCTCTTGCCGATCAGCATTTTCAGTTTGCCTTCTTTCATCAGTTGAAACGCCTTATCAACGCCAGCCTGATGTTTGTCTGGCATCGACGACACGGTGTAGAGCACGAAGCCGCTGACTTTGGTCGATTTCTGGAACAGCGACATCAAGTTCACCGGATCAGGAATCCCGCCAGCGCGACCGTACAGAATCAAATGGCCGAACGGTGCCAAGCACTTCAAGCCTTTTTCTAAGGTCGGTTTGCCGACCGCGTCAAGAATCAAGTCCGCACCTTTGTTGTCAGTGAGTTTCATGACCTCATCGGCAAAGTCCGTGCTGGCGTAATTCACGACTTCGTCAGCACCATACTGCTTCACCAAATCGAACTTACTGTTGCTTGAGACCGTGCCAATCACCCGTGCCCCAGCCGCCTTGGCAATCTGCACGGCGACAATCCCGACGCCACCCGCAGCGGAATGCACCACCACCGTTTGCCCTGGCGTGGTGGTGTGCGAGGTATGCAGCATGTGGTAGGCCGTGAGCGTCTGAATGGGAAACGCGACGCCATCTTCGTAGCCCACGTGGTCCGGCAGCGGAATGACTTGCGCCGCCGACACTGTGCAATACTCGGCGTAGGTTTTGGTGCCGATGGCCGTGACGCGCATCCCTGGCTTGAGATGGGTGACGCCTTCGCCAACGGCATCTACCACTCCAGCGGCTTCCAGCCCGGGGATGTCCGGCAGATTCGGCTTCATCAGGTATTGGCCTTGACGGAAGAGGGTGTCAGCGAAGTTGATGCCCGACGCATGCACTTTGATGCGCACCCAACCTTTACGCGGTTCCGGCACGGGCGCTTCGCCGACCTTGAGGACTTCGGGTCCTCCGAGTTCGTGAAACATGACGGCTTTCATGGGTTCCTCCTTGCGATTGATTGTGCTGCCCCTGTCCTAGCCGAAGGAAGAAAGTGACGGAAGGGCGGCGGAGAGTCGCTCAACGCCGTAACGCACCGTCACGGGCAATGGCTTCAATGACTTCACGCATGGTCCAGTCTTGCTCGCCGCGCTCAGGATGGCGCTCAGCCAGCCGCAGCTTCCCCACGGCAGCCAGCGTATCGCGTGCCCCGCTCGCCATGACGGACGAGAACCCGTAATGCTCCAACATGTCGGCCAGCTCGGCCATTTCATCTGCACGCCGCGCGGCATGTAGCGGATAGGTTGGCACCAGCCATTCCAGCGCCTGCATGATTCCTGGCAGCAGCGCGGTATAGGTCTGGAGCAAACCATCAAGAAACCCGAACTCCTTCCCTGCTGCTGTCAGTTCGAAAAGCAACGCCGCCAGCCCTTTATTCAAGCCGGAAAAAGCAATCTTGAACGCTGAGGCTTGTCCGATGCGGTCTCCTAGTTGGTGGGTTTTGATCGACGTGCCAATGCACTCCTCGAAGCGTTGAGCATCAGGTCCGCTCACGTGAAAAGTGCAGCGTCCTCGGACATCGCGTGCCGGGCCGATAATGCACGCATCCAAATAAGGAATCCCGGCTTGCGTGATGATGGCCCCGACTTCTTGCGTCGTCATCGGCGAGATCGCGTTGGCATCGACGTACAGCGGCGGATGAGCGAGATGTGCGGCCGCCGCAGCAAAGTCGGTAGCCACGGCAATGGCTGCTGCGGGAGGAATGATCGAAATGACAAGGTCGGCGCGTTCACACACGTGCCGCAGTGAGTCGAGCACCTCAATCGTCGTGCTGGCGGCGAGTCGTCGGGTACGTTCGCTGCGGCCAGCCAGCGTGGTCACCACTGAGAAGCCGTCTTCGAGCAAAACCCGCGCAACATTGTGACCCATGTCGCCGGGATACAGAATGCCGATGGTGGGCATGCAGTTCCTCCTTTATCGAGCGTGGTGGCTTGGCAGTATAACCGATGCCCCTGCCAGCGCGAGAACCACCCTGTGGCGTTGCTTTTCTTCAGGTACTGTGGCACGGGCTAAGACAAAAGAAGGAGGACCCTCTGTGGATAAAGCCAAACGCGAAAAATTTCTCAAACAACTGATGGGTCATGTTAGCGGTGCCGCGCTGTCGGGCATGATCTATGTCGGCGACCAAGTCGGACTATTCAAAGCCATGGCAGGTGCCGGCGGCCTCACGAGTGCAGAGGTTGCCACCAAAGCCGGCTTGCAGGAACGCTATGTCCGTGAGTGGCTGTCGGCGATGGCTGCTGCCGGCATCGTCGAGTATGACGCTGGCAGCGAGCGCTTTACGTTTCCCGAAGAGCACGCCGCGCTGCTGGCCGATGACAATAGCCCCAGTTTTCTCGGTGGATTGGTGCAGAGCACCATCGTCATGCTGCGGGCCGCGCCACGTGTCGCCGAATCTTTCGTGCATGGCGGCGGTGTGCCGTTTGTAGAATACGGCAAAGAGCATGTCGCGGCGATTGATCGCGGCAACCGACCGCAATACCAGTTCCATCTGGTGAAACGTTGGCTGCCTGCCATGCCTGATGTCGTGGAGCGTTTGGAAGCCGGGGCGGAAGCCGCAGATATCGGTTGTGGCAGCGGCTACCCGAGTATCCTGATGGCGCAAGCCTTTCCCAACTCGCGCTTCTACGGGTTTGATGTCAGCGAAGAATCGCTTGACCGTGCCCGCACTGATGCCCACAGCAAAGGCGTGGCCGACCGCGTCGAGTTCCAGCGGGTCTCGGCGACCGAGCTGCCGGAAACGCGCAAGTTTGCCTTCATTTCATCGTTTGATGCGATTCACGACATGGTGGACCCACGTGGTGCCTTGCGTGGCATTCGTCGAGCGCTGGCCGACGACGGCGTGTACATGATGGTCGAGCCGCGCTCCGGCGACACGCTGAGCGAGAACCTCAACGGGCAAGGTGCGCTGATGTATTCGATGAGCACGCTCCACTGCATGACCGTGTCGCTCGCTCATGGTGGTGAAGGCATCGGCACGGCCATCGGGCAGAACAAAGTGCAGGAATTAGCCGACCAAGCTGGGTTCTCCCGCGTACGCCGTCTACCCATTGAGCACTTGGCACAAGCGTTCTACGAACTGCGTCCGTAGAGTAAATCGCGGGTTGGGCGGGAATGACGACGGAACGCGCGAAATTTGGTCATTCCCGCGCACGCGGGAATCCAGGGTTTTGCTCCTGGATTCCGGGTCTCGCAGTGCTCGCCCGGAATGACGAATGCGACAGGGCCGTCGTTCCGGCGCACGCGGGAATCCAGAGAGAGGTTAAGAAGGCTTTTGCCAAGAAATTGTTATGCACCCGCGCCCTCATCCCTCCTTCCCGAACACGACGATGCGCTGCTGTTCAAGAAACTCCAGCACTTCGAGCACCGTCCAGCCCAACGGCTCAATCTCCGTACGGAGCTGCGCCAGCGTGGTTTTGTGGTCCGGCTTAATCGGCACGTTGGGGTCTTCGCCGCGATACTCGACCAAGACGAGCCGCCCTTGTGGCTTCAAGGCGCGGCGCACCTGCGCCAACGTTTCTTCCGGGTATTCCAACTCGTGATAGACATCGACCATCAGCGCGAGGTCGAGACTATTCTCCGGCAGTTTGGCGTCGGTGGGCGTACACAACACGAGTTCGATATTGCTCAGGCCAGCGGCACGCATGTTGTCTTTGAGGATGGCGAGCATTTGTGGCTGGATGTCGGTGGCGAGGACGCGGCCTTGCGGACCAACGCGCTTGGCTAAGCGCAGGCTGAAATAGCCGGTGCCCGCGCCAATGTCCGCAACCGTGTTGCCGGATTGAATGTGCAAAGCATCCAGCACTTTCTCCGGTTGTTGCACGGCATCACGGTCGGCCCGGTCGAGCCACCCCGCACCACGATAACTCATGGGCGGGGCAATCACCCGACCTTGATAGGTTTTGGGGGCCGCGTCAGATGGGAGAAGAGACTCGCTACCACTTTCGGTTCCTAGCGCTAGCACCAACAACGCCGTAAGTGCGGTGGAACGCATCCACGGCAAGGTGAAGCGCTGAGAGCTTTGTTTACGACTCAAGTACATTGGGTCAATCAAAAGTCGGTGTCTCGTTTGCGGCGAGCCACTGTTCGAGGTCCGTTACACTACGGAAGTCGAGCAATGCCTCACCGAGTAGTTCGAGCTGAGGGACCGACAATCGTTCCACATGCGCTCTCAAGGCGGGTGTTAAAACACCGCAACGGCGTTGCACGAGGCGCAAAATCAATGTCACGCCCTCTTGGCGGCGGCCTTCCAAGTGACCTTCTTGGCGGCCCTCTTGGCGGCCTTCCGCGAACACGTCTTGATAAAACTGCGTCTGTTTCAGCTCAAGGTCAGTCAGTCCTAACATGGTCTGGATCTCCTGCCGTGTCAGCCGCGGAAGCTTGTACACCAAGATGGTCTCTACCAGCTCTACTATGGCTGCCCCCTGTCCCTTGTCAACCGATGCTTGCCGCACCCGCGCCACTACGGCCTGCGCGACAGGCACGGCTTCCTGCGGTGCTGCTAACACTACTGCCATCAAGGCGAAAGGTGGTTTCTTTGAGTTCGACGGAGGTGAAACGGTAGGCGGTGGCCTGTGCCGGGACTTGGTCGATCAACTCGAAGAGCAAGTCGGGCAGGGTCTGGAACAAGCGATAGAAGAGACTGTCGGTTTTCATAGGGGGAAGGCCTGTGCCACTTCGCGCTTGTTTGTAGCATGGGTGAGGCGGCATTGCAGGCGGGCCGCGCGGTAAGTCACTCCTACCGATATTCTTGCCCTCGAAACGACAGCCGATGGCGCGAGTCGTGAGGACGCTGGTGTCAGCGTAGTGTCCCCACGAGGGGTGTGCCAAACCGCTGGAAGATGATATGGGCGTGAAGGCCAAGACGGGCGCGAGGTCTCGTGTCTCGCCAACAACAAAAGGAGGCAGTCAGCATGGGTACGATTCGTGGCGATCAAGTCATTGCACAGTGTTTCAAGAATGAAGGGGTCGATACCTTCTTCTTTATGATGGGTGGACCAACCAGCGGCACGGCGGGTGCGTGTCTCGACCTGGGTATGCAGGGGATTTACGTCCGGCACGAGCAAGCCGCCGCCATGATGGCGCATGCCTACGCGCGGGTGACCGGCAAGCCGGGGATTTGCATCACGCCTTCTGGCCCTGGCACAGCCAATGCCGTCACTGGCCTCGCCAACGCTTGGGCCGATGCCTCGCCGATTATCGCGATTGGTGGCTCTGCGCCGATGCGCGCCTCGACTTTGGACTCGTTTCAGGAGATGGACCAAGTGGCAATGATGAAGCCAGTCGTCAAAGCCGCCTATCGCGTGGATATTGCTTCGCGCATTCCTGAGTTCGTGAGTCTGGCGTTCCGCGAAGCTATGGACGGCAAGAAGGGTCCGGTCTATCTGGATCTTCCCGGCGATATCCTCGCTGCCAAACTGGATGATGAGAAACTCTACTGGCCGACGCAGTATCGTGTGGACTCCCGCCCTGCTGGCGATCCGGCCCTCGTCCGACGTGCGGTCGAACTCTTGGCTGGAGCGAAACGCCCACTGCTAGTGACCGGCAGTGGCGTGTTGTGGGCGGATGCTTCGTCAGACCTGCAACAATTCGTGAACGCTACCGGCATTCCGTTCTTCACTACTCCACAAGGGCGCGGGGTGATTCCTGAAGATCATCCACGGGCGTTTCCTGCCGCCCGCTCCATGGCCTTCCGCGAAGCCGACGTTGTCCTCGTCATCGGCGCACGGGCGAACGCCATGCTTTCGTTCCTCCGCGCCCCGCGCTTCTCGCCGGATGCAAAGTTCATCAACGTCAACCTTGATGGCAAAGAGATCGGCCATAATCGGGGTGTCGAAGTCGGCATCGTCGGCGACGCCAAATTAGTGCTCCAACAGATGATCGCCGAAGCCGCTGGAAAAATGGACGGACGACAAGAGACCGCCTGGGTGGCGCAGCTTGCCGCCAAGCAGCGCTCGAACGAAGAGCGTTCGGCGGAAGTGTTGCACTCCAGCAAAGTGCCGATTCATCCGCTGCGGCTGTGTCGTGAAGTGCGGGAAGTCATCTCGCGCGACACGATTCTCGTGGTCGATGGCCATGAGATCCTCAACTTCGCCCGGCAATCCATCCCTGTGTTCGAGGCTGGAACCAGCCTCAATGCTGGGCCGCACGGTTGCATGGGCATCGGCGTGCCGTTTGGCATCGGTGCCAAAGCCGCGCGTCCAGACAAGCCGGTCGTAGTGTTGAGCGGCGATGGAGCCTTCGGCTGGAACGGCATGGAGATGGATACCGCCATTCGCCACAAGCTAGCCATCGTAGTGGTCGTATCCAACAATGGCGGGTTCACCTCGCGCCAGACCGGACGGATGTCGGCAGGCAACATCGGCCCGGCCAACATCGGTCGCGACCTGGGCCATCAACGCTACGACAAAATGGTGGAAGCCCTGGGCGGATACGGCGAGTTCGTCGAGAACCCCAACGATATTCGCGCTGCTATCGAACGCGCCTTTGCCAGCGGCAAGCCGGCGCTGGTGAATGTGTGTACCGACCCCGAGGCGCAAGCCGCTACCGACATGGGATTTGGTGGATATTGATATGGACAAGATCATTATCAAAGCCTGCTTGAACGGCGGACGTGGACGCGAGCAGAGCCAGCACGTGCCCTGGACGCCACAGGAAATTGCCGACGAGGCGCAACGCTGCGCCGAAGCTGGCGCGTCGATTGTCCACATCCATGCACGCACGGCCACCGGCGGCACCAGCTACGACCCGGCGTGGTACACCGAAGCCGATCGCCTCATTCGTGCGCGGACAAACCTCATCGTCAATCACACCACCGCACGCCTGCCCGACGCTTCTATCGAGCAAGTGCTGCGCTATCTGCGCGAGACGCCCGAGCCGGTGGACATGGTTTCCTTGAACACCGGCAACATCGTCATTAACTCGCCATTGAAAAACGGCACACGCAACACCTTAGCGATTCCCAATTCCTACGAGGACATTCGCCAGACCATTCTGGCCTGTCGCGAGCGCGGCATCGTGCCAGAGCCTGCGGTCCTCGACACGGGGTTTCTCACCAACGTGGCCACCCTGGTGGAAGACGGCACCCTGCCGACACCGCGCTACTTGCTGGTGGAATTTTCTGGACGCTTCGGCGACGGGTTACAGCTCATGCCGGGCACCCCGCGCAGCTACTTTTACATGACCGACTGCGTGAAAGAGCTGTTCCCAGGTGCCATCTGGGCGGCGCATGGGACTGAAGACAGCGTCTTTACCATTGGGGGCTTGGCCATCGCCACCGGCGCACATCTGCGCGTCGGCTTCGAGGATCGTGCCACGCTGATTGACGGCTCTCCGGCAAGAAGCAGCGCGGACTTCGTGACCTGGGCGGTCGAAGTCGCCCGCGCCCATGGACGCACTCCAGCCACGCCGCAGGAAGCACGTGCGATGATTGGGTTGCCGGTACGATAAAAATTGCCCTTCTTGGACTCTGAGTCCAGAAGGGCAATTCATGCATCACTTCTCCAGTATCTAAGAAGCTATGCGCTCGACTCTGGCAAGTTTTTCGAGGCGCCACCACCAATGGGAAGGAGGGACGGTGGCTTGTTTGCGTATTGCTTCGAGATCCGCCACACAAACAACGCTCGCATACAGCCGAGCTGCCGCTTCGAGAAAGAGTGAATCTGCTTCTTCCAAAACCTGTTTCTCCTCCTCACTCAGGGTATCTTCTTGTCGCGCAAGCACACTGCGCAGGTCGAGAAGCTCTAGAATCTCAAAACCGCTGACCTCGGGATAGCAAACTCCGCGATGGAAATCGGCTACAAGTTGCTTTGTGGTTTTCACGCCAACACCTCTCGTGCGGTGCCAATAAAGAGGAATCCTCGCTTCTTCAAGTAGTCGTCTATGTCGTCGGGAGGGAACGCCGTTTCGAGGATTCCCTTTCTGCTTGTAATTACCAGCCATTCCGCATTTTGGACATTACCTCGCACAGCATAATACCGTTCCTCTCCGAAACGATAGAGATAGACTGGATTTTCATCGTCGAGGATGAGACTCTTTATTAGCCGTTCGTAATCTTTCAGCGATGAATCCGCAGGAAGATGGCCGAGCGTTTTCCTTTTTCCCAGATGAGTCAGCGCTTTTCCTGGTTTCCAGCGCACCCGGCGTCATAAAAGCCGTATGGCCGTAGCTGCTTCTCGCGCGATCTTGGCTTCTTCCATACTCTATCCTTGATGCAGCTTTGACTCCGCCTTCATTCCCCGCTACTCATAGCGCAAAAGGAGGAGGTATCCGATGCCACTGCCGTTAGAACAGATTCGCGTGATCGACTTAACTCGCGCACGCTCTGGCCCGACTTGCGTGCGCCAGCTTGCCGACATGGGTGCGCAGGTCGTCAAGGTCGAACAACCCGACGATGAAGAGGGTGTCAGCCGTCACAACTCCGACTTTCAGAACCTGCATCGCAATAAGCGCAGCCTCGTGCTGAACCTCAAAGACCCGCGCGGCCTCGCGATCTTGAAACGGCTGGCGGCCACGTCCGACGTGTTGGTGGAGAATTACCGCCCTGATGTAAAGAAACGGCTGGGGATCGACTATACCGACCTGCGGCCGCTTAACCCGCGCCTGATTTACGCCAGTATTTCCGGCTTTGGCCAGACTGGACCGTACCAAGGTCGCCCGGGATACGACCAGATCGCCCAGGGTCTGGGTGGACTTATGAGCATTACTGGACCTCCGGGCGGCGGACCGTGGCGTGTTGGTATTCCCATTGCCGATCTCAGCGCTGGTCTTCTGGCCGCACAAGGCGTTTTAGTCGCTCTTTTCGAGCGCGAACGTTCAGGCGAAGGACAGTGGATTCACACTTCATTACTTGAAGCCATGGTTTCCATGTTGGACTTTCAAGCGACCCGCTGGCTCATGGACAAAGAAGTGCCGCCACAAGCTGGCAACGATCACCCTACCGGCATTCCCACTGGCGCGTTTCAGACTCAAGACGGCTACATGAACATCGCCGCCAGCGGTCAACATATGTGGCGACGCTTATGTGAAGCGATCAATGCAGTGGAACTGTTCGATGATCCGCGCTTCTCCTCGCCGGGGCGGCGCTCGCGAAATCGCCACGAACTCAATCCCCTGCTAGAGCAAAAACTTCAGAGCAGACCAACCGCAGAATGGGTGGATATCCTCAACGCTGCTGGGGTGCCGAGCGGCCCGATCCTTGCGATTGACCAAGTCTTCGCCAACGAACAAGTGCAGCATCTCGGATTAGCGCGACCGATTCAGCATCCGCAGCTCGGCCAGATCAACATCCTCGGGCATCCGGTCACGCTCAGCCGCACGCCGGGAGGAGTGCGCACGCCGACCCCGGAGAAGGGTGAGCATACCGAGGACATTCTCCGCGAATTGGGCGTGCATGAGGAAGAGATTGCGCAGTTACGACAGGAGAAGGTGATTTGAGGGGTTCTCTCCTTGACTCTTGCTCAGGGTCCGCGAAATAATGCCGCTCCAATCGGAACGACCCTAGTCTTCTGAAGAAAGCTTACTGAGTGAACTCCTTGGATACACACGAACTCCCACCACACCAACGCTTTACTATCGACGGACGCGAGCCGCAGGAAGTGAGCATGCCCGAGTCGGTCGAACAACTGGCCGCCACGTTACGCCACGCTGACGAGCAACGCCGCGCCGTGGTGCCGACTGGTCTTGGTGCGTTCCTTCATCTCGGTGCGTTGCCTCGTAAGTATGATGTGGCGCTCTCGCTGCAACATCTTAATCGCGTCGTCGATTATCAACCGACGGATATGACGGTGACAGTCGAAGCCGGGATGCCGTTGACCCAACTGCAACAGGTGCTGGGTGAGCATGGCCAATGGCTGCCGATTGACCCACCGCTGCCGGAACGCGCCACTATTGGCGGCATTCTCGCCGCCAATCTCAGCGGCCCTTCCCGGCTCATGCACGGGACGATCCGCGATGCCCTACTGGGTCTGAAAGCCGTACGCGCCGATGGCACGGTGATGAAGGGCGGTGGCAAGGTCGTCAAAAACGTCGCTGGCTACGATATTCCCAAACTGTTCTGTGGATCGTTCGGCACCTTGGGGGTGATCGTTGAAGCTACCTTCAAGGTGCTCCCGCGCTCCGAGGCGCAGGCGGTCTTGGCCTTTGCTTGCCTCACGCCCGACGCGGCGATGAACGTAGTCCTAGGCGTCACCGGGTCTGAACTGCAACCCGCTTTTCTGGAAGTCGCTAACTTCGCGCCGCTCGCGTCGTTCAACAGCCCCCAGCCTTATCGCCTCTTTGTCGGCTTCGCTGGCATTGCAGAAGAGGTGCAGTACCAATGCCGGCGTTTGCGGACCCTCGTCGGCGCACCTGGTGTAGTTGAGTTGGAGAGTGGAGAGGAACAAGCGCAAGCCCTCGTGCCGACCTTGCGCGACTTTCCTGTAGCCGGGAGCGCACTCTTACGCTGCAAGGCGAGCCTCTTGCCTACGAAGGTCGCCTTGTTCTGTCGAGAGGCGGAAGCCGAAGCCCAATCACGCGGCCTTGCCACTCAACTGCTCGCGCATGCTGGGAACGGCATTGTCTACAGCCGCTTCACGACGCTGGATGAGCTGCCTCAAGAGAAGCTGATCTCATTTATTGACTGGCTGCGCATCCTCAGCAAAAAACTCGAGGGCTACCTCGTGGTCGAAGACCTCGCACCGGCTCTGAAAGAGCGGGTCGATGTCTGGGGCCATGTGGGCGGAGCCTTTCCTCTGATGAAACGACTGAAAGACACCCTCGATCCCAACGGGACACTGAATCCCGGGCGGTTTGTAGGGGGAATCTGAATCGTGAGTCGCGTTCGTGGCTCGTGGCTCGCAAACACGAAACATGAGCTACGAGCACAAGCATAAGCCACGAGCCACGAGCTACGAAAGATCATTTGCCTATGACTGCTACTCCTGTAAATTTCGTCGATCACGAAAAATTCTTCGATTGTGTCCATTGCGGACTCTGTCTCTCTTTTTGCCCGACTTATGTGGAGCTGGGCACGGAGATGGACTCACCGCGCGGTCGCGTTGCTACCATGCGGGCCTTGCAAGAAGGGCGGCTCCCGCTTGATGCGGAAGTCGTGCGCCACCTCGACCTCTGTCTCGGGTGCCGCGCCTGTGAGACGGCATGCCCCTCGGGTGTTCACTATGGCGAGCTGATTGAAGGCGTTCGTCCCTATATCGAAGAGCACTATCAACGCCCGCCGCTGGAGCGTTTCAAGCGGCAAGCGATCAACACCATTTTTCCCAATCCGCTGGGGACGCGGGCGTTTGCCTTTCTGCTCAAAACCGGCGCGGCCTTGGGTCTTGGTCGCCTCGCGCGGTGGGAGAAACTTCCCGAGCAACTGCGCTATTGGTTTGGTTTGCTGCCCGAACCCGGTGGTGTCACTGCTGCGACCTTGCTCGAACGCTATCCTGCCATTGGCGAGAAACGCTACACCGTGGCTCTGTTGGCTGGATGCGTCATGCCAGCGGTGTTTGGTGCGACCAACGAGGCCACAGTCAAAGTCCTGCGCCATAACGGCTGCGACGTACTGGTCCCGCGTGAGCAGGGCTGTTGCGGCGCATTGTTGCTACACGGTGGCGACAAGAAAACCGCGCTTGATCTCGCGCGTAAAAACATCAACGTTTTCAGCCGCCTCGATGTGGATGCCTTGATTATCAACGCGGCAGGCTGTGGCGCGATGATGAAAGAATACGGCGAGCTGTTCAAAGATGACCCTGTCTATCACGAGCGGGCCGAGCGCCTTGCTGCCAAAATGAAAGATGTCGCAGAGTTTCTCGGTAGCATTCCTTTGCAGAATCCCACGCGTGAAGTCCGTGCCACAGTCACCTATCACGACGCTTGCCATCTCGCGCACGGTCAGGGTGTACGCCAACAACCGCGCACTTTACTCCAAGCTATTCCTGGTCTGCGCATCGTCGATCTCAACGAGTCGGATTGGTGCTGCGGCAGCGCTGGCACCTATAATTTAACGGAAACTGAGATGGCGCATCGTCTCCTCAATCGCAAGATGGACAATATCCAAGCTACCGACGCGGATCTCGTTGTTGCCGGTAACCCCGGCTGTCTTATGCAGATTCGTGCTGGCCTGCAACAACGTGGTCTTGCCACGAAGGCGATTCACATGGTGGATCTCTTGGCTGAGGCCTACGAAGACAACGCCTAACCCAACACGAGTCCGTTTCGCCCAGCAGGGCAGGAGGGAGTGCTATGCGTTTGCTCAGATTTATCGGCGGTCTTGTTGTCGTTGCTGCTTTAGCCAGCACATCTCCCGCCTACGCTGAAACCGCTACTCCAGCCAAGCCGCACATTTTCTTCGGCATCCAAACCGCGCATCAAGTGCCGTCGCTTGACGACTTGATCCAGCTTTGGCAGGACGCAGAAGGTTGGGGCTACGACACCCTGTGGCTGAACGATCACATGATGCAGTTCGGCAAAGAAGACGGTCCCGCCTACGATGCCTGGGCCTTGTTGCCGGCCTTGGCGCAAAAGACCTCGCGCGTCCGACTCGGAGTCCTCGTTACCGACAATCTGTTTCGTCATCCTGCCGTCTTGGCCAAGATGGCGACCACCGTTGACATCTTGAGCAAAGGGCGACTGGAAATGGGTATGGGCGGCGGCTGGTTCCAGCGCGAGCATGAGGCCTATGGCATCGATTTTCCCTCGAACCGAGAACGCATGGCGCGGCTCGACGAAGCCTTACAGGTGCTCAAGGCTCTGTGGACACAGCCGGAGGCGAATTTCGCCGGCAGATATTATCGACTTGCCAAAGTGCCGTTCATGCCCAAATCTCCTCAGAAACCCTACCCGCCCATCACCATCGGCGGGCAAGGCGAGCGCCGTACGCTGCCGCTGGTGGCGCGTCACGCCGACAAATGGAGCCTTCCGGCGGGGTTCACTCCTGAGAGAGTCGCGGAGAAAGCCAAAGCCTTGACGGCTGCGTGCGCCGAGATCCAGCGCGACTGCTCACGCATGGACAAGTCGTATCAAACTTTTCTCGTCTTTTCGTCGGAGCAAGCGAAAATCGATCAGGCCGTGCAGCAACTGACCCGTTACTATAAAGGCATGACCCCAGAGGACGCCAAACGCACGATTATTGCCGGGACAACGGCGGAAGAGATCAAGGCACAAATTCGTGAGTTCGTCGCCGCTGGGATTACGCACTTCATTTTTACTGCACGCTCGCAACCGTATGACCGCGAGGGCTTCCGGCGCTTCGCCCAGGAAGTCATGCCGGCGTTCCGTTAAGAGGCTATCTGCCAGCTACTCGTCCCGGACTTGTCGCACGAACTCGGCCATCGCTCGAGCTGCGTCGTGCTTTTCGGCGAGTAAACCGTCAATCACGCCATCACGATCCGGTGCCGGGCGATTCTGGCTAACCTTCCATTTGCCAATCAGCCGCGCGAGCTGAATTTCTACCCCGATAATTGCGCCGAGCTGTTTGTCGATAAACTCTGCCGGGGCATCGGTGACACGCCACGGCTTGCTCCTCCCAGCTTCATAACGGTTGGTCAACTGAGTCACGAACGTGCGTAGCCATTCCGGGTCGTCAACCAAGCGCAAAGTGCCATGCGCATGGACCACCGCATAATTCCAGGTTGGTACCACTTTCCCGGTCTCCTGCTTGCTCGGATACCACGACGGTGAAATATAGGTCCCAGAGTTTTGGAAAACGACGAGTGCTTCGGTGCCCGGTGACGAGTCTCGCCACAGCGGATTCGCACGCGCGATATGGCCACGCAGCGTCCCCAAAGGACTGGGCTGTGGATCAATCTCGAAGGGAAGGTGGTTCGCATCAAGGCCGTGCGGCGTCAGCGTCACCAGCGTTCCGAGTGGCTGTTCTCGGATGAACTGGCGCAGCACCTCGATGCGGGTTTCCTCGAAATGCTTGGGGACATACATAACTGCTGCTCGTTCGACTGCTGGTACCGATGTCGCCTATGCTGCCAAGCGATCAAGCACGACTGGCATGCCTTCGGACGGTGCGAACGTGACCCCGCGTCTGACAACACGCACAGTCCGCCCGGGAGCGGCATGTAAGGTGACGCGGGAGAGGACGCGCGCTAGCACGATCTTCATCTCGTAGAGGGCAAACGCCGCGCCCAAGCAGTAGCGGTTGCCGCCACCAAACGGAAAGAACTCATACGGACTCGGTCGCTTCACAAGAAAACGGTCAGGATCGAAGCGTTCTGGTTGCGGCCAGACTGCGGGGTGATGATGCGTGAGATAAATACACGCCGTGGCGACGACACCAGCAGGTAACTCGCGCCCGCCGATGCGTACGGGTTCGCGGACATAGCGGCCAACGACCGGCACGATGGGAGTCAAGCGTTGCGCTTCTTTAATAACGGCGTCGAGATAGTCGAGCTTCTGCAAGTGTTGCGGCTGCACCGGGTCAGCACCGACAACTTGGTGGAGTTCGGCTTTGAGCTTGTCCACGATTTCTGGCCGTTGGAGCAGATGATGAAACGTCCACGAAAGCGAGGTGGCCGTTGTTTCGTGACCAGCCACCAGCATAGTCACCAGTTCGTCCCGCAGCTCAATGTCCGTGAGCGGCTGGCCTTGCTCGTCCCGTGCCTCAATCAACATCGAGAGAATATCCGTGCGCCCGGCAGCACCGGCGGCTCGACGTTGGCTGATTGCCTCATAGAGTGCTTGGTCTACTTCTCCGATGAGTTGCATGAGCCGTTGCCGATTGGTGAAGGGACCGAGCAGCCGAGGAAACCAGGGAATCAGGTTGAGGGGATTAGTACCGAGCGACAGAAGTTCGATAAGCAACGCTCGCAGGTGCGAGAACTGCGCGCCTTCTTCAATGCCGAAGACCGTGCGTAGAATGACATTCAGGGTGATTTCTTGCATCTCCGCTTGCATTGGGAACGCACGTCCCACCGGCCAGCGGTTGATCGTCTGGTCAGTGATATCAGCCATAATCGTGCTGTACGCCTGCATCCGCTCGCCATGAAACGGCGGCATCAAGAGCTTGCGTTCTTGGGCGTGGCGTGCACCGTCGAGTACAAGAACGGAGTGCTGTCCGACCAGCGGTTGAACGATAGCACGAGTCTGCCCGGCTGGCATTTTCTCGGGATCACTGGTGAAGATATCTTTGACCGCCTCGGGGCTGCTAAAGAACACCAGCGGTGGATTGGCAGGAAGACGCACGGTGAAGCAGTCGCCGTAATGCCGTGCCGCCTGTTGCATGAATGGAATGGGGCGGAACAGCCAGTGGAGCAGTTGGATACTCGAAGGCAGCTTTGGGCCGGATGGTGTAGATATCATGCCAAACAGCCTAGAAAACTGTCGCTGGGCGGGCAAGCCCAGATGGGGATGGGCAAAAAATAAAGAGAACAGATCGTCAAGCAAGCGCTACGCTTCTCGGCAGGATCAAGGCAGGGATCTGGGGCATTCATTCCTCAGCGACCTTAGCGTACAGGTAAACGAGCCCGTCATTTCGCGAACAGACACAAAAGGAGGAGATAAACATGGCTCATGATCGTGTAGCAGTCGTAGCTGGTGTCGGTCCAGGCATCGGCGCACGGTTCGTAGAAACATTCGCGCAAGAAGGGTATCGCGTTGTCGCGCTCGCCCGCAGTGCCGATAATCTTGCTGTCATCCGTGCTGGGCTGGGAGCGCTGGCAGATCGCTGCGTCTTCTGGCCGACCGATATTACCGATCAAGCGCAGGTGACGCAGATGTTCGCTCGCGTGCGCAGCGAGTTGGGACCCGTCAATCTACTCATTTGCAATTCCGGCGGCGGCGCGAAACGCGGCTCGTTTCTCACCGTCACCCCGGACGATTTCATGAAGAACCTGCGCGGCGGCGTTTTTGGTCCATTCCTATGCGCCAAGGAAGCGATTCCCGATATGCTTGCTCACGGTGGTGGCACGGTCGTCTACATCGGCGCGACCAGTTCCGTGAAGGGCTACGCGAAGTCCTCAGCTTTCGCGACAGGAAAATTTGCTCTTCGTGCCTTGGCTCAGTGTAATGCCCGTGAGTTCGGGGCGCAGGGTATCCACGTGTTTCACGTCATTATCGACGGTGGCATCGACGATATTCCATTGGGAGAAGACCGTGCGGTGCAGCCCGGCATGCTCGACTCGCGCTCAATCGCTCGCGTCGTCGCGCAAGGCGTTGCCCAACCCCGTGACACCTGGATGCATGAGATTGACATTCGTCCATCGGTGGAAAATTTCTGAACAGTCGCCCTGATTACCATACTCACCTAGGAGGTTTCCCATGTCAGAAACACACGCGCACTTTACCGGGTCAATTCCAGAAATCTACGATCGCCATCTCGGTCCAGTCATTTTCTCTCCGTATGCCATAGATCTTGCTCGTCGCCTCGCTCCTCTCGCAAACGGCCCGGTGCTAGAAACCGCTTGCGGCACCGGCATCCTCACCCAGCAGTTATGTACACAACTCCCTGCCACCGCACCTCTGACGGCCACGGACCTCAACCCACCGATGATCGACTATGCTCGTGCGAAGTTGAGTGACGCTGGGCGAGTGACTTGGCAACAAGCGGACGCAGCCGCATTACCATTCGCGGCAGCAACGTTCGCTGCTGTCGCTTGTCAATTCGGCGTGATGTTCGTACCCGACAAGCCAGCATTCTTTCGTGAGGCACGCCGGGTACTGCAAGAAGGTGGAGTATTCGCCTTTAACGTCTGGGATAGCTTGGCGCAAAACCCGTTCGCCCGCCTTGCCCACGAGACGATCAGCGGATTCTTTCCCGTCAACCCACCTCCCTTTTTCCAGATTCCTTTTGGCTTCCACGATGCCGACGTTCTTCGCAATTTCTTGACCGCAAACGGCTTTGACCATGTGGAGATTGAGCGCGTCAGCCGCGAGACGGTGAGTCCATCGGCAGAGTCGTTCGCTACTGGGCTGGTGCGAGGAACGCCTGTCAGCAACGCGATTCAGGAACGTGGGGCGTCTTTCGAGGATATCGTCGCGGCGGTGGCGGCGGCACTCACGCGTGAAGGCGGAGCCCAGCCGTTTCGCTCCACCATGCGAGCCGTTGTAGTCACGGCACGCGCAAAATAAAGCGAAAGAGGGCAGCAGCTTCCCCCTGTTTACGGCAGGCGTCTTGAGCGGACGCCTCGCCTGCACCCACTTGTGTCACAGAAAAGTTTCTCCGCGTCGAATATGCTCGATCCACACACGCTTCGCGCCTAAGGCCAACAGGCGTGCGTTTTCTGGATCATCCAGCGCCAGGACTGGTTTTCCCCAGGACACGACTTCGTCACACAGCTGCTCAAGCCGGCCTCGTGGTGTGGCATGAGCAATCAGGAGTGCATCCGCCAGCGCAGCAACGAAGCGATTGCGCTCCAGCGCGTGCTGCGTCGTGGTTTCTTGCTGTGCAGAGGAAAACGGGGAGAGCAACAATAAATGCTCTCGCGCCAATGCCGCTTTCCATGCGCTGCTGAGACGCAGACGGTCCAGGCTTCGTGCAGGACACAAGATGACTGATGCGCCGTGCTGGAGAAGCGTCGTCAGACACTCTTTCTCCATAGGCGAGTGAAACCCGCTCAGCACAGTTACCCCAGCCTCACTCAATGCCCGGGCGAGATCATACGTGCGTAAAATAATGGCTTCAGAACATTGCACGGAACAAAACAGTGCCACGACAGGCTTACGACGTAGCAGTGCCAGCGACCCGCGCGCCGTGAGTATCGCTGGAATCTGGTCCGCAAGATGCAGAAAAAGAGAAGGCGGGTAGGCGGGGTCCGTGCTAGGGATACGCATCAACTCATCCATAGCAACAGGATGAGCATAGGAGGCTGTCTCTTGTCAAGGAGAAGAGGAAAGCGAATGACTAGAACCTCTCCCTAAGCCTCCTAATGCTGTCATTCTGAGCCGTGTCAGCGGCGAAGAGTCTCGCTTTGAGATCCTTCGCTGCGCTCAGGATGACATGGCCGTGGAGTTTAGGGATGACTTCTAGGGTGGAGATCACCCCCGCCCATCTGGTGACTGAAGCCGGCGATGGCGGTGAACATGATGGCGGCCAGCTGGTGCGTTTTGGCTTGCGCCACTTCGGCTATAGCAAAGATCCCTTCAGGCGTCCCCTCTCCTCCGGGAGCGTTGTCCGTTAAAACTCGTAGGCCATCGCCAACCCACCGTAGGCGTTGAAGTCCGGTGCTGGCTCAAAGAATCTGTTTGCAGCGGCATTGAGTCGCACGAGACCGTTGTAACGTTCATTGGTCAAGTTATTAAGCCCGACAAACGGTGCGAGCCGGATGCTGCCAAGGTTCACCTCATAACCGAAGCGGAGATTCAGCACGGTGTAGGCGTCATTCTGAAAGGTGTTGGCGTCGTTGGCAAAGAAGTGATCCACAAAGAAGATGTTGAACGCGCCGTACAGCCCGGAGCGGTGCGAGTACAACAGCTCGGTGAACAGTTGATTGGGCGGAATGCCAGGCTCGTCGTTGTCACTGAAGTCGCTCGTTGAAGTTCGATAGCGGTCAAAGCTGGCCTCTAAATAGGTATACGCCAGCGACCAGACCAAGTTTTGCATGATGGGATAATCGAAGTGAAACTCTACGCCACGCCGCGTCGAGCGCCCGGCATTGCGAAAGAAGGTGCGTCCCGATGACCCCTCGAATTGAATCAGTTCGTCATCCAACACGATCCAGAACAAGGCCACGTCATAGGAGAGGCGATCAAGTACGGTACCACGTGCGCCGACTTCGTAGTTAATGGCCTTTTGCGGCTCGATGTCTGGGTTGAAGCCGCCACCTTCATTGGGGTTGGCAAACTCAGTCGTCGTCGGCACTTGAAACGCTGTGGACACGTTGCCGTACAAAGTTAGGAACGACCACGGGCTATAAAGAATGCCGCCCATAGGACTGAGCTGGGTCATGGTGCGGCTGCCAGACTCGTTGCCATCAGAAAGGAACTGATCCTCCACGCCAAATTCTATGCTGTCGTAACGCAGGCCAAAACTGAGTTGAAGATTGTCCTGTAAGTAGAATTCATCGCGTATGAACGGCCCAATGCTCGTCACATCCTCGTCTTGGTGGAAACGCTTCTTGCCGCGATTATCGTTCAGATTATTGAAGCGTCGCCGATTATCGAGCTGGTATTGCGTATCGAGACCGATGATCAAGCGATTGCGAAACCCGCCAATCGGCGTGTCGATACTGTATTTCACGCCGCCACCAACGCCGAAGCGATCAAACACCACGATACCGCCACCTGCACTGGGAAAGATGGGCAATTTGCCTGTGAATTGGCGAAACATCGAGTACTGTGTGATAGTGAGTTCGTGCCCGGGCAAGATCTCATGACGATACACGAACCCCAATTTGCCCTGACGGAGCCGCTCTCCTGCATCTTGGATCACGTTGACATCCCGCGCTTGGCGGCGATTGGCCGCGACTTGCAGTACCGTCAACCCACCAGCGTCTTCCGCCAGCGGCGCATCGGTAAAGGTCAGCAGCGTGGTCAGATCCGCCTGCTCAGAAATCGTGTAGCGGAGTTTGCCATTGGCAATAACATTCTGCGCACGGCTCTGATCGCGAAAGCCATTGATGGTGAAATAAGAGGTATTGAAAAAATAATTGAGCTTGCCGATCTGTCCGCCAGCTTTGGTCTGATATTTCTGCATGCCGAAATAGCCGCCCGTCAAGCGGGTTTCGAGAAACGGACGCGCAGGACCATCTTCGGTGATGATATTGATGACCCCGCCCGAAGCGTTACCATAGAGTGAGGACACCGGTCCCCGCAGGACTTCGATGCGTTGCACCGCACCTAAGTCGAGAGTGTCGATTTCTGTCTGTCCATCGGGCGACGTTTCCGGCAGGCCATCGACGATCAATTTAATCTCGCGGATGCCGAAGGCAGCCCGTGTGCCGAACCCGCGAATCGACAAGCGCTGATCTTGTGCGAAGTTGAAATTATTCTGAGGAAACACACCTGGCACGCGGCTCAACGATTCATCAAGGGTAATGGTCGGCTGTCCGAGTTGGATATCACTCTGCTCGACAACACTTACCGCCGCTGGCACCTCAGTAATCGGCGTATCGCTTCGCGTGGCCGAGACCACCACCGGAGGCAGCGTCGTTGTCGTTGTCTTCTCTTCTGTAGATACGGTCGCGCTTGCTTGTGTCGCTGCACCTTGCTCCGCTGTGGTTGGAGGCGAGGCTGGCGGTGTTTGGTCTTGCGCCCAACTCTGCTCCCAGAGGAACACAGCAAGAAAGAGGATCGCAAGAGTCGGTTGACGCAATTGGCGATTCGCTTGGGGGTTCCGGTTGTATTGGTGGATAGACATGGACTTTTCTTTATGACCTTCTCGCGTAGAGGGCAACAGCCTCGACCGCAGAGACTCGCTTGCTTGACTCTTGCCACAGGTCCGGCCATAGTTGCGGCGCGGAGTAGGAACGATGAATATCCAGATTTTTGGCGTTAACAAATGCGCTGAGACTCGCAAAGCACAGCGGTTCTTTAAGGAGCGCGGCATTCGCTTTCAGTTCGTCGATTTAGCTGAGAAAGGGCTTTCGAAAGGCGAGCTGCGGTCGGTGGCAGCAAAAACGCAATTGGAACCATTGCTCGACCGCGCCAGTCCGCGCTTTGCGGCAAAAGGGTTGACCCACGCTTGGCTCGACGCACCCAAGATCGAAGGTCTGCTCCTCGATGATCCACTGCTCTTCCGCACCCCTATCGTTCGTAACGGCAAAGACGCGACGGTAGGGTATTGCCCGGAGGTGTGGAAAACTTGGCAGTCTTGAGCGAGGGGGGGTGCATGTGTCAGCCATTGCCACCTTTTCTGATGCGGCATATATCTCTCGCGGGAGAGGAAGAGTTATGCCAGAACGGCACGAACGTATTCTCGATGAAACTGAAGCGGCGAGCTGGGTACACGACGGGATGACCATTGCCGTGGGGTCGCCGGCTCCGATGATGCTCCTCCGCCACATCATCCGACGTGGCGTCAAAAATCTCACCGTGGTCGATAGCGGACTGAGTCTCGATCTCCTTATTGCTGCCGGCTGTGTGCGGAAAGTGGTGAGCTATTACGCTGGCGGTGGCTTCGGTGTGCCGGTGGCACCATCGTTTCGCCGTGCGGTGGAACGTGGCGAAATCGAAGTGTGGGAGTGTGAAGAAGGTATTCTCACCACCGGCCTGCAAGCTGCGGCTCAAGCCTTACCTTTTTTACCTTGGCGTGGTGGTGTTGGCACCTCACTCCCCGAGATCAACCCTGATCTGAAACTGATGCAGGACCCGATTCGCGGCGAAACCTTAATCGCCGTGCCGCCGATTAAGCCAGATCTCGCGCTGCTCCATGCCGCGACGGCTGATGCGTATGGCAACGTCCAGCATTGTGGTGGTCCAGGGTGGTTAGACCTGTTCCTCCACCGTGCGGCGGATCGTACTCTCGTGCAAGTCGAGCGCATCATTCCGAATGAAGAAGTGCGTGCGAATCCTTGGGCGACGACCATTGCTGGGGCCGATGCGATCGTGCGTGCTCCCTACGGCGCACATCCGTTCTACAGCCGTGGGTGCTACGTGCAAGACAATGCCTTCTTGCGGACCTACGTGGAAGCCGCGACTGCGGCGCAAACAGGAAAACCGGAGTCCCTTCACCAGTATCTGACCTACTATTGTCGCGAACCAGCCACGCATGGCGATTACCTCGAACGGGTTGGAATAAAGCACTTGCTCGGGCTGTATGAATACTAGGAGCCTCTCCGGGGAACAGCGGATGGCATGTCATGTCGAGTGGAGCGAGACATCTTCCTTGAACGGGTCAGGCAAGATTCTTCGCTACGCTCAGAATGACAATGACAAGGATGAAGAACGTTATGCCCAGTGAATACTCGCCCCAAGAATTGATGGCGATCTTTCTCGCACGCGACCTTCAGGACGGCGATGTCTTGCGGGTGGGCGTCGCGATGCCGGTCGTGGAAGCTGCGGTGCGCCTCGCCCATATCATGCACGGCCCCAACATGGAGCTGATTTTTTTAGGCGCACGTATGAACGTGGCGCATCTCGATAGCCTTCCCATGCCAGCGTTTGGCTGGGATCGTCGCGTGGTGCGCTGGGCCGAATCTTACAGCGATAGCGGACATCGCTTTGATCGTATCAAAGACTGGGGGCGACACGTATTTTTCATCGGCGGCGTGCAAGTGGACCCGCATGGTAATACCAACCTCATCGGCATTGGTCCGGATTACCATCACCTACGCTTTCGCGGGCCTGGGTCGGTAGGTACGCCGACACTGAGCACTCACGTCGGGCGCTATTACATCGTCCTGAATTCCCACTCGCCACGTATCTTTGTTGAACGCTGCGACTACATTAGCGCGTATGGTTGGGGCACTGGCGGGGCAGATGCGCGGCAGAAGCTGGGGCTGCCCGGTGGCGGGCCAAAATACTGTGTGACGCCGCTGTGCGTGATGGATTTTACCGAAGACACGAAACACTTGCGTCTTCACTCGACCCATCCCGGTGTCTTGGCTGCTGAAGTACAGGCCCAGACTGGGTTCTCTTTGGCCACCACGGCAACCCCGGCTCTAACGTCACCCCCGAGCGAGGAAGAGTTGCGGGTGTTACGCACGCGTGTGGATCTCTCTGGAATGTTACGCCGTTCCGCATAGGAGAAAAGGAGCAAACAATGGCGCGACTCAAGATCCTGGACATGGAAAAAAGGAAGGACCGTCCACGACGCTACACCGGATATCTCTGTACGCTCGGCGGCGGCAAGCAGGTGCATGCCTGGGTCTCGACTGACGAGCTCGACCTCGAATTCCACGGTATCGACCTCAAAGCCGTCTGCAAGCTCGCGGTCGAACGCGCTTCTGAAGCCGACCTCGCCAAAGGCGAAGTACTGGTTCCGCGTGCCTTGCTCATCGAAGTAGAAAAGCAAGAACACGCAGGCGGACGGTGAGCAAGAAGAAGTTTATAGGGTTTGTGGGGTTCGAGATCTCGTAAGGTCAGAGCAAAATCCAACGAACTCAATTAACTCAACAAACCCAACCAACTCAATTACGATGCTAACGTCGGTTTTCCTTGCTGTGACGCGGGAACACCTTCCGGTGCGCCAGTGATCGCGAAGCGTGGTTTGAAGAGCGAGACCATCGACGGGATAAACACCAGCGCACCGATGACGTGGAGGAAGAGAATGAGCGCGAGCAACAGCGCCATCTCGGCCTGGAATCGCATCGGAAACCAGAGCCAGAAAATCACGCTGGCGGTGAGTGTGGTGCCGGTGAACAGGATCGCCCGCCCGGTCGTCATGAGGGCTTCTTCAATCGCCTGATCCACATCAGGGAACCGCCCATACTCCTCGGTAATGCGAGAAAGCACGTAGTAGCCGTAATCAATGCCGATCCCGATGCCGATGGCGGCAATCGGCAGCGAGTTGATGTTCATGTCGATGCCGATGCCATACATGATCGCTTCGGTCAGAGGCTGGGCGACGATAGACGGGATCATCACGATCAACGCTCCGGCCAGCGACCAATAGGTGAGGAAGCTGAGAATGAACACGATGACCAACACGAGATAGAGATTCACGCGATACGACCACTCGACTTCCTCGTTGACTGCCGCCAAGATGCCAAACAGGCCCCCAGCCAGGCGAAAATCAAACTTGTCCGACGGATTGGCGGCAATATAGTCTTTGGCACGTTGCAGTGCGCTCATGATGGTGTCGTGGTTGTAGTCGCGGAAAAAGATGGTGACGGTAGCGTTTTGTAGCTCCTTATCGACAAATCGCTCCAGTGCCGGAGCGCCAGCAGACATGAGGAAATACGAGAACATATTGCCCACGTCTTTTGTCCCTGACGGCATGATAGCCCACTTGGGGATGCCTTCTTCAAACATCTGGTACATCTGGCGGATGATATCGACACCGCTGACACTCCCGCCGGCCATAGCGTTGCTCCGCTCCATATGTCGCTGAAATTGTTCGAGCTCATTGAGGTATTTCACCTCACGAAAGACACCAGGCTCTTTGCCTTCAGCGATAATTGTCAGCGAAGAGATGCCCACAAAGCCTTTTTGGATGATCCGGTCGTAGGCCACGTTGTACGGGTGATCGGCATAGAACAGCGCCTTGCCGATCGACACATCGCCAATCTTGAGTTGCTTGGCGTAATAAATGCCCCCGACCAAAGCAACGATGAATGCGCCAATCATGGCATGACGGGCATTGCCACGACTAATGCTGACAAGCCCACGGTTGATGGTGTTGTAGATTTTATCGGAAAATCGCCGGCCAGCTTTGGGGTCGTGCCGTGGCGGATTGAGGAAGCTCAGGATGATGGGGTGCAACGTCACCACGCTTACCGAGATCGTGAAAATCCAAAAACTGGAGACGACTGCTAGCTTCTGCACCAAGGGAATCCGTGCGACCGCGAGGCTTAAAATCGCGAAACCATCGGCAGCGATGGAGACGAGCGCTGGCGAGAATAATCCGAGATACGACTGCATGATCGCGGCATTTTTGTCCCCAAGGCGGGCATATTCCTCGTGGTAGCGTTCCATAGATTGAACGGAATGCGACAGTGCCCGGGCGGTAATAAGAAGAAAGACGACGATCATCAAGAGATCAATCGTGAAGCCGAGCGCTCCAGCGAAGCCGAGCGCCCAAAACGTACTGAGGGTGCCGGAGAATAAGGGAATGAGGACGCCTTGCACGGTGCGGAAGTAAAACCACAGCAACAACACGATGGAAAGAACGGTTAACCCGGCGATATAGAGGATCCAATCTTGATAGCTGAAGATCCAACAGAACAGCATCGGAAAGCCGGTCATGTGGATAGTGTGGTTGGCATCTGTCTCCTGCGCCTGAAGTTTGAACAGGCGCTCGCGCATCTTGCCAAAATCCAAACCCGATTCCCAAAACCCAGCAGTAATGAGTGCCATCTTGTTGTCGCGCGATACATAGAAGTCGAGAATCCCATCGTTGGTGTACACCGCCTTTTTAATTTTGGCGGCGGTCTGTGCATCTTTGGGCGGGCCGGGGAAGAACAATGGCAAGACTTTGACCCCGGTGCTAGAAATAATAGTGTTGCGCACTGCTGGGTGGGAAATCGACCGTACTTGCCAAGGATTTACGCCCGAGGTTTCCATGATGGCGATGGTCAGTCGATTAATCTTGTTCAGCGTCTCGACGTTATAGAGGTCGCCGTTTTGCACTTCGACGCCGACCACCAACACGTTGGCAGAGCCGAACATGCGCGAGTGCTTTTTCGCCAGCTGGGTGTAGGGATGGCTCGGGGGATAGAAATCCAGAAAGTTCATCTGGATCTTCGTATTTGAGAGTTCGTAGCCGAGAAAAATGGTGACAAGAAAAGAAAGCGCAAGTACCGGCCAGCGATAGCGAAGGAGGAAGCGTACATACGCCTCCATCCATGAACGCGGGAGCATAACGAGAACCTCCTGACCTCTCTCCACAGTTCTGGCAGCAGGAACAACTCTCAAGTGCCAGAAAGGGAGAGGGGCAGGCTATGCTTGCCCCTCTAGGGTGTCAAGGGTTTCGTGCCGAGCTGCGCCTATTCGGCGGGAACGAGGACCGCGCTGGTGCCGTTTTGATTGACCCATGAAAATGAGCCACGAAAGGACTTTTTATTGGGGACTTCAAAGCGGCAGGATAGTGGCATGCCGGTATTGAGCGGAACAGAAGCAAGTACCACCGTGCTACCCGCAGGCACGACCAGCGGCCCGCTTGGGGCAATTTCCCCCCCGGTAGCATCAATGGCGGCACCCGAGACGGTACCGTCTTTTGTTCCGACATTGGTGACCATACAACGAACCGTGCTGACCGGTCCCGAGCCCACGGCAACCGAGGCGCTGGGAAACGGGGCGGTGGTGAGTGTCACGGCGTGGGCGGTACCGCTGGCACCGCAGAGTAAGGCAATTGCCATCAGAAACTGACGGGGTCGCATAGACGTTGATCCTCCTAGCGCCCTGTAACTCCCGGGCCGGTATCTTTGTTCCCGCGATTCTGCCACTTTACTCTTTCCTAAGAAGCGTCTATTTTCCGGCGATGCTGCGGCGTGCATGGTCCCGGGGACTGTAGCTCGACCGTGGTGAGTGTGTGGTTATCTGTCTAGAGGAGGACATCGAAGCGATGGGTGTTATTGCATATCTCTCTCCCTATTTGGGGTTCATCGGCCTCGGCGTAGCGCTGATGATTTATCTTTCTGTCCAGAACCGTCCTGCTGGCGACGCCAAGATGCAAGAAATCGCCGGCTACATTTATGAAGGTTCGATGGCGTTCCTCAAACGCGAGTATCGCATCTTAGCGATCTTTATGGTGGTGGTTTTCCTCTTACTGTCGTGGAAGATTGCTTGGCAAACTGGCCTTGCCTTTCTCAGCGGCGGGTTCTGTTCCGTGTTGGCTGGACTCTTTGGCATGCAGGCTGCCACCAAGGCGAACGTGCGGACGTCACAAGCGGCGAAGGAGCAAGGCGAAGGTGAAGCCTTACAAGTGGCCTTCGACGGCGGTGCGGTCATGGGTCTCGCGGTGGCCAGCCTGGGCTTGATTGGCGTTGGCATTTTTCTCGGCCTGTATAACGACGTGGATACATCTCAATACATCAGCGGCTTTGCCATGGGAGCCAGCTCCATTGCGCTGTTCGCCCGGGTGGGTGGCGGCATCTACACCAAAGCGGCGGACGTTGGCAGCGACCTCGTGGGCAAGGTCGAAGCTGGCATTCCTGAAGATGATCCGCGTAACCCTGGCGTTATTGCTGACAACGTCGGTGACAACGTGGGCGACGTGGCTGGGATGGGGGCCGACCTTTTTGAATCCTACGTGGGTGCGATCATCGCCGCGCTGGCTATCGGTGCAACTCTGAGCGGCGATGCCTTCACGAACTTGGGCCAAAGCGATGTCACCTCAAGCTATCTGCGCAATTCTCTCATGGCGCTGCCGCTGGATCTCGCTGCTATCGGCTTGCTGGCGTCTTTTCTCGGGATTGGCTCCATGCGAGTCCTGAAAAATGTCGGACCACAACTGGCATTGCGCTACGCGACCTATCTATCGGCAGCGTCCTTTCTCTTTCTCGCGCTCATTCTAGTGTGGGGGCTTGGCATTGCCCACTCTGTCTTTTGGGCCATCGCTTCTGGATGCGTCGTCGGTATTGGCATTGGCCGCATCACGGAATATTACACGTCGGCTGAGCCAGTGAATCGTGTCGCGAATGCCAGTAAAACTGGTGCCGCTACCAACATTATTCAGGGTATGGCGGTAGGGCTAGAAAGCTGCGCACTGCCGGTGCTCGCGATTTGTCTGTCGATTTTCATCGCCAACTATGCAGCTGGTTTGTACGGGATCGGCATCGCCGGGATCGGCATGTTGGCCACGGTTGGCATCACTATGACTGTCGACGCTTATGGTCCGATTGCCGACAACGCTGGCGGTATCTCGGAAATGGCGGGCTTAGGGCCAGAAGTACGCAAGATTACCGACGGCTTGGACTCGCTCGGCAACACCACTGCCGCGATTGGCAAAGGCTTCGCCATTGGCTCGGCAGCCTTAACCGCATTGGCCTTGTTTTCCGCTTTCACGCAGGCTGTCGATCAAGCGCGTCAGGCAGCCAAGCTCCCGCCGCTCTTGATTGTCGTGACTGATCCCTACGTTGTGATTGGGCTTTTCATCGGCGGCATTCTGCCCTTCTTCATCGCGGCGTTGACCATGACCGCTGTGGGGCGTGCCGCGAGTAAGATGGTGGATGAGATTCGTCGCCAATTCCGCGAGATTCCCGGCCTCCTCGCTGGCGATCCGAACGCACGGCCAGATGCTGCTCGCTGCGTCGATATTTCTACTGCTGCCGCCTTAAAGGAAATGATTCTTCCAGGTGTGACCGCTGTCATCGCGCCGGTGATTGTCGGATGGATTTTTGGTGCCGAGGCACTCGGTGGCATGCTCGCTGGAGCAACGGTCACTGGTGTATTGCTCGCGTTGTTCATGGCCAATTCTGGTGGGGTGTGGGACAACGCCAAAAAAGCCATCGAGAAAGGCGAAGTGCCGGGCGAACACAAAGGCTCGGAGGCGCATCGCGCCGCAGTCGTAGGCGACACCGTTGGCGATCCCTTCAAAGATACCTCGGGTCCAGCCATGAACATCCTGATTAAGCTGATGTCCATCGTCGCGCTGGTGATTGCGCCGTTGCTGGCGTAGCGCTCGGTTACGATTCGAACTCACCTCGGGGCACTCCGGATTGACGGATGATGGATTGGAGTGTCCCGATTCGCAATTCCGTGTGATCAGGAACCGGCACCGTAATTGTCGTACTGGAAAGCTGTTTCTGCATGACAATGTGACTACTGTGCCGACGTACCTCCACGAACCCGTGACGGGTAAGAATAGTGCAAACTTCTTTTCCGGAGAGGATGCGAAGCTTACCCAACCGCAATCTCCAATCGGGTCACATAGACTTCATCATGAAGCCGCTGCTGAATCTCCTCAGGAGAAGCGGCTGCAAAAAATAGCTCAAGCGCCTCTCGGAGATTTTCTCGGGCTTCCTCGATCGTGTCGCCTTGGCTGGCAATGTCGAGTTCTGGGCAAAGCGACACGTAACCGCCTTCCTCTCGCTCAATAATTGCCGTGAGCTGCTTTTTCATGTTTTGACTCCATTTCGTTGATCATTCCGCCAGTCTGCTACGTTTGAGATGTACACATGCTCGCTCTAACCACTCCCAGGCGCAAGGTGGCGACACTTCTCCATCCACAAGTACAACCCTGCTGAAGCAGCCTCGTCAAAAGTTCACGCCGCGACTTACAGAAATCGCAGCAGGAGCGTCAAAATCCCCAGGAACGAGAGAAATCCGCAGATGTCCGTGCAGGCCGTGACAAAGACATTTGAGGCCACGGCTGGATCAACCCCCAACCGACGCATGGTAAACGGAATCATGCTACCGACAAAGGCCGCGATCAACAGATTGACGACCAGGGCCAGCGCGAGGACCATGCCAAGTAAAGCCTCGCCTTTCCACAGATAGGCGACAAGACCTGCGGCACAGCCCAACGCGACGCCGTTTCCTAACGCGACGAGCAGCTCTTTGAGTAAGATGCGCTTGGTGTGGGCAAGGCTCACTTCGCCCAGTGCGAGACCGCGCACAATGACGGTCAAGGTCTGAATGCCGGCGTTGCCACCTTGAGCGGCGACGATGGTCATGAAGGCGGCTGCGATGGCCACCGTGTGAATCGTCCCTTCAAAAAGAGCGATCACCGTGGCGCTCACCGTGGTCGTGAACAGGTTAAGCGCCAGCCAAGGCAGCCGTCGCCGGATGGATCGCCCTGGAGAATCCAAGACGTCACCTTCTCCACCGAGACCTGCCAGTTTATAGATGTCCTCTGTTGCTTCTTCTTCCAATACATCGACCACATCGTCGATAGTAATACGTCCTAAGAGCACCCCCTGAGGATCAATGACCGGGAGCGACACCAAGTCATATTTCTTGAAAAGCTGGGCGACTTGCTCTTGGTCGGTATCGACACGCGCCGCGATCACTTGTCGGTCCATGACATTTTCCACGTATTCGTCCGGGCGCGCGAGAATCAACTTGCGCAGCGGCAACACTCCAGTCAGGCGTCGTGCGTGGTCAACGATAAAGACGTTGTGAATGTCGGGCACCTCGTCGATATGGGTACGAATGATCTCGATGGCTTCGTTGACACGACACCCCTGCAATACCTCGACATGCTCGGTCTGCATGATGCCGCCGGCAGTATCTGCCGGGTAGCGGAGCAATTGCTCCATCTCAGCGGACAGCTCGTCCGGCACTTGATCGAGCACAGCCCGCGCTTGTTCTTCCGACAGAGACCCCAGCAAATCCACCGCGTCATCCGAGTCGAGCCGCTCGACGAGATCACTCAGTACTGCATTCGAGAGATCCTGCGTGAGCCACTCTTGAGTGAGCGGCGCGACGAGGCTCAGCACTTCAGAAGCAAGATCCGGGGCAAGAAAAGAGAAAATCTGCTGTTTGACTTCGGGTTCTTCGAGCGCATTGAGCAATTCGGCAATGTCGGCGGGATGCAAATCGACCAGACCAGCACGAACCTGCTCTTCTTGGCCTAGTTCGGCCAGCATGAGCAACGTTTCTAGTTGGATTTCCCGATTGGGCGTAAACGTGGCAGAGACTTCAGCATTCATGGTGCGTCATCCTCCGCTTGACCGTCGGTATTCTCATTTTCCTGTGCTGCGATCTCGGGAATGTGGACACCTGCCGCCGCCGCGACGAGCACCAAGCGACGTTTTCCTTTTGGTCCAGTGCCTTCGCTGGTGTCCACCGCCTGCAAGTTGGCCACGTTTTGCGCGGCAATTTTCTGCCACACATCTTCCCACACGAGTAAAAAGAACGGTTGTTCTGGCGAGACTAGCGCTGCATCGTAATGCGGAATGCGCCGCTGGGCATAGTACAATGCGCCGTTATCGAAAGCGTGGTGAAAAAAGAGCGGTGCATTCCCGACTGTTTGGGAGACGCGCAACATAAACGGCTTGAACGTGCGTGCTTCTGCCACCAGTGGTTGAAACACGTTGTTGACGAGCAGAAACGTGCTGAAAGTGAACGCGATTAAGGCAGCAAAAAGCTGCCCCCAGGCTTGGTGCCGAAGGCTGGAGAGCAGCAGAATGGCAGCCGGGCCTACCACCCCAAACCACAGGACAAAGGCGAGGGGGTGTCGGGCGACGACATCAGCGAAAAACGGCAAGTTGCTTTGATCCTTCGGATGTAGCAACGGACGAATAAGTGCCAGCACGTCGTAGTGCATAACCTGCCCAAGCACGACGAGCGCCGCTGCGGCGATGGTGAGAAAACCGAGAGCACCGCCGCCTCGCAACAACCAGAGTAAGGCTGGCGGCAGTTGCACAGCGCCGCGCCGCAGTTCCTGCCACCATACACCTAAAAGTAGAGCCAGTGCCGGATACATCGGCAAAATATAGACCGTACGTTTGCCGCTGGCTGCGGAATAGAACAGAAACACCGTGGCCGCCCAGATGACAGGATAAGCAAGCTGTTGCTCGCGCCATGCGGCACGACGCTGATACAGGAAGACTGCTGCCGCTGGAAAAAAGAAACTCCATGGTGCCATGCCCAGCATCAGATTGGGGAGGAAATAGTAGAAAGCATGCTCGTGTCCGGCCCCGGCAGCATTGCTGGAGACGAAGCGCATGACGTTTTCTTTCATGATCTGTGTAGCGAAAAAATCAGACCCGCCTTGCCACAACGCGAGACCGTACCAGGCACCAGCCACCACGACGAACAGCGCAGCGCTGGACAGCAACGCGAAGCGCTTCAGAAAAGCCAAGTCCCTTTGCAGCACCAGAAAGACCACGATAGTGAGCCCGGGCAAGACGGCACCGACCGGACCTTTGGCTAACGTGGCGAAACCCAAAAGCAGGGCAAGCAGCCAGGATGCTCCACGGCTGGCCGTGCCTCGGCGGTATAGGGAATAAAAGAACAGAAAGGCCAGAACCATACAGACCGTGAGCGTCATATCGACCCGTGCCGTAGTGGCGGCCCGTATCCATTCAAAGCTGGTGGCCAATATCAGCGCGGCAATAAGGCCGGCTTCCACGCCCCACAAGGCACGTCCTGCCCCATAGGTCAGCAACACTCCGAGCACAGCTAACGCGGCAGAGGGGAAACGAATGGTGAACTCGCTCATCCCGCCATAGCCGAAGGAGACGAGCGTGCCGAGCCAATGGAACAACGGTGGCTTCGAGGGAATGATTTGGCCGTTACGGAGTGGAAGAATCCACTCTCCTGCAGTGTAGATTTCCCACACCACTGTGCCTTCGCGCGGTTCTCCCTTCGTGTAGAAGGGCAGTGTCCCCAGGCCCCACACATAGAGCACCACACAGAAGACAAAAATGAAGCCGCCGATTAGCCGAGGATGGGAGCGCCAAGAGTGCAAACGCATGGGTGTGTCATCAGACGACCGAGTAGGGTGCCTGTTCCCTGTTCATTGTACAGCAGCCGGCTGGTTGGCCGACGGCGTAGCCTCCGCTTGCGGAGCAATGCTCGCTGGGGCTTCGGCAGGCGGCGGTGTTGCGGTCGCGGGTGGTGGGGCCTCCCCCGTTGAAGGCGGAGCAGTGGGGGCAGCTTCGGGTTGCGGCTGCCGTCCCGGCATCATCGCGGCCAGCACGAGACGATGCTTTTTGTCCGGGCCACGGCCTTCGCTGGTGACGAGATGCTCAAGCCGACGATCCGTCGCAGAGACGACTCGCCAGTCTTCCTCCCGCATCAGGAGATACTGTGGCGTACCAGCTTGCCCATCCACAGCAAACTTCGCCAGATCACCATCGTACGAGGGGATATGGCGATTCGCGTAGAATGTCGCGCCGTAGTCATAGGCATTTTTGTAGAAAAACAGTGGTGCGTTTTTTACTGTTGAACGGATGCCCAACATAAAGAGTTTATAGGTTCGCTCCTCAGCCAGCAGGGGATGAAACAGCGCATTGGCGAAATAGAGCGACGACGATGTTACCACCACCAGCGCGGCGAAGACCGACATCCACTGATTCTTGCGCAGGCCCCAGAGATACCAGCCTGTAGCAAAGGCGAGCATTGACAGCCACACGATCACCACCGGGAATTGGTTCTGCAAACTGTAGGCGACAATCGGCAAATTTGCTCGGTCGCGCGGGTGCAGCAACGGCGAGATGATATGATCCAAATCAAACCCAGCGCTGTGTGCAACTAAGAACAGAACAATGAGCGTGAAGATGGCGCAGGGAACAATAGCGTTGATGCGTGCCAGGCGCTTAGCAAAGACCGAAGAGACCGACTCTCCCTCGACCAGGGCATCCCACCACACGGCAAACAGCAACGCGAGCGGTGGATACAGTGGCAGCAGATAATTCGTGCGTTTGCCCGAGGCCAGGGTGAAGAAGATCAGGCCGGCCACGAACCACACGAGCAGATAGCGTAATTTAGGAGCCGCCAGCGCCTCCCGAGAGCGATAAAAGAAGTGGATGAGTGCTGGGAAGAACAAACTCCAAGGAAACATGCTGACGAACAGCGCCGGGGCGTAGTAATACCATGCATGATCCCGGCTCGGCCCGCCTTGCTCGTTCTCGAAGAAGCGATAGAGGTTTTCGTTGAGAATTTGGTGGCGAAAAAATTCCCAGCCGGCTTGTTCGAGTGCCAGCGCGTACCACGACACCGCCACCACCAGGACGATGACCGTTCCTTCGAGCAACCGCATGTGGCGCACGAACCCAAGATCGCGAGAGATGACCAGAAACGTGAAGCTCACCAACCCCGGCAAGACGATGCCGAGTGGTCCCTTGGCTAACGTGGCAAGTCCAACGAAGAGATACAGCAAGTAGAGCGTCCGTCGCTGTGCGCCACGTTCCTCCCAAGCGCGAAAGAACATGAACCCGGCGGCCGTGAGGAAAAAGACCATGGCCATATCGCTGCGCGCGTACGTGGCCCAGCGCACCCATTCCGGCGACGTGGCCGTGACAAGTGCTGCCAGCAGACCTACACGCCAATTCCAGAAGCGACGGCCAAAGAAAAAGATCATGAAGACACTCGCCGTCGAGAAGAACGCCGAGGGCGAGCGCACGGCGAACTCATTGGCTTTGCCGCTAATCAAAGCAATGAGTGCCCCGCACCAATGGAACAGAAGTGGTTTGAGTGGAATTTCCTCGCCGTTGCGCAGGGGGAGAATCCAGCCGCCACCGTTCACCATCTCCCATACGATGAGGGCCTCTTTGGATTCCTCGTAGTTATAGAAAGGAATCTGGCCCAGCTCCCAGAAATAGAGCAGGAAACAAAGGAAGAAGAGGCCAGCAACCGTTTGCTGAGTCCGCTGCGGTTCATTCATGCTGCACCCCAGATCGTCGCACAGGCACTATCTGCTCGCCTGCTACCTGTCAAACCCCTGGGGTGAGTGAGGGTACGTGCCGTCTCATGCTAGAGTAAGCGCCTATGGGAATCCGAGGCATCCTGCTCTGGGCAATGGTGACGGGGGTTGTGGGCGGAGGGATTGGCTCTCTGCTCGCCAATCGCGCTGCTACCGACGAGTCAGCGCAGGCGAGGCAAGAACGCGATGCCTGTGGCATACGTGAGCGTGAATTGCGTGGACAGTTGGAAGAATCCCTCGCCGCGCAGGCGGCGCTGACGCAAGAGAAGCGCCAGCTCGAAGCAATATTCACTGCGCGGATCAAACGATTGGAAGAGATTGCGAACCAGCTAGTCTCAGAACAACACTTGCGTCGTGAGGGCAGAGGCGAATAGCCAAGCTGCATGCAGGCCAATGCCCACCGGACAGTGCGGGTGCATGACGATTTCTTGGCAAAAGCCTTCTCAAACTCTCCCTGGATTCCCGCCTGCGCGGGACTGACGACTCTGCCGCTTAGCGGGATTCTTCCCGACGCAAGATGCGATACTCCGACAGCAAGCGGCTCACGCGCTCTTGTTCCGAAGGATAACGCCGCGAGTGTAGGAAGAGGCGCACGAGTTCGTCTTCACCGGCTTCCTCTGCTGGTTGGAGCACCTTCATCAGCTCATCCACGAGGCTGGGAAACTTCTCGCTCGGGATGTAGTAGTGCGCCCAGCCAAATTCGCAATGGCGGTGTAGGATCTTCGCGATGGTTTTTTCGAGACTGTCTCGTCCCGCCATGGACGTGCTTCCTCCTTTTGCGTGAACCGTCGCCACCTTAGTAACTTAGGGAGAGGGAGTCAAGGCAAACGCCGTACGAGGCTTGTATGACGATTTCTTGGCAAAGGCCTTCGCAAACTCTTACTGGATTCCGGGTCTCGCAGTGCTCACCCGGAATGACGAGTGTCGCAGGGTCGTCATTCCCGCGCACGCGGGCATCCAGGATTTCGTTATGCACCCAAGCCAGTCGGCAGCGTAGCCGGATGCCTCTACGCATCTTTTCATCGCAGCCAGCCAGGGTTGCTGACGAGGAGCTTTTCTTTGACGGACGCGCGGACGTGGTCGAGCACTTGGGTGCGATACGCTCCGGCATCGGCACCGCCGCGACGAATACGTTCGCAGAGATCTTCCGTCCGTTGCCGCAACGCCTGCTTCAGGGCAGCACGCGACGGCGGTTGTTGTTCTACGTGCAGGAGGGCATTCAAACGCTCCCACTCGGCGGCAAGCTGCTCCTCTTCTTGATCGAGTTCGCGCATGACCGTGCGCAAGGCATTGGCGGCGACGCGACAATAAAACTGGCGCGAGCCGTCGAGGTGCGGCACAACCTCTTCATCAAGAAAGCGAGTCACGGCTTGCAGCAATTCTTCTCTACTGGGGCGGTCTTGCATTAGTCCTCCATCAGGTGCAGCAGTTCCCATTCGGTCTCAGAGGTGCGGCGGCCAATCGCAGCCAATTCGACACTCGTGCTCAGACCATCGAGAAACGGCTGCGTCATGTTGAGGCAAATGACGCCCCAGCGCAGGTTGCCGAAAATCTCCCAAAAATGCACGCTCGCGCGTTCCACGGGATAACCACCAGCTTCTTCGTAGGCTTGCCAGAAGGGTTCACGTGTACCTACGCCACCCACGGGCAAGGTATCGTTGCCGAAGCGCCAGGAGCGAACGCACATCCAACCGAGATCTTCTAACGGGTCGCCAATATGCGCCAATTCCCAATCGAGGATGGAGCGCAGTCCTTCGGGGCCGAACATCAAGTTGCCCATGCGATAATCACCGTGGACCAGCGTTCGTTCTTGATGCGCGGGGAGGTGCTGGCGCAGCCAACGAAACGCCAGCTCGAAGGCCGGGTGCGGTTCGCGTGCCATTGTTTGGTACATCTCTTCGTAACGGAGGATTTCTTCTTCCGCTGGAGAACGCCCGTGTTGTGGTCTAGGTAGGTCTTCCAGCTGATGTTTCTGAATCGACACGCTATGAATACGCGCGAGTCTGGTGCCCATCTGTTGGGTCATGACCTCACGCGCCTCCGCGTACGCAGGGTCGCGAAAAAGCCTGCGCGGGATCGTCTCTCCTTCGATGCGTTCCATGATGAAGAAGGGCACGCCGAGCCGATCATCGCCGAGAAAGTAAGGCTTGGGAACGAGTACTTTTTCTTGATGCGCGGCAGCAATGACGCGGAACTCCAAGCTGCGCTCCATGACCGCCTGCGGACCACCAGGAGGATCGCAGCGGAGAATCAACGGCAGTGTCTCGACTTGCCCGTCGGTCTTCTCCAGCACAGCATCAAACGACCACGTCTGCCGTGACGCGCCTCCGGTCAGGAGGTGAAGAGCAATGACGCTGACCTTGCGCACCTGGTCCTGCGGCGAGTTGCGAACAGCCTGAGTTAGAAAATCCGCCAGCAGCGGGGCTAAAGAATCCGCAGAAAAGGGAGTCGGGGTAGTGGTGGTACTCATCAGGGCATCACACTCGGGAGGGGCACGGCTCCTGAGCTTGTCGAAAGGCGTGCCCCGGAGAACTTAATTCTGCATAGGGAAGCCGTACAGCTTGGCGGCGTTTTCGTAGACGATTTTCCGCCGCGTGGCTGCCGGCAAATGCGCGACTTGCTTGGAGAGAAATTCTTGCGAGTCTGGCCACACACCGTCTGGATGCGGGAAATCTGACCCCCACATCACGTTGTTCACACCGACGCGTTCAATCTGATCGATGCCAGACTGGTCCTGCTGATAGGTGGCGTACATCTGGCGATACCAGTAGTCGCTGGGCTTCATCTTCAGTTCGAGATCTTTGAACTGATCTTCCCACTCGTAGTCGAGGCGTTCGAGCACGTAGGGAATCCAGCCGATGCCGGCTTCACCAATGACGATTTTGAGATTAGGCAAGCGTTCGAGTGCGCCGCTGTAAATAATCGCGGCCATCGCTTCTACCATCGACATCTGGAACCCGGCAAGCAGCGTGGCTAGCCACATGCGCCGCGAGCGGTGGTCGGATAGCCACGTCATGTCTTGCTTTGGTCCTAACGTGTGGAAATGCATGGGAATGCCACACTCGTGTGCCGCCTCCCACAACGGGTTCCAGTCGTTATGCCACAGCGGCATCATGCCGGGAGAGATGGGAATCTCCGCCCCGCGAATACCCATCTTGGCGCAGCGGCGTAGCTCGGCTCCAGCTTTGGCCGGAGAAAACGTCGGCAGGCAGGCAATCGTGGCCAGTCGCTCTGGGCAGGCTCTGCTGAAGTCGGCGGCGAAGTCGTTGTAGATATGGACCACGGTTTCGACAATTTCTGGATCTTGCAGGCGAAATGCCGCACCGAGAATACCGTAGAGGACTTCGGCGACCACGCCATCGCGGTCTTGATCGAGCAAGCGATATTTCGGGTCGGAGGTGCGGAAGATGCCACGCTTGTAATCCTCGTACAGCCCTTCCGACGCCATGCGGTCCGAGCGGTAAATTTGTCCGGGGACGTACGGTCGCCCTGCTGAGCCCATGCCACCAGCGAGGCCGAGCGTGGCACCATTGTGCGCCACCCACATGCGTCCCTCGGGGGCGTCCACCACTTTCGGCATTTTATCTTTGAGCGCCGCCGGGGCATGCTCAGTAAACAGCGTCGGTGGCAACCAGGGGAGATCGATATGACCATCGGCTGAGATGACGGGATGATTGAACATAGACTTTCCCTCCGTTGTGTTCAGATGTCATGACACCGCTTCGTTCTTTAGCAGAAAGCCCCTATCTCGGGAAAGCGGCAAGGCAGACAATCCTACCGGTGTCACCTGTCGCCGTTGCCGCCGCTGATGAGACACGCCATAATGCAGCCAACCTGTTCCCCCACCAGCAAAAAGGAAGGAGCAACGAGCGTGGCGCACACATGGAGCGAAGGCGTGACCGAAGTGGCCGGAGGGAAAATCCATTTCCTGACCAGCGGTGCCGGTGCACCAGTGCTGGTGCTGCATCGTGACGTGGGTAATCCCGGCTGGCTGCCGTTCTACGAACAATTGGCACAACACTACACCGTGTACGTCCCCTCTCATCCCGGCTTCGACAAATCGGACCGCCCGGAGTGGATGCGCAACGTACGTGATTTGGCAGTGCTGTATCAATGGCTGCTGAAAGACATGAAGCTGCGCCCACTTTCCATCGTAGGCTTGGGGTTTGGTGGGTGGATTGCGGCGGAAATGGCGACCATGGATCACCATCAGCTTCGCAAGCTGGTGCTGGTGAGCGCTATGGGTATGAAGCCAACCCGAGGTGAGATCCTCGATCAATTTCTCTTGTATACGACGGATTACATCCGCACGGGCTTTCACGACCCCAGCCACATGGATGCGCTGTACGGCAAAGAGCCCGAGGTCGATCAGCTCGTCGCCTGGGAGATTAACCGCGAGATGACCACACGCATCGCCTGGAAGCCCTACATGTTCAACGCGGCATTTCCGACCTTGCTGAAAAGCGTGGACACGCCGACCTTGCTCGTCTGGGGCAAGGAAGACCGGATTACGCCAGTCAATTGTGGCGAACGCTATATGCAAGCCTTGCCACACGCCGAGCTGGCCACGCTGAATGCTTGCGGGCATTTTGTCGAGGTGGAGAAAGCCAACGAGCTAACGCAGTTGGTGGTGGAGTTTCTGGGAAAGTAGGGAGGAATGAGTTTTTAGTGAGTAGTGGGTGGTTGTTAGTAATGAGTAAATAATTGTTAGTGAACAAGTTGCTTGCCTACTGAAATCCGACAACTAATAACTCAGGAGCTGTTATGCATTTGATGTATTTCACCGAACAGCCGATGTCTGCGTACCCGCAAGAGGAAGGAGAAAAGTTCGGCTACACGGCGCTGCTCTTTCCCAACACCTTTTTTGACCGGCAAGCTGCCAGCCGCCTCTACAACGAACGGCTGGAGGAGTACGTCTATGCCGAAGAGTGCGGCGTTGATGGCATCATGTTGAACGAGCATCATAACGCGCCCTTCTGCATGCAGGCTAAGGTCAATGTCTTCGCGTCGCTTCTAGCGGGGATGACCAAGCGCGTGAAAATCGTTTTGCTCGGCAATCCGCTGCCGATCTCCGACAATCCCGTGCGGCTTGCCGAAGAATTGGCCATGATCGACTTGATCTCCAAGGGCCGATTGGTGTCAGGATTCGTCCGTGGCGGTGGCGTGGAGTCGTTGGCTACCAATGCTAACCCGGCGTTCAATCGCGAGCGTTTCAACGAAGCCCATGACCTCATCATTAAGACGTGGACTCAACCTGGGCCGTTCCGTTGGGAAGGAGAGCATTATCAACTGCGGGTGGTGAACCCTTGGGTATTGCCATTGCAACAGCCGCATCCGCGCGTGTGGATTCCTGGTGTCGTCAGCCGCGAAACGATCATCTGGGCGGCAGAGCACGGCTATCCGTACATCATTCTCAACGCGCCGATTCAAGAATGCCAAAAGATCTGGCAGCTCTACGACGAGACTGCCGCCGGCGTGGGTTTTACTGCCGGTCCGGAACATCGCGGGTATTTGATCCGCTGTCATGTGGCCGAGACCGAGGAGAAGGCCGTCGAGAATGCCAAACAGTTTATGTGGATGCAGGGCGAGTTCACCGGGCTGACGCATCCACTGTGGGCATCGCCGGCTGGTTATCTCGGCGCATGGGCACGTAAACCACTGGCCGAGTTTCGCGTTGGTCGCCGCAAACAAAGTATGCCGCCGTTCGAGAAACAGCTCCAATCCATGGCGCTTATTGCCGGTACCCCCAAGCAAGTGATCGAGAAGCTACGCGTCATCGTCGAAGAAACACGACCGTCGATTCTGGCGCTGTGGGGCAACGACGGCAATGTCTCTCATCACGATTCGATGTCGTGCATTCGCTTGTTAGGTCAAGAAGTCATGCCGGCGATTCGTGAGATTGGCGATAAACTCGGCCTCAACAGTCCTTTCGAGGCTAACTCGGCAGTGAGCCTCGCGCACATGCAAAAAGGTGAGTCCACGGCGGTAGCCGCGTTGTAGTGATGATCGGAGTACACAAGCCGTACCCGGCTGGTTCTTTAGTAATCGTTTCTATAAGGAGGGTTTCATCATGGGTGCTAGCGAGAATAAAAAACTCATTCAGGAGGCGTTTGCCGCTTGGGGTCGCGGCGACGGCGGTGCTTTCTTCGGCATCTTGGACGACAACGTACGCTGGACGGTGATTGGCACCTGTCCAGTCTCACGGACGTATAACAGCAAACAGGAATTCTTCGAGGGCGCGACCAAACCCTTGAGTGCGAAGCTGGCCGGGCCGATTCAACCTACGGTTCGCAACATCATCGCTGAGGGCGACAACATCGTGTTGCAGTGGGAAGGCAAAGCCACGACCAAGTCGGGCAAACCCTACAACAACAGCTACTGCTGGGTCATGCGCATCGCCGACGGCAAGGTGAAAGAAGGCACAGCCTATATCGACACCGAGTTGGTATCGGAGCTGTGGAAAGGGTGAATCGTAGGGGCGCGGTCTTTGCGCCTCGCCCGGGAAGCCTATTTTCTTCCAATTCTTTTTCCCGTGAGGGGAAGCAATCCTTATGGCAGATATTTACGACATTGTTGTGATTGGTGGTGGTGCGGCAGGATTTACTGCTGGCATGTATGGGGCGCGGGATCGGCGACACACGCTGCTGATCGAGAAATTCGCAGCCGGCGGGCAGGTGCTCAACTGCGAGCACATCGAAAACTACCCCGGGTTTCCCGACGGCGTGGCCGGGTACTCGTTTGGTCCGATGCTGCAACAACAAGCCATGAACATGGGCTTGGAGATGAAAATGGCGGAAGTCCAGTCACTCCAACTGGATGGTACGCTCAAGGTCCTTCAAACAGATGATGGCGAAGTGCGTGCGAAAACGCTGATTGTGGCGACCGGATCGAGTTTCACCACGCTGAACATCCCGGGCGAAGAGGAATTTCTCGGCAACGGCGTATCGCATTGCGCCTCGTGCGACGGCGCTTTTTTCATGGATCAGCCGGTGGCTGTCATTGGCGGGGGCGACGCCGCACTCGATGAAGGCTTGCATCTCACCCAATACGCCTCACACGTCACCATCCTTCATCGTCGCGAGGAGCTGCGTGCGTGTCAGCTTCTACAAGAACGCGCCCACTCCACCGAAAAAATCTCCTTCCGCTGGAACACTGTTGTCCGCGCCATTGAAGGCGAAGGCACCGTGCAACATATCCAGATCGAAGATGTGAAAACCGGCGAACGGTCGCAACTCGAGGTTTCCGGAGTCTTCCCATTCCTTGGCCTCACGCCGAACACGCAATTTCTCAACGGCCTCGTGCCGCTCGACGAACGCGGGCAGATTCTCGTGGACCTGTGCATGCGCACGGCGACGCCGGGGATACTAGCGGCTGGAGATGCACGGCACGCCTCCGTGCGTCAGCTCGCCTCCTCCGCTGGTGACGGAGCCACAGCAGCACTCACCGCCATTCGGTATTTGCAGACGAATCAATGGGAGGGGTGAGTGGATGATCGTCGGTAGCTGGTCGGGTTCAGTGTTTTCCTTCCTTTGGGTAACGAGTCGCGTCGATCGCGATCCAAAGAAATACTAAAGAGACAACGCCTAACAAAATAGCAACGAAAGTTTCCATATCTATAACTCCCGTAAGCTTTGGATTTGCCGCTTAATGCGGCGATGCGTGAGGACAATCCCTACCGTGAACCATACGGCAGCAAAACCTCCCCCGAGCACCAGACGCGAATCTGCACTTGCGACGTTGGAGAGCAGCCACGTGAACAGACTGATATTGGTAACGACCAAAATTCCAAGCCAAAACTTGAGGTAAGCGATCTGCTCCTTGGCTACATCAAGCTCTGACATGAATCCTCCAGACGGGCTTTCTGCCAAGTGTACACCAGATGGAGGCAAAAAACTTCAAACCTTAGAGTTCCGCACCTTAGAGAAAGCTCAGGTCTAAGGCGTGGATAAAGACCGCCGACCGCTTCATGTGAGTTGTGGACCAGAGCGGAAGCAGGAAATTGTCGTCATGAAAACTGGCGCAGGAGGTCGTCTACTCCCGACGGTGGTCACGAGCGAAGCGTTTTTGGCTTGGCCACTGGGAGGATAAAGTCCTACGCCGTGGCTTGCAATGAGCGGTCTGGGTCGTTTGTCAGGAGACGAGACGGCTTTCCTTTGAGAAAGTCGATGAACTCTTGCGCTGCCGGCGTGAAGCGCCGTCCGCGCTTGGAAATGATGGCCAGTGGTCGCATCAAGACTTCGTCGGCAAACTGAATCGCTTTGAGCGTCTCGTTTTTGACTTCTTGCACGATGGAGGGTTCGGGTACGATGGAGATGCCAGACCCAATCTCGACGACGCGCTTGATAGTTTCGATGTTGTCAACTTCCATCATATATTGGACTTTGATACCGTGCTGGCGAAAGGTGCGGTCCAACGCCCGCCGCGTCGCGACATCGCGCTCGAAGCCGACAAATTTTTCTCCTTGCAGTTTCTTGATAGGAATGCGTTGAAGTTGAGCAAAGGGATGTTGCGGAGAACAGATCAAGACGAGGCGGTCTTCGCGAAACGGCGTCGCGAGAATTTGTGGACGCTTGCCGGGATAAGCGACAATGCCGAGGTCCACGTCGCTGCGGCTGACCTCTTCGTAAATTTTGTTGGCGCGTGTGTACTCTAAATGCACGGTGACATCAGGAAACGCTTGCAGGTAGCGCTTCAGTGGCGCGGACAATTCGTACAGCCCCACGCTGTAGACGGTCGCGACCCGGACTGTCCCCGTCACCGAACGCGATAACGTCTGGAGTGAATCTTCGATTTCTTTGTAGCGCTGGACGATTTCTTTGCCAGCTTGGTACAGGACTTGTCCAGCCTGCGTGAGGCGGATGTGCCCCTTTGACCGTTCGACAAGTTCACGGCCATAGCGGTCCTCCAAGCTGCGGATTTGTTGGCTGACCGCCGATTGGGTGATGAAATTCTTTGACGCCGCGAGGGAAAAGCTCCCTGTTTCCGCGAGGTCACAAAAGACTTTAAGCGTCTCAATATGCATATTTACTAATAATATAATGAAGCATTTTTTTCTTTACTTGTAGCGGATCTTTCGCTATCCTGCCACCTCAATCCACAACACGCTAGTCCGAATGTCGTTAGAGGAGAGTTGCCATGTTCGAGCCCGACACCCTCTTGCCCGAGCAGTTTTTTACCTTGATGGGAAGACGCCCGCTGCAAGGTGAAAAACGTTTGCTCTTGGCTATGCTAGAGGATGCCGTTCATTGTTTCCAGACCTACCTGCCAGCACGCAAGCCCCATGAACGCCGTCTCTTTCAGGAAGCCGAGGAATGGATCGATTCCGCTGATGCCCATTGGTATTTCTCGTTCGAGAATATCTGCGACATTTTGGGCATCCACCCTGGACGTCTGCGCACGGCTCTGAAGCAATGGAAGGAAAAGCAGACGCTCTTGCTTCTTCATCAGGTGCAAAACGGTGGGCCGCTCGTGAACGTTGTGGCAGAGCGTAAAGATTTCTCCCGCGTTCAAGCGTGACCCCTTCGCTGACCGTTTCCCCTGTCGCTCAAGTCTAGCGGCGGGGACAGCCCTCTTGCTCTTGCGGGTTCCTCTCTTGCTTCCCTCCGCGCCTCTCGTCTGTCCATTTTCTTCGCTGTTTTCGCTTGTTTTCGCCTAGAGGACTCGTGTAGATTGACCCTACGCGTAGCACTCGCTTTGGGAGCGACTGACGGACGGATAGCCAACATCGACACTCATGAGGAGGGACTATGCAGGTTGAAATCGAAGGGCGGAATACGCAAGTCCGGCCAAGCTGGCGTCTCCTGATCGAAGAGAAGATCGGGAACTTCGAGCATTTTCCTAACGAGATCACCCACGCGCGGGTGACCATTACCCATAATCCGCACCACCACCTCGGCGATAATCAGGTGCAAGTGGTCATGGCGGTGGCCGGGCAGACCCTCACGGTCAAGAAAAAAGGTGCAGAGATCGAGGCTGCGTTGCGTGCGGCCTTGACTGCCGCCGAGCGCGAAGTCGAAACCTACCATCAGCATCGCTTCAATCGGAAACGCCCAGTGAAATCAGTGCCAACACATCTGATGGGAACGGTGGCGCGTGTCTTCCGCAGCAAAGGCTAGGGCTACATTGAGGCGGCGGATGGTGAGGTCTACTTCCACCGCGATGTATTGGAGGGCGTCACGCTCGACGAGATGCGTAAAGGTGTGGCCGTCGGCTTCGAACTCGCCGCAGGAAAGCATAGTGCGGAAGCAACGCGCGTGTTCGCGGTCGGGAATCACGGCTAAGATCAACTGCCGCGTGAGAGCAAGGTAAAGAGGCAGAGCGCGGCAGTTTCGCTCACTTCCCCTACCGCACCCATCGTATCGCCAGTCACTCCGCCGAGTCTACGCGTGCAATAGCGAGTGAACCCCAGCGCTGCGCCGGTAACCGCAGCGCAGAAGGCTAGGCTCGCTCCTCCGGCGAAACCACTGCTCACGAGAAGGGTGAATCCCCCGGCCAGTGCACATTCGCGCCAACGCACTCCACGGATAAACATCGCACCTAACCCGTCCGCACGAGCTGGTGGTGCGGCAGCGGCCATCAGTACACACGACCAACGCCCAAGCATAGGGCTCAAGAGCAACGCTAAGGTGCGCACTTCACCAACAAGCAAATCGAGGGCGCGAAGTTTCACAAGCACTACGAGCAGCAGCGCCAACGCACCGAACGTACCGATGCGGCTATCTTTCATGATCGCCAAGCGTCGCTGCACGTCGGTACCACCACACAAACCATCCGCGCTGTCCGCGACACCATCCAAATGCAGTCCACGGCTCAACACCGCGAGTGCGACAACGACCAACACGTTCGTGAGCGTAGGGGCGGCGAGCAACGAGAACATCCAATCCACCGCGCAAACGACGCCTCCCAGCAGCAATCCGACCGCAGGGAAAAAAGCGCCAGCTCGACCCAGGGTAGTGTCGTCGAACGGCAACGTCCTGCGTATGCGCACAATCGAAAGAAATTGTAAGGCGACCAGAAACGAGGTGAGCATGTAGGGAAGGGGTGTAGCGTACAATGGTGGCCGTGAGCAAGCTGCGCTCGTTTACTCCGCTAGCATGGGCTCGTATAGTGAAGCCACTTTTGTCTGTCCTGTGAGACCGTAGTGAAAGACGCCCGACTACACAAAACCCTTACGACGTTTACCCTTGAGGTGCGACGGCTCCTCGCTGATGACTTGGTGGCGGTGGTGCTCTACGGCAGCGCTGCCGGCGCGAACTTCGTTCCTGAGCTGTCGGATCTCAACCTCGCTGTCGTCGTCAAGACACTGCACTTCGATGTTCTCCAGCGACTGCAACCCCACGTCGCCGCCTGGAAGCGGCAAGGGTTTGCGCTTCCCTTGCTGCTCGACCAAGAATTTCTCCAACGCGCTCGTGATACCTTCCCCATGGAGTTCTACGACATCAAAGAGCAGCATGAGTTATTGTGGGGAGACGATGTGTTCCAGGGCCTGGAAATCGATACCCGCCATCTCCGCTTCCAGGCGGAACATGAGGCACGCTCAAAATTATTGCGTCTCCGTGCGCTGTATCTCGAATGTGCGGACGAAGCTGCCCGGCTCCGTACACTCCTGCTCGATTCAAGCAAAACCTTTGTCGTCATCATGCGTCATCTCCTCCGCTTGCATGGCCAGAGTGGCACGCTGACCTACGACGAGGTGCTGCGGCGCTTCGAGCGGCAGTTTCAGCTTGACCTTCCACGCATGCACGCACTCACCCTCATTCGGGCTGGACGCCAGCCCTGGTCTGCCGAACGGCTTGCCGACTTCTTTCGCGACTACTTGGCGGAAGTGCAGCAAATCGTCTCGGTGCTCGATCATTTACCCCTGACCACTTCTTCGGCCCATGACTAATCTTGGTCAGCTTTTTCTGACTACCTTTCTTGCTTGCGCGTTGTTGCTGAGTCCTGTGCACGGAGAAGACCCGGCCATCCCACCGCCTCAGGGATTCGTTTCGGACTTTGCTGGTGTCATCGACCAGCCCACCCGCCAGCGGCTCACAAATCTCCTGCGCGAACTCCAAGAAAAAACCGGCGCTGAGATTGCTGTCGTAACGGTCCAAACTACTCAGCCGCTCAGTCCCTTTGATTATGCAATGAAAGTCGCCGACGCCTGGAAGCCGGGAGCAAAGGGCAAAGATAATGGCGTCGTGTTCTTGGTGGCGACTCAGGACCGCAAGATGTACATCCTCACCGGCTACGGAGTGGAAGGTATCCTGCCCGATGGCAAGGTTGGCGCGATTCAGGACGAGTACATTGTTCCCGCCTTCAAACAGGGTGATTATGCGCACGGCATTGCCGAGGGAACACGAGTCATGGCCAGCCTCATTGCTCAAGAATACGGGGTGACGCTGGCTGGCGTGCCAGTGGTCGCGGTCTCCGAGCGCCAAGGACACGGCAGGCAACTTGATCCCTCGTTGGCGATGCTGCTGGCTTTCATCTTAGCTGCCGTGCTGCTTTCCGCCTTCACTGGCACGCGGCGCTCACGCTATTCCCGTTTTGGTGGAGGTCGTACCTATGGTGGCGGGATGGGTGGTGGATTTGGCGGTGGCTTCGGTGGCGGCGGCAGTGGTGGTGGGTTTGGTGGATTTGGTGGCGGTGGATTTGGTGGTGGTGGTGCAGGACGGGATTGGTGAAGATAGGCTGACAGCTTTCAGCTGAACTGGTTGCAAGTTGTACGAACCGGACAAAGTGCTGTAAAGAGAAGAGGTTGAGTGATTATTCTCAGAAGCATCCTCGGAGACAATGCCATGCCACGTTCGCCATTTGCTACGGCAGCCCAGCCCGCTTCCACCGCC
>SXGS01024008.1_pt1 | contig 59508 bp, 45 predicted proteins | sample 3174681 | NCBI WGS metagenome assembly SXGS01 (sample SAMN11356861, study PRJNA531348) | freshwater metagenome | isolation source: freshwater sample F1-80 | place: China: Fuxian Lake, Yuxi | collected 2017-12-25
ATATATGAACGAACATGATCGGCAAGTGAACGGAAATGATGTATCCCCATGTTTTTACTCAAAAACTCACACGAGTATTTGCTTCAGGGCGGGGTAGGTACTCACGGTCTAGAGCCTGAGAATATCACCCCCACCCACCCCCACCCGACGAACGACGGCTTCGAACTCGGTGATCGCGACCGCGAACGCGGTCGCATCGCGCGCCCGGTTCGCACGCACCACCTTGTCGGCGGCGGACTGCACCTCGGGGTGCAGTCCGTTAGCGCCTAAATGTTCGACTAACGAGTCCGCGTTGAACATCGCGCGGCTAGCATGTTCTCCGTCCCACGGGAGCGGAAGATAAGCAGGATAAGCAAGAAAAGGGTCCGTGGTTCCGTGCGCTGCGGGGCTTTTCTTGCTTATACTGCTTTCCTTCCGGTTCGCGTCACGGGCGCGGCGGGCTATTTCCATGAGGTCAGTCACGGTGTTTGCACTCCGTCGGTCGCGTGCCACACCTCGGCCGCCCGCCCAGCGGTATCCCGCCGCTCGGATCGTGCCAGCCCCATTTCTTGCAGTAGGTCGAGCGCGCCGGCGATGCGCTCGGAAGGCACCCGGGCGCCTACCAAGTCGCGAATTGTGGTTCGCGATAAACCCGAATCCGCGTTCCGCAAATGCAGCATGATTTCGTCGGCGGTCGGGTTTCCAGTGAGACCGCCGAACACATGCAGCACCGACGCTTCGCAGTATTTCCACACCGCGAGCGCTGCGAGCAAATGATCTGGCTTCACCTCGGGGGATTTGTCCAGCACCGCGTATATCACGCTAAGACGAAGAACGTGAGCTTCGGCCCTACCAAGTAGGGAACCGGCCAACCCGTAGCGTTCTCCGCTTAACGTTGTGTACACGCTGCGCCACACCGCGCGGGCTTGGTCGTCGCGCTTGATCTCGCCCGCGCTGCGAGCGAAGGCGAGAACGCTGACGAGTTCATCCTCCACTTCGGTAAGACCAACCTGGTCGGGCGTACCGCCCTCGGGGAGTATCTTGCTTCGCTTGACACACAGCCACAGGAAGCGGTTTGCGAAGCCGTTAAAGGTCTCGGTCGCGTTTAGCAAGCGCTTCAATTCCTCAGATGTGATGTGGCCTATGACACTGACGTGTGCGCCCGTCGCCTTCGCGGGTGAGGTCTTCGTCATGGTCCGCAGCTCGCCCGAGTCCCACGCACACCGCACCACGGACGATAACGTGTTCCCGTGGCGCTCGGTTTGCTTCAGCACGCCCGCGAACTCTGGTTCGGTCACGAGCAGACGTTTGTCTGCTACACCGTCGTCGTCAATCACCATGTCGCAGCCTGTTACGCTCCCGTTCTTGCGCACCGCTTCTTTCTTTTCGATGGGGTCGCGAACCCGCCAGATAAGCCCCTCTCCCGTGGCCAACCCGCTCACGACACAATTATCCGACCAGTCGGTTTCGGCATTCACAAGTGTGAATCTCACTTGCGCGAGTGAAGTACCTTTTCTGGCCTTCGCGCTCTTCCCGACCAGCACGGCGAACTCGTTGCAGTAGTGCCGGTCACGTTCGACAACCGCGTGCGCGGTGCGCCCGATTACGTTCCCCACGGCGACCAAGAACTGTATCAGTATCGCGGCGGGGTCCGCTTCAGTTGCGGGTTCCAGGGCGCCGACGAACCGCCCAGCCAACCCGTGGAACGCTTCTTTGTCCAATGCATCCGGCCAAGGGTGGGAGAGTGGGCGCCGGACAGATGCGGCGGCGGCCATACTCGTGATCGGCAGTAATTCCCCACCGGTTCCCGGCTGATACCCGCCATCCGTCGCCGTGGCCTTCGCAAGCGTGATCGCACCGTATGTGCTTTCGCCGCGCTTGGAGTCCCACTTGTTCCGCATCAACGCGGACTGCCGAAATAGTGAGTCCGCACGTGACCTGTCGTTGCCAGTCCACCACATGAGTATGGAGCAAAGCGCCATGTCCGCTTTGCTATCGTCGCCACCGTAGGCGTAGGCGTTGACGTCACCGGTGTCGAACAACGCCACGAACTTGCTACCTTGTCTCGACGTGCGGATCCGATCCAGGAGTTCCACGTCCGGGTCTACGATAACGTCCACTGGTTGGGGGCGCGGCGGCGGTGGTGCCGTGGGCTTCTTCGGTGCAGTTTCGGCAAGGGTAGTTAACGCTACTTGGATGTTGGCCACGGGTGTGGGCAGCACCACGGGTGTGTCAGTGGTCACGGCGCGCCCGGTCACGGTGAAGTATCGACCGGAGGAGTACACTTCGATCCCGCCCGCAGTTCCAAATGGCCAACGGTGTGGCACACCGTCTGGCCAAGCGCCGTGGCCGAACAGCTTCACACCCGTGCCACTGGGGCTGACTTCCGCGTATGTGTTGAACTGTTTCACGAGTTCGAGCGCCGCGTCATCCACTATACCAGTGGCCTTATTGCGAACGTTGTCGAGGTCAACGCCCGCCCACCCGTCGCCCAGCACGAACCCGACTCCCGAGTATTTGCTGGGCGCGGCATCGTAAGCATCCTTCACCTTCTCGAATGTGGTCCAGGTAACCGAGTTCGTGGAACTAGCGTTATGGTCATTCACCTGGAATGGGACCTTTTTCAACTCGATATATTTCCACAGCACCCAACGGGGTGCGTCCTTTATCTCTTGCGGGATGCTGCCGAAGTCCGGCGGAAGAACCACCGGCGATTCTTGACAAACCAATGAGTTCTCTACCATAATAGGCTTGCTCCTGTTGGTGGTGTGTGTGTCGAGAACACGAAGGTCGGGATTGATGCTCCCGACCTTCGTGTGTTGGTGTGATTATGCGCCCATGTCGGTGAGCTTGCGGACGGCTTCGTCGGTGGCTTTCCGGCGCGTGTTAGGTGAGCGCTGTACCACCTCGGTGGTGATCGGGCCGTTCAAGGCACCGAGGAAAGCGGAGAGCGCTTCCTCGGTGACATAGGACATACCACCCACGCGGACTGCAGCGAGCTTCTCCACCGCGCCTGACGGCGCGGTCGCGCCCTTGTGTATCCAGCGCCAGACGGTTGACGGGTTGACGTGCGCGCCCTTTCGACCCGGAAGACGGCGAGCGACGGCGCTCAGAGTCATGGCGTTCTTCAGGTCAATCACGGTTTCCCCCTTTGTGCGTTACCCAACCGGCACATAGTGCGCCAGTTGCAGAGCTTTATAACCTCGCAAAGAATCACATATAGAGCTTAGGGCGTCAAGCTAAATAGTCTGTATCATTGTGTCTATCAGGTTATCTGGACACAAACTCGCTAGTGTTTACAGTGAAAACGTGCTGAATTAAAACCATTGATTCTTGGTTTTAGTGATCTGAGAAATGGCCAACATCACAACAGCTCTTCGTGACACGCTTACGAAAAAAGATTGCCCCTTTCGGCGAATCATCTCCCTATAAGTTCGTTCCCGTATATCAACTTCCCAACCCCCAGAAAAATCATTACATGATAGGCCTAGGATCGACACAACCCCACGGGTTTGCCCCGTGGGGTTGTGTTGATCGGTACCCCACCGTGGCTTATCCGATGCCCTCGGCGACCTTCGCGCCGAGGGCATCGTCACGTTCAGCGTAGACTTGCGTGATGTCTGCTTTGCTGTGGCCAAGCGCGACTTGCGCGCCCTCTAGACCAAACAGGCGCCGCACCTCGGTGGCGTAGGTGTGGCGCAATTGGTTCGGGTGCCACCGGTGCTTCTTCTGCCACAGGGTGAGAGCAGTGAGTTGCACCTGTGTGAGACGAGCACGCCACGCTGCGAAGGTTTCGTCATCGCGCTGTGCGAGTTCACCGGGTGCGGGGAACGCGACGTCGCACGCGCGCTCCACGGCTTGCCGGTATCCGCTCACGGTGTACGCGGTCCCGTCAGGGGTCCGGAACACCGGCGCGTTCAGGTCGGTAGTCTTGTACTCCTCCAGCAGTGACCGGCACAGCGGGCCTATGGCGATGGTGCGGGCATTCCCGCGCCACGCGTTTTTGTGCGTCGTCGGGGTGTATTTCCAGGTGGTGCCGGACTGTTCGATGTCTACCATGCGGAGAATCGTCGCCTCACCCGGTCGCGCGCCGGTGTAGCGTTGGAAGAGAATCAACCCGCGCACGCCACGCGGCACATGAGGTAGTATCTGATCGACGTTTTCGGCTTGAACCGGCTTCACGGGTTCCGGGTCGCGAGCTTTACTGCGACCGCGTTGAAGACCTGCTACGCTCGCCAGACTCGCCAGCACGTCGACGGGAACTAGTTCCTCGGACACGCCCCACTTGAAGATCGACCGCACGCGGGTCACGGACTTGTTAACGGTCTTGCGGCACCAGCCCTGTCCGACCATGCGCGACCGCAAGGCCTTCAGCGCGCTCGGCCCGAAATCACCGACGAGGTAGTGCGCGAACTGTTCCCTCAATAGCTTTGCGACGGATTTGAACGACCAGATTTCGGACGTGGGTTTGCCGTCGCGATGCCGGTAGTGCCCCTCGGCGTGTTTGAGGAACGCGACCAGCAGTTCCGCCACGGTGATGTCTGTGACGCTCGGACAGTTGATTGCGGCGGTGTTGGTGCCGACTGCTTGCACGAGGCGCGCGTACTCGGCTTTTGAATTGGGGCTGTTGTGCTTCCCGAGGTAGACGGTCTTCCTCACGCCACCGGGACCGGTGACGCGGATAAAAGCTTGACCGCTCGGCTTGTGGTGCTGGTAAGACGGGACTGCGGACTTGGGACGTGCCATTGTGCGGCTACTCCAGTTTCGGCGTATGACTACGCCTATTCCCTGAGTTTTCGTGCCGCACGTCGGAACACCCGACGGTAAGTAAATGCTTCAGCTACAAGGACTTCTAACCAGTCGGGCTGATAGGATTTGAACCTACTACCTCTTGGGCCCGAACCAAGCGCTCTCGCCAAGCTGAGCTACAGCCCGTCATTTCTATTGTTTGGGTATGTTATCCAGCACATCGAGGGAGTCAATACCAACGTCCGCCGTTCCGCCGTTCTGCCCGTTGCCACTGGGATACCATGCCGGCATACTGAGGACAACGGCCTACGGTGCCGGTTCGCGATCGTTGTCCTGTTCGCACCCACAGATCCGCCGCGTCGCGGTCGTCCGGCGCACCACATGATGCACCCCCTGTTCGCCGTGTTCACACCACTCATGGCTGCCGGTGCCGCTGGCGTCGCAGTCGGCGTGCCGCTCGTCGTACACCTCCTCTTTCGAAAACGATATCAGATTGTCCCCTTCGCCGCGATCAGGTTTCTCCTGGTCGCGGAGCGCCGGCACAAGCGCCGCATCGACCAGTGGGTGCTACTCGCGCTCCGCACACTAGCGCTGATCCTTTTGCCCTTCGCGATGATCGCCACAACACCGTGGGCCGAAGATCTCTGGCAACTGATCAGACCGGGCACTTCGGAGACGATCGCGAACGTCCCACGCACCCACCACGTCCTCGTCCTCGATGCCTCTCTGAGCATGACCGCACGCGCCGACGGCGATCAGACCCGGTTCCAGCGCGCGATCACCCAGGCCGAGAACCTCGTCCGCTCCGGCAACCCCGGCGATGGCTACACCGTCCTGGTCCTCACGACCGCGATTCAACCGCTTGTGCCGGGCCCCTCGAACGATCCCGACAAGGTCGTGGCCGAACTGCGGAAGCTGAAACCAACACACAGTACCGCCGACCACACCACCACACTCGCGACTGTCGCCGATGTCCTCGCGCGATCCCCCCGCGCCTACCCGCGGCGCCAACTCACGTTCTTCACCGACCTGCAAAAATCGTCGTGGGTGAACGCGGTCCCGCGCGCCGAGAACAGCACCGCAGAACTCTGGCAGCGCATCGTGTCCCGTTCCGATGTGGCTATCGTGGACACCGCGGGCCACGACGCCGAAAACCTCGCCATCGCCGAGATCACCCTCGCTGACCCGATGCCGCTCGTCGATCAACCGGTCACGGTCACAGTTGTCGTCGCCAACCTCGGGCGCGGCGAGCGCAAGGGCGTGCGTGTCGAGTTGCTACTGGGACGACCGTCCGCCGGGGGTGACACCCTCACCTCAGTCGAGCAGAAACCCGTCGAGGCGATCCCCCCCGGCGGCCGCCAGCAGGTGAAGTTCGACCTCGACCACCAACAGCGGTTCCGTGAACGCGGCGTTCACATCCTTCAAGCGAAACTCGTGGACAGCGACGACCTGGTCGCCGACGACAGCCGCGCGCTCGCTGTCGAGGTGCGCGATGGACTGCACGCGGTTCTCGTTAACGGTAACGCCGACCCCAACGCGAACCGCCGGGCCGCCACGCACCTCCACCGCGCGCTGTTCCCGCCCGGCGCCAAGCTCACCGACACGCCTAACCGACCACGCGAGCCGGTCACCCCCGCCGACTTCCTCGACCCCGCATACGACATCACCGGCGTCGATTGCGTGTTCCTCTGCGACGTGCCGAACCCGACCGCCGCCCTGGCCGCGAAACTTGACGCGGTACTCCGGCGCGGCGGAACCGTCGTCATCGGCTTGGGGCCGAACTCCTCATCGTCCGCAAGCCTCGCGAAATACAACGCCGAACTCTACCGCGAAGGAGCGGGCGTGCTGCCCGGCGCTCTCGGTGATGTCATCACCGGTACCGGACCTGATGACCCCGGCTTCCGGCTCGCGGCGGAAGAGGATGCGTACAGCCGGCCGCCACTCGTGTTGTTCAGTTCCCCCAAACTGCGGACTGAACTGATCAACGAACCATTCCGTTCTTATGTGAAGCTCGACTCGCCAGCAGACGGCCGCGCCCATCGGCTACTGACATTCTCACGCCCGGTCTCGAACCCGATGCCTAAGGCAACGCCCTCCGCCGCGAAGCCCGACCCGGCGATCGTAGAGTGGACCAAACACCGCGGGCGTGTGTACGTCTTCACCAGCACGTTCAACCGCGACTGGACCGACTGGGCGACGATGCAAACCTACCTCGTGTTCTGGCACGAGTTCCTCAAGTACTCCGTCGCGAATCCGGACCGGCACACGCTCCGCACCAGCGAAACGATCGAGGAGTTCTTCCCGCCATCTTCCGCCGGGCTGATCGCCGGGATCAACGGTCCCGATGGACTCATCGCCGCTGTCCCGCTCGTGCTACAAGATGAAGCCGGTGTCGCCCGATTCACGAACACCACCGCGAGCGGCCTGTACCGAATGGGCCTCAACGGAGCACGCGACCGCGCGTTCGCGGTGAACGTGCCCGAGATCGTCGTCGGTGCACCAACGGAATCGGACCTCACGCGCATCGACCCGCGCGAGTTCAAGTCTCTAAGCGGCGTGCAGTTCGTCCCCGACCCGACCGAGGTGAAACCGACCAGCGAGAGTGGCGCGGTCATCACCACGGCCCCGCGTCCACACGGCCCCTGGATCGCACGCGCAGCGGTGCTGTTCGCGGTGCTCCTGCTCGTAACGGAACTGATCCTCGCATGGCGTCTCGGACCATCGCGCACCGGCGGCGGAGGCAGCGCGACCGCACGCTCGCCCCTCGTGCGACTGATCACACTCGCGGCGGCGTTCGTCCCGCTCGCGCTCGGCGCCGCGGTGCTGTTCGCGGTGTTCCATGCCGAACGCACCGGGAACCCGCTTGGGTTCCTCCCGCATGGCCCGCGTGCGAGCGTCGAGTCCACCGCCGGCATGCCCACCGCCGGCCCGGGCGAGGGCACCCGGTGGCGACTCGAAGGCGCCACCGCCTTCTTCAAGAACGCGGTCACCGACCGGCGCGTCGTCGGTACGCTTGCATTCGGCTGCCTCGTGCTCACGCTCGGCGTGTACCGGCTCGAACGCCGGGCGGCCGGCGGGTTCGGTCGCCTCGTTGTGCCCGCGCTGCTCCGGTGTGCCGTCTTCCTGCTCGCGCTGTTCGTGCTCCTCCCACAACTGCGGCTCGCATTCGACCGCGAGGGCTGGCCCGAAGTCGTCATCCTCCTCGACACCTCCGCGAGCATGGCCAAGGTGGACGAGATGCGCGACCCCGCCGTGCGCGCGAAGGCGGAAGAACTGGCGGGCACCACTGACCTTTCTGAAGCGAACCGGCTCAGGCTCGCGCAAATGCTCCTCACACGCAAAGACGCCGACTGGCTCGACAAACTGCTTCGCGAGAAGCAGGTGAAAGTTCACATCTTCGCTGTGGATGCAAAGGCCGAGGTACGCCCGGTTGCCACCGTGGAGGATGAAAGCCAACTCGCGGACGCTCGCGACGCACTCAAGAAGTTGGAACCGACTGGCGACGGATCGCACCTCGGCGACGGCGTCGAAGACGTGCTGAAGAAGTTCCGCGGTGGCACGCTCTCCGCCATCATCATGTTCACCGACGGCGTCACCACCGCAGGCAACGATCTGCCCAAAGCGGCCCGCGCCGCAGCGCTCGACGGCGTCCCGCTGTTCCTCGTCGGCACCGGCGACCCGTGGCAGACCCCCGACCTCGCACTCACCGACCTGCAAGCGGAAGACGTGGTCGGTCGCGGTGACCAGCTCGTCCTCAAGGCGCGGCTCACCGCGAAAGGCGACGTGCCCGCCAATCCGGTCACGGTATCCCTCAAGGAGCGGCTCGCGAACGGCAAACTCGAAGACCGCGGACAGGTCACCGTCACCCCAGACCTGAATGGCAACCCAGTGGACGTAACCGTGACACACGTTCCGATGGAGATCGGCGAGAAGACGTTCATCCTCAGCGTGCCTACGGTGCCGGGCGAAACCAACCGGCGCAACAACGAGATCGAGCGCATGATTCTCGTGACCGAATCACGCCGCATACGCGTCCTGTACGTTGAAGGCTACCCGCGCTACGACTTCCGGTTCGTGAAGGTCATGTTGGAACGCGAGTCGGACAGGTCCATCGGCGGCAAGGCGGTCGAGGTCCAGGTGGTGCTGCTCGACGCCTCGAAGGGCTGGGCGGAAACCGACCGCTCCGCGTTCCGCGGCGACTTCCCGACGCGCGCGGAACTGTTCGACTTCGACGTGGTCGTCCTCGGGGACGTGGACCCGAAGCAGGTGCCGCGATCGGCGCTCGCGCTGCGCGACCTCGCCGATTTCGTGAAGGAGAAAGGCGGCGGGTTGCTCTTCCTCTGCGGCGAACACGGCACTCCGGCCGCCTACGTGGACACGCCACTCGCGGAAGTACTGCCGGTGATTCCCAGCGATCTTCCGGTGGTGACGCGCCCGACCGAAGAGCAACCGATTACAGAAGGGTTCCGCCCGCGGTGGACGCCAGTCGGTAAGCAGCACCCGATCTTTCTGCTCTCGCCCGACGAGGCCGAATCCAACCGCGTGTGGAACCAGTTCCAGGAACTGCTCTGGTACGCGAAGGGCTACCGGCCGAAGCCGCTCACGCGGGTGCTCGCGACCCACCCCACGGTGCGTGCCGAGGGCGGCGCTGCCGGCGAGAATCACCCGCTCGTGGTGCAACAGTTCGTCGGCAATGGACCGGTAATGTTCTTCGGGTTCGACGACACCTGGCGATGGCGATACCGCAACGACGAGGACCACTTCGACAAATTCTGGATGCAGACGATGCGGGTTCTCTCCCGCTCGCGGGTTCGCAGGCCAGAAGTGCGCATCGTGCCCAAGACCGAGTTCCGCCGTAACGAGAAGGTGACCGTGCAGGTGCGGTTCCCGATCGAGTCACCTGCACCTGCGGGCGTCGCGCCGGTCCGCGTGACGATGACACGCTCGCCGCTGCTGAAGCCGGACGGTACGCCCAGCCCCGGCGCGACGGAAACCAGCACGATCACGCTCACCCGCACGCCCGGCCCGACGGTGCTGTTCGAGACAACTCTGGCCCGCGCCCCTGATGGCGAATACCGGTTCGAGTTGACCGATCCCGAAGTGCAGGGCGCGCGGCCGTTCGCAAACGCACGCGTGTTGCCGCCGATGGACGAGCGCGAGCGAACAGAACTGAACCGTACCGACCTCGTCGCGTCCGCGACCATCTCCGGCGGCGGGTTCTACACGCTCGCGAACGCGACCGATGTCCTCAACGACCTGAAGAACCTTCAGCGAGTGCCGTTGAACCAGCCGTGCCCACCGGTGCCGCTGTGGAACCAGCCGTTCATCTATGTATTGCTATTATCACTTCTGCTGGCCGAGTGGCTTTTGCGGAAGCGTGAGCGACTGTTATGATGGTGGGTTGTGGAGTGTGAAAGCAGAAGACGCTCACTTGGCCGCGAAGCGCGGCCGAGTGAGGGGTCAGCTTCGCTCAGAGGTTCCGTATGGCACTGCTTCTGCGCCCGCCGACCGAGCGTGAATCGCTCCCGAACCAACTCGCCGACCTCGGCCGCACACGCAAGCGGGTCGCGCTCGCGTCCGGTGCGTTCGCTTTCGTCGCCACCATTGTTGGTGTCGCCACGCTCGCGGGGTTCCTCGACGCTGCTCTCCACCTGCCGCCACTCGTTCGCGCGATGTTTCTCCTGACGTGCCTCGCAGCCGGTGGCATTGTGTGCGTTCGCGGTGTTGGCCGCGCGCTGCGATACCGCACCGACGCGCTCTCCATCGCGCTCGAACTCGAAGACCGTTTCCCCACACTCAACGACTCTCTGGCGTCGGCCGTGTCGTTCCTCGGCACCAGCGAAGAGTCCGCGAACGAAGACCGACCTCCGAGGCCGACTGGGGTCTCCAACCGGCTTACCGCGTCCGCGGTGCGCGTGGCTGAGCGACGCGCCGGGCGGCTGCCGCTTGACCACATCATTCCGGCCGGGCGCTGCTGGCGGAACGTCTGGCTGTGCCTCTCGGCAGTTGCCATCGCTATTCCGCTCGCGCTGTTCAACACGGGCCGCGCCGCAACCGCGTTCGTCCGACTCGCGGATCCGTTCGGCGCGCACGCATGGCCGACCAAGACCCGCATTGAGTTCCTCGCACCGAGGACTTTCCCCGCGCGCATCCCAAAAGGCGACTCGTTTGAATTGAAGTTTGCGGTCCGCGGCGTACTTGCCGGTCCAGCGACCGTTACCGTTCGCATGAGGGATGGGAGCGGGTTCGAGGAGCAGTTCCCACTCTCGTTCAACAACGACACGCAAGTCCCCGGTGCAGCGGTCGTGACGACCCGCTTCGACTCGTCCCGCGTGTCGAGTACGTTCGAGGTGCGAGTCGGTTCTAATGATGCGTTCACCGACTGGGAGTCGGTCACGGTCGTCCCGCCGCCGCGCCTCGTGCCGCTCGATGGCCGCGCGTCGCCGCAGTTTCACATCACGCCACCAGCGTACACGAAGTTGCCCTCGGGCAACCTCCCGCCGGGGGCATCCGCGATCGAGATCCCGACAGGCACCGTGATTCATTTCCGGGCCGCGACCGACGTGCGACTTTCGGCAGCGGTCCTGACCTACGTTGGCGACAGGAGCGATGTCGTGAACGCCTCTCCGGTCGCGCACCTTGGGCACCTCGACCCGATCGCCGCGATCGCCGCGCAGGGACTCGCCGACGGGTTCGCCGTCGACATCCCGCTGACGATTTCGGAAGACGGCACCCGCATCTCCGCGACGTTCATTCCGCCGCTGTCGGGCCCCTACGCATTGAAACTCACTGACGACACCGGCCTGACCGGGGCTCGTCCGATCAAGATCGACCTCGTCGCCGACCCAGTGCCGAAAGTCACGCTGCACCGCCCCTTCGCGGGGCGCGACCCGGTGTACCTCACACCGACTGCATCCGTCTTCGTGAACGCCAGCGCGCTAGACCCACTTTACGGAGCGCGTAGGCTGTACCTCGAATACCGCGTTGGGCAAGCCGGGCGCACGCGAACTCGCCCGCTCAGCGAGGCCGAGAACGTGCCCGTCCAGGCCTTCGCGGGATTGGTCGGCGGAACGGCGTTCGCACTTGCGCCACCAACGGGGAGTATCGACGTTTCCGCAAGTGTCCCGGTCGCGTCGTTCCTTCGCGACGACGGCACGCCTCTTCGTGAGGGCGACTTGTTCATTCTTCGCGCCGCGGCCGAAGACTTTGATGATGTCGCGCCCCTGAAGGGACCTGGACGGAGTATCGGCGAAGTCGAAATTCGCATCACGTCGCCGGAAGCGATTGACGCGTGGCTCCAGAAAGAGCTCGCAACGATCCGTCCCGAACTGGGTCGCATTCTCGCGCAACAACGAGAGGCGCGACAGAAAACGGCCGAGGTATTGCCGCTGCCGGGTGGAGTGCTATCGCAGGACGACCGCGACCGGCTTGTCAGCGCGGAACAAGGTCAGCGGCAGATTACTGGGAAGATCACCGACGTGGCGCGGGGTCTTCGTGCGAAGGCCGACTTGCTTCACGCAACGGTCCGCGCCAACGGGCTGCCCAAGTCGAACACGACCGACCGTGTGGAAGTCGTCGCGGCGGAACTCGGGCGCACAGCCGACCGCGACCTCAGCACCGCGGAGCAGAATCTTGGCGACGCGATGCGGCTCGCGTGGCAGCCAGCGAAGCCCGGCCAAGAGAAGGAACTCGTGAATTATCTACGCAAGACCGGGCGCAGTCAGAAGAACATCGAGGACACCGCGATCACGCTACTCGAACTGCTCTCGCTCTGGGGCGGAGCTGGCGAGATTCGCGGCGAGGCTCGTGTTCAGAAAGACAACATCCAACGTCAGCTCGTGGCCAATGAACAGCTCAAGGATCGCGTGAAACCGGGCACGGTGAGGCCAACCGACGACGAGCAGCGCGAACTCGACCGCGCCGGCCTCCGAGCCGAGCAATCCGCGGATCAGGCCCGCGAACTGATCGCCCGCGCCGCGCGACTCGCGAGTGAGAAGGATACGCAGGCCAAAGTCCTTCGCGCGCAGGCCGCGATCAAGGAGAAGGAAGGAGCCGATCTGAAGCGTCGAGCGGACCTAAACGAGAACCCGGTGGAGAAATCGTCGCTGAACGCGCAGGCCGACGCGGTCGCCGCAACCGCCACCGACATGAAGGCCGCCGCGGACAAGGCCGAGGCCGAAGCGAAAGCGCTTCGCAAGGGCATCGACGCGGCTGGCGGCCAGGAGCTTCCCAAAGAACTCCGCGATGCTGCCGATGAGTTACGCAAGAGCAGGCAGAGCGTGGCAGCGAACTTCCTTCGTTCCAGTGCCGCCCGTCTTGAGGCGCTTGCCGACGCGCTCACCGAGAAGGAAACGGACGCGGTGCCCGAACTCGCGAAACCGAAGATTCAGAAGCGTGCTGCTGATCAACTCGACGCGCTCGCCGCTGCTCAGGATAGTCTCCGCAAGCGGGTCGAAGCCGCGTCACGCATCACGGACCCTGTTCAGCGTGCCGAAACGCTCAAGGTGCTAGGGCAGGAGCAGGACAAACTCATCGAACGCGGGCGCGAACTTCTCCAGAAGCTCACCGCGGACAAGGTAGACGATGCGGCACACGACCTGCGCGCGGCACTCGACAAGATGGACGCTGCACGCGACGACCTGGAGAATGGCCAGCCGAACGCGCGCGCCCAGCGCGAAGCGGTGGAACGACTCGATAACGCCCGCGACCGGCTCGACGCCGAAGCCGCGCAAGGCGGTCGGCAACTCTCCGATGAGAAGCGACGCAAGCTCGCCGATCAGGTGAAGGCGCTGCTCGAACGGCAGAAGGCTGCGGTCGCGGAGGTGGTCCGCATTCACAGCGAGGTCGCGAAGCAGAAGGGGTGGGACAAGCTCCTCCTCACGAGCTATTCGGACGTCGATACGGTGCGCGAAACGGAAATCGCGATCGAGGTCCGCAAGCTCGCGGAGAACGAGTTCGCGCAGTTCCCGGTCTTCGTGCGATTGCTCACGGACTCCGCGAACGCGATCGACCTGGCACGCGCGAAGATCAAGACCCGATGTGACGACGCGGACCTCACCGCGGCCTACGATGAGGATCTCGAAGCACTCGGCGACCGGAAGGTGCTGCGGCCGATGGAACTCGCGCTACGGCGCCTGCAGCAACTCGCCGATGCCCTCAAGCCGGACGAGAAGCCAACGAAGAAGGACAATCCCGCGAACCCGCCCAAGGCGCCGAACAAACTGCCGAACCCCAACGGGGGCGGCGATCAGGACGCGGTTCCGCCGCTCGCGCAACTGAAGGTCCTCCGCACGCTGCAAGCGGAACTCAACGACCGCACGGCACAGTTTGCGAAGGATCACCCTGACGCGGATAAACTGACTGACGCGGAGAAGGAAGAACTCAAGGAGTTGGAACAGACGCAACGCGAGATCGCCGAGCTGTTCGAGCAGATGGCGAAACTGTTCCCGCCCCAGGACACGCCAAACGAGGCGCCGAAGGACTTGCCGCCGGCCCCGGAGAAGCCATGAACCGCGTATCGTTCGTCGTGCTGTTTGTTGCGGCGGTGTCACTCCCGAATGCGCGGGCGCGGGCCGAGGTGCCTGTCGCGCCGCCGCCGCGCGAGATCCGCCCCGACGGCACCCGCGACCCCGTGCCGAAGGCCGAGCGACCCGCGAAGGGCGAAGACCCGGCCGTCACCGTCAAGCGCATCATCGACAACTCGAAGGAGGTCGGTGACAAACTCGCGAAGACCGACACCGGCACCGATACGCGCAAGACGCAGGGCAAGATTCTGTCCGACATCGACGCGCTCATCAACCAGCAAGAGAACCCGCCGCCCCCGCAACCCGACAAGGACAAGGAGAAGGACAAGCAGGATATGGGCGACAAGAAGGACATGAAAGACCCGATGATGGACCCGGGGATGAAGAAGGACGGAATGCCAATGGGTAAGGACGGCATGGACATGATGCCGATGCCGAAGGGCATGGGGATGGGGGATCCGCCTCCGATGGGCGGTATGGGAGAGCGCAAGCCGCGCATGGGCGATCCGATGAACGACAGCAAGAAGGAACCCAACGGCAACGCGAAGGAACCGAGCAAACCCGACAACGACCCAACAAAGAAGAGCGGCACACCAAAAGACCCGACAGACCCCGCGGGCACCGCTGGCGGGAACCCGATGGGCAAGGCCGGGATTGGCAACGCGGCGCTGCCGTTCGAGGAGAGCGTCGCGAAGGACGTGTGGGGGCACCTGCCGTACAAGATCCGTCAGCAGATGTCGCAGTACTACAAGGACGAGTTCACACCGAAGTACGCGGAACTGCTCCGGCTCTACTACTCGTCGCTCTCGGACAAGGGAACGAAGCCCGAGAAGAAGTGACGAGGCTTTGATTTCTTTTCGTGGCACAGACAAGAATGGCCGTCCCACCAAGACAAGAAACACAGACGGTCCGCTCACCGCAGGTTCCCGACATGCGTAACCCTCTACGATCCGTGTCGCGACGCAACTTCCTCCGGGCCACGACCGTGGGCGGGGCGGTCGCCGCGCTCCACCTCACCGCGTTCGCACAACCGGGCGGCGGGCCGCGGCCCGACGGCCTCGGCGGGCCGCGGTCGGACACAGGCGCTGAGTTCATCACAAACGACACGCAAGCGGCCATCGACCGCGGTCTGTCTCTGCTCGCGCTAAGTCAGGCTAACGATGGGTCGTTCGGCGAGCGAGTCGGCGGCGCCACCGCAGGCATCACCGGCCTGGGCGGGCTGGCGCTCTTGGGCGCCGGGCACCAACCGGGCCGTGGCAAGTACGGGAAGAACGTGAGCCGCGTGGTCGATTACATCACCGGACTAGTGACCGGCACGAACCCCGGTTTCCTGACTGCCAACGAGGGTCAGTTCGGGCGCCTCGGCACCCAGCCCAGCGCGATGTACAGCCACGGGTTCGCCAGTCTGTTCCTCGCCGAAGTGTGCGGCATGATGCCGGAGGCGATCCGGCAGAAGCGGGTACGTGCGGTACTCGAAAAGGCGACCACGTTCGGGACTGCCGCACAGAACCACGAGGGTGGATGGCGATACGAACCAAACGCGCCGTACGCCGACGTGTCGGTCACTGTCGCGTTCATGATGGCGCTGCGAGCCGCGCGTAACGCGGGCGTGTTCGTTCGCAAGGAGTTCGTCCGCAAGGGCGCGAAATACATCCGCGAATGCCAAATGGCCGACGGTGGGTTCAGCTACCTCAAGGGCGGGCAGGGGCTAGGAAGTGCGTTCGCCCGCACAGCCGCAGCGGTCGTCGGGTTGTATAGCGCCAGCGTACCCGAAGACGAGGACGTGAACAGCAAGGCCACCGAGCGCGGGTTACGCTACCTACAACAGTTCATGCCGAACCGCCAATTCAATCAGCGAGAGTTGCCCCCGGCGCACTACTACTATGGCCAATACTATGCGGCCCTGGCGATGTGGGCGGCTGGCGGCGACTACTGGCGCACGTGGTTCCCGGCGATCCGCGACGAACTCCTCGGCCGGGCCCGCGCCAATGGCGGCACCTGGAACGACCACTGGCACGGCAGCGCCTATGCCACGGCCATGAGCCTCATCGTGCTGCAACTGCCCAACAACTACCTCCCGATCCTGCAGAAATAGTGTTTGGGTTTTAGCCCTCTCCGCGGGCTAAAACCCAAACACCAAACGCTATTTCGCCACCGGCACGAACTTCACGCACACACATTTGCTCACCTTCACCGTGTTGTCAGTTTCTTTGCCCTTGCCAGTCTTCGCGTCAAGTTCCCACACACCGACCTTCTCGCCCGCCTGACTCGCGATCAGCATCCACTTCCCGGAGGGATCGATGTTGAAGTTGCGCGGCGTCTTGATGTCGCCAGCGATGTGGCCGGCGACTGTCAGTTTGCGGTCCTCGCCCACCTTGAACACAGCGACGCTGTTGTGCCCGCGGTTCGACACGTACACGAATTTCTCGTCAGGCGACATGATGCACTCTGCGGTAGAGTTGCCTTTCGTCGGCGCCGGCAGTGTTGAGAGCGACTGCACCACCTTGCCGTTGTCGATCACGTTTACGGTGGAGTCGAGTTCGCCGCACACGTAAGCGAACTTTCCGTCCGCAGCCAACGCGATGTGTCGCGGGCCGCTCCCGGCGGGGGTTGCCACGTCCCTCGACTCGTCTTCAACCAAGCCCTTCTCCTTGTCGATCTTGAACGCCTTCACCTTGTCGAGTCCGAGGTCCACGGTGAACACGGTCGTGCCGCTCGCGTCGAACGCGCAGCAGTGCCCGTGCGGTGCTTTGGTGCCCATCTTGTGTTGAACGAACCCGATCCGCTTCCCGAGTTTGCCATCAGCCCCCACCGCGAAGACACACGTGCTGCCGCCACCGTAGTTCGCGATCGCTACAGCATCGCCCTTCGGGCTGACCGCGATGTGGCACGGGCCACCGCCGCCGCTCTTGTCTTCGTTCAGTTTCGTCAGCGTGCCGGTCTTGGCGTCGAGTGCGAAGGCGACCACCGCACCGCCCTCTTTGCCGCCGCCTTCACCGACCGCGTACAGGAATTTCTTGTTGGCCGAGACTGCGACGAACGACGGACTGCCCATCTCGGCTGCGAGTGTCGGCTCCGAGAGTTTGCCAGTTGCGTCGTCGAACTTCGCCCGGTAGATGCCCTTGCTGTCTTTTTCGCCTTTGCCGGTGTACACACCGAAGTACACCCAGTGTTCGGCAGCAGAAGCAACGGACCCGACCGCGACCAGTGCGGCGACCAGAGCAATGCGAGTGAGCAACATGGAGAGTCTCCTTATTGTCGAGAAAACGATCCCCCAAAAGGGGGAAGCGGGTTGATGATAATAACCCCGGTCCGTATCGGGTAATAAAAACCGCCATTCGGAGAACCGCCATGCGAATCTTGTTCACCCTCGCGCTCGCCTCGCTGTTCGGATCACTCGTCGCTCGCGCGGAGCAGCCGAAGAAGACAGCCGAGGCGAAGGCTGACAACTGGGTCGATCTGATGACGCCGGACGTGTGGAAGAAAGTGGACGCCAAGTGGATCGTCACCGACGATGTGAAACTCGCAGCGGACACGAAGGGCAAAGCCGATGTGCGTCTGAAAGCGGACAAGAAAGACGGCGGTAAGGTATGGGTCAACGGCGAAACCGGGCGGCTCCCGAACCTCATCACGAAGGAAGCGTACGGAGACTGCGAGATTCACGTCGAGTTCCTGCTCGCAAAAGGCTCGAACGCCGGGGTCAAGTTCCACGAGGTCTACGAAATCCAAATCTATGACAGCTTCGGCAGCAAGAAGGAACTGACCGGCAGCGACATGGGCGGCATCTACCCACGAGCGAACCTCGAAAAAGGCGGCTACCTCGACAAGGGTGTGCCACCGAAGGTGAACGCTGCGAAGGCACCGGGCGAGTGGCAGACACTTACCGCGGTGTGGAAGGCGCCGAGGTTCGATCCGAAGGGCGAGAAGACCGCGAGCGCGATCATGGTGAAGGCGACACTGAACGGCGAGGTAATCCACGAGAACGTGGAGGTGAAGACCCCAACCGGCGGAAACTGGGGTAAGAAGGAGACCGCGACCGGCTCGTTCATGATCCAGACGGACCACGGGCCGACCGCACTCCGCAACGTGAAGATTCGCGCCGTGAAGTGATGCGCCGGGTGAAGACAGCCGCCAAGAAATTACTTCCGCGCGCGTTCGGCGAGCGCGGACCGTACCGGTTCGGGCAGGAACTTCGTCAGGTTCCCGTCGAGCGCCGCGATCTGCCGCAGCAGCGACGAACTCACGTGCGAGAACTCTTCCTTCGCCATCAGGAACAGCGTCTCGATCTGTGGATCTTGAGCCAGGTTCATCAACGACATCGTGAACTCGTACTCCATGTCGGACAGCGTGCGCAGCCCACGTAGCAGGATCCGCGCGCCGCACTCGCGCACGAACCGCACCGCGAGGCCGTCGAACGACAGCACCTCCACGTTCGGCAACCTCTCCGCGTTCTCGCCCTTCCCGCTGACCACGTCGCGGATGAGTTGTACCCGCTCCTCGGTACTGAATGTGGTCTTCTTGTCGGGGTTGATTCCAACGCCGACGATGAGTTTGTCGAACAGTCGGCTGCCACGTTTGATGATGTCGAGGTGGCCGTAGTGGACCGGGTCGAACGTGCCGGTGTACACGGCGACCCGCGCGCTCAGTGTGCCGTCGGGCATACGTCCCTCCAATTCATACTGCGGCGAGGAATCGGTCGATCTCGTTTTCAGTGTTGTAGGCGTGCGGGCTAACCCGAACGCGCCCCGCGCGGCTATTCACCGCGACGCCCGCTGCCTTGCACCGGTGCAACACCTCTTGCGGTGGTTGCGTTGGGTGCGTCAGCGACACTATGCCAGACTTCTCGTTTTGATCTCGCGAACTGAACACCGACCAGCCGAGGGACAGTGCTCTGTCACACAGGTAATCGGTCAGTTCGATCACGCGGCGTTGAACCTTTTCGGTGCCCACACTGAGCAACAATTCGAGGCTCGCGCCGAACGCGGTGATGCCCGGCATGTTGTACGCGCCGCCTTCCCAGCGCCCCGCGTGCGGCTTCAACGTGAAGTCGATAGTTGAGAACGCCCACGGATTCACCACGCTGAAAGCCCCGACGCCGATGGGGTGCAGGCGTTCGACCCACTCGCGACGAATATAGCCGATGCCCGCGCCTTCGGGACCGAGCAACCACTTGTGCCCGTCGGCAGCCAGCGCGTCAATCGGCGTTCTCTGAACATCGATCGGGAAGACACCCAGTGCCTGAATCGCGTCTACGAAATAGAAGATACCCTTCTCACGGCAGAGTTCACCGAGCAGGTCGAGGTCGTGCCGGAATCCGCTCGCGAACTCGACCGCGGACACCGTCAGCACACGCGTGCGGTCGTTAACCGCGGTGCGAATGTCGTCGATCGCGATGCGGTTTCCGCGACTCGGCACAGTGCGCACTTCGACCCCGCGGTGCGCGAGGTTCATCCATGGGTACTGATTGGCGGGGTACTCTTCCGCCGCGAGTACGACGTTATCGCCCGCCTTCCACGGGAAACCCTCCGCGATCACACCGATGCCGTGCGTGGTGTTCGGCACGAAGTACACGTCGTCGGCGTTCGGCGCGTTGATGAGTTTCGCCGCGAGCGAACGGACGTGCGCGATGCGCGACGCCCATTCGCGGAACGCGGTCACGCCATTGGCCGCGAGGCTCTGCGCGTAGCCGTGCAGCGCCACGACCGCCGGCGTCGGCAGCGGCGAAACCGCGGCGTGATCCAGGAACGCCCACGTCGATGTAATGGGAAACTGGGAGCGGAACGCGGACCAGTCCATTTAACGCCCCGTGCATGGCTGCTCTCGGCGGGGCGATTGTGACCCACACGCACCGCGCATACAATCCAAAACTGACCCCCGCGCACATCTCTCACCACCACGAGGTCTGACTGTGCTGGCTGACCCGGGACGAACACAGTACGACCTGCGGTTCCGCGTGCTGGGATTCCCAGTACGCGTGCACCCGTGGTTCTGGATCATCACCCTCCTGTTCAACGGCGACCAACTGCTGCGAATTGGTGCCGAGTACCTGCTCGTGTGGGTCGCGATTGTGTTCGTGTCGATTCTGGTTCACGAACTGGGCCACGCGCTAGCATTCCGTCGATTCGGGGCCGAATCGGACATCGTGCTGTATGCGTTCGGCGGTTTGGCGATCCCGACGCATACTATTTCCGGGCGTGGGCGGCGCATCCTCGTTTCGCTCGCGGGCCCAGGCGCGGGCTTCGTGTTGTGCGGCCTGGTCTACGGCTCCAATCTCGCGCTCGAATGGGGCCAATCAGCAGACGGCAAAATGCCAAACGGCATTTTCACGTGGTTCGTGTACCGTCAACTCCTGTGGGTGAATTTGGGCTGGGGGCTGTTCAATCTGCTGCCGGTGTTCCCGCTCGACGGTGGGCAGGTGAATCGCGAGTTGTGTGGGATGAGGTGGGGCGTGCGCGGCAAGCGCATCTCCCTGAAGGTCTCCTTCGGTATCGCACTCACGGTGGTCGCGTACTCGCTGTTCTGCGTGTTGGAACGGGAGGGCGGAGGCGCGGGCGTCCTCAAAGATATGCCCTGGTGGATACCGCGAGGCACGGTCTACACCGCAATCCTATTCGGCCTGCTCGCGTTCAGCAGTTACGAACTGCTCCAGCAACCCGACTGGACTGATGATCACTGGGACGACCGACCGCCGTGGGCACGTTAGCGATTACTGGTGGCGCTGCAACCGGTCCCCGCGTCCGTAGTCGACCATGCGAAATCCGCCGGCGGAACGAACCCACCCTTGCCGCGGGGACCTGGCGCAGCGACGCGAAAGAAACTCTGCACCCGCGAACTGCACACGTGGTCGTATGAAACGACACCGCGCCGGCCTGCGATGGGGTGCGGGTCGGCGCGGCCTGGGGAACGCGGTTACTTCTTCTTGCCGATGTCGAAGTTCGCCTGGTCCGTACCGCCCTTCGGCACGTCGAATTCGACCTTGCTGTTCGAGTTCCATTCAGCCGGGATTGGATCCACGCGGGCGCCGCCTTTCGGCGCGCCGTCGGGCGAACCGCCGTCCGGGAGTTGGCCGATCACGTCGTTCCCGCGAGTCATGATGCGGACGAGGTGCTTGCCCACGACCGCGCACGCCGAGTAGTCCCTCCCGAACAGCCGGCTCTCGACCCCGATCGACGACTGGTTGTAGGAGGCGTAGGTGTACGCCCAGAAGGTGCCACGCGTAGTCGTGGTGTGTGTCGTGTACTCGCCGACCATCAGGGTGTTCGACAGCCCGTCGGTGGCCGCGCTGAATTTCTCCGCTCCGCCGAGGACTGCAATACCGGCCACGGTCGATCCAGGCACGCCATTGTACGAGTTCGAGGTCGCGTGCAGCAGCGAGCGGTAAGTCCGATCCATCACGCCGCCCGGCCACAGTCCCGGCTCGAACCCGTCCCAGGCGCCGTGCCCGACGGCCATGTTCGCCTTCCCGCTGACGGCGCGGTAACTGCCGTGCATCCACGACAGCGCCGCGCCAGGGCCGCTGGCGGGGATTTCCATCTGCCCGACCATCCGGTCGGACGCGCACTCGTAGGCTTTTACCCGCTTTTGGCCCACGGCATTGTTGTTCGTGGACACGTTCAGTTCGTTCTGCCGGTACTGTGCGTACAAACTGGCCTGCTCCACGTAGGGAAGAATTTCGATGGCCCAGTTGGTGTACGTCGGCGGGGTGCAACAGACGTCGAAGTACGTCCCACCCGGCGGCAGCGTGCCGATCGTGTCGTGGTGGTTGTGCAGCCCCAACCCGATCTGCTTCATGTTGTTGGAGCACGACATGCGGGCCGCAGCATCGCGCACTTTCTGGACGGCGGGGAGAAGAAGCCCGATAAGAATGGCGATGATCGCGATCACCACCAACAATTCAATCAATGTAAACGCGCGCGAGCGTGCGCCGATGCTGGGGAGAAGCACCTTGAGCCTCCGAGAAAATAAGGAAATGAGAACTGAAACGAACAAAGTGGAACGACTCCAAACGGAACTAACTCCAGGCGATCAAATGAATGAGAGTGAGGGCGAGTTAACCACACCTCCACCAATCCCTAATAGTTACCCAAAGATTCGAGCTGCGGCTACGCCGAAACGAGTGGTTCTCATCACCCCACCATTCGTGCCGTGGAGGAATGCCTTGACCGCGCCGAACGTAACGCTTTCGCTCCCAACCTGCGGGCACCTTGTCGGGACATACCGGCCGGGTGCCGCGCGCCCGGAATTCGCGGTGTTGTGGGTTCACGGATTCGGCAGCCACCGCGGCGGTGAGAAAGCCGACGCCGTGCGCGCGGAGTGCGAACGCCGCGGGTGGGCGTTCACCGCGTTCGACTTCCGCGGACACGGCGATTCGAGCGGCACCATGCCCGAACTGCTCGCGAGCCGGTTGCTCGAAGACCTCGCCGCCGTGCGCGACTGGCTCGCGGCACGCGGACACACGCGACTGGGGCTGATCGGTTCGAGCATGGGCGGATTCGCGTCCGCGTGGTTCGCGAAACAGAACGAAGAGTGTGTCGTCGGGTGCGTGTTGCTCGCGCCCGCGTTCGGGTTCCTCGACCGCCGCTGGAACTCGCTCACGACGGAAGAACAGGCCGCGTGGAAGCGCACCGGCCGGCGTGTCGTGCGCAACGAGTGGCTCGAAGTCGAAATCGGCATAGGGCTGGTCGAAGAGCGCGACCGGTTCAGGCCCGACGAACTGGTGAAAGGTTGGGCCAAGCCATCACTCTTGTTTCACGGAATGTCGGATACCGTGGTTCCTGACAGCGACAGTCTGTTCTTCGCGCGGGAAGTCGATTACCCTCATGTGGAACTGCGGCTATTGAAGAACGGCGACCACCGGCTCACAGCATACAAAGACGACATCGCCGGTGCCGCGGGCGCGTTCTTCTCGCGGCTCTTGGAGGGCTGATCCATGCGGCCGCTCGTCCTCGCGCTCTTGGTCGCGACCTCGGTGCCCGTGCTCGGGGCCGACCCACCGGTGCGAACTGACCGCTACGGCGACCCGCTTCCTACGGGCGCAATCACGCGATTCGGCACGCTCCGCAACCGCGCGCCGATCACCGGCTTCGGCATCGAGAAGGACGGAACCGTGGTGACGGTGGGGCCTGGTGTGGACGTTTGCCGCTGGCACGCGACCGACAACCAGACTGATCGCGTCTCTACGGATGGGAAGACCATGTTCGGCTTGAGCGGGTCGGTGACTGGGGGCGACCTCGGCTTGATTACGACGTGGGACACCGCGACGACCAAGCTTCTCGGCGCGCAACAGTTACCGGTCGGCGACTGGAAACACGCACGGTTCCGGTTCACACACATGATGCGGTTCACACCGGACGGCACGAAGTTGATTACCGGGCACCTCGACACGACCGCTCTTGTCTGGGTCGTACCCGAACGGCCGGCGAAGTAACTCACATCCTCACCCACGGAGACCACCCTTGCGATCGTTCATCCTCACGCTTTTCGCACTCGTCGCGTTGCCGACCCTGGTGTATTCCGCGCCCGTCGTTCCCGCGCCACCGACCGACCTGGTGGACTACGTCACCAAGAAGGACGACACGTTCTCCTGGAAGCTCGCCGACAAGAAGGAAACGGACTCCGGCACCGTGTACGAGATCGACCTCATCTCGCAGACGTGGCACGACATCAAGTGGGATCACAAACTGCAGGTGTTCGTGCCGAAGGGCACGAAGCCGCAAGCAACGATGATGCTGTGGAACCAGGGCGGCAAGCCCGGCGCCGCCTCCGGGATCCTCGGCCTGACGCTCGCGGACAAAATCAAGGCCCCGGTCGCGTTCCTGTATGGCGTGCCCAAGCAACCGCTGTTCGGCGGCAAGTCAGAAGATGCGCTCATCGCGGAAACGTTCGTGAAATACCTCGACACGAAAGACGGTTCGTGGCCACTGCTGTTCCCGATGGTGAAGAGCGTCGTCAAGGCAATGGACGCGTTGCAGGCGTTCGCGAAGGAGGAGTGGAAGTTCGAGGTGAAGTCGTTCGTGATTACGGGCGCATCGAAGCGCGGGTGGACGTCTTGGTTGACCGCCGCGACCGGCGACAAGCGCGTGAAGGCCATCGCGCCACTCGTCATCGACACGCTTAACATGCCGATTCAGATGAAGAACCAACTGGACGCATTCGGGAAGCCAAGCGAGATGATCAAGGATTACACCGAGCGGAACCTGGTGCCGATCCCGGATACGACAGACGCACGCAAACTGTGGCAGATGATCGACCCGTGGGTGTACCGCGACAAGATCAAGGTGCCGAAGATGATCATCAACGGCTCGAACGACCCGTACTGGCCGCTGGACGCGCTCAATACGTATTGGGACGACTTGAAAGGCGACAAGTGGATTCTGTACGTCCCCAACGCCGGGCACGACCTTCGCGAGCGCGACAAGGATGGCAAGCCAGAACTCATCCCGATGCGCGCAGTGAACACGCTGGCCGCGTTCGGGCGCTCGCAGGTCTTCGACAAGCCGATGCCGGGGATGAAGTGGGTGTGCGACGAGAAGGCGGGTGTATGCCGCCTGGAGGTCACCTCCGCGGCGAAGACGACCGCGATGCGTGTGTGGACGGCGGAAGCGAACACACGCGACTTCCGCAGGGCGCGGTGGACCGAGGACACCACAGCGAAGTTCCCCGCGACGGTTCTCGCACCGGAGAAGGGATTCAGGGCGTTCTACGCCGAAACCGAGTACGACCTCGACGGACTGAAATTCACGCTCTGCACGCAACTCCGAATCCTGGAAGTGAAGAAGTAATGAGCTGGGACTTCGCGCGCGAGCTGGAGAAATGGGGGCCGGGGCCAAGTGACACACCTGTGTCACTTGCCGCGGCCCGCGCGTATTGTGCTCACGTCTCGAAGGCGCACTATGAGAACTTCACCGTTGTCTCCCTTCTTCTGCCGCGACGGCTGATCAGGCACTTCCACGCGGTGTACGCGTACTGCCGCTGGTCGGACGACCTCGCGGACGAAACTGGCGGCGGCGATGAGGCGATTGCGCTCATCGCGTGGTGGCGAGAGGAACTGCTCGCGTGCTACGAAGAGGCTGCGATTGGTCGTGAGCCGCGACATCCTGTGATGATCGCACTGCGCGAAACCATCCGGCGATTCAACATCCCGCCCAGAACGTTCCTCGCCCTGCTCATCGCGTTCGAGGAAGATCAGACAACGAAACGCTACGACACCTTCGACCAACTCACCAACTACTGCAACCGTTCCGCGAACCCAGTCGGGCACCTCGTCTTGATGCTGTTCGAGTGCTTCGACGCGGAACGCGCACGACTCTCCGATGAGGTTTGCACCGGGCTGCAACTCGCGAACTTCTGGCAGGATGTGTCGCGCGATTTCGACATCGGTCGCGTGTACCTGCCGCTCGAAGACCGCACGCGCTTCGGTTACACCGACGAAGACCTCGAATCGCGCCGCTGCACGCCGGCGTTCCGCGCACTGATGCAATTCGAGGTCGAGCGCGCACGCGGGTACTTCGCTCGTGGTGCGAAGTTGCTGCCGCTGTTGCCAAAGGCGGTTCGCGTGGATGTCGATTTGTTCATTCGCGGTGGCGAAGCGATCCTACAGGCGATCGAGCGCGCAGGCTACGACGTGTGGGCACAGCGCCCCGAAGTGACCAAGTGGGAGAAGGTAAAGCTGTTGCTCGGCGCGGTGGCGAGAAAGTTTCTGTGATTTCTCTTCTGCCGCTCGCGGCAGAAGAGAAATCACCCAATCCGCGCGGTCACCTTCTCGTGCTCCAACTGCTCGACCAGCTCCTGCGCTTCGCCGCGAGTTAGCCCCTCGGCCTGGACCAGCGGTTCGCCGCTCGGCCCGTCCACCACGACGCGACTCTCCGCGATCGGCTTCTGGAACCTCAGCAGTCGCTCGAAATCGTGCAGTTCGGCCACCACGGTGAGCTTGTCACCGACCTTGAGCCGATAGCCGCGAACGCTGTTCAACTCTTGCCCAGAAAGAGCGACTGGCAGCAGTCCGTAGTCGAGAACGAACGCGCGGAGCGACTTGCCGTTCAGGTAGTCATCGGCGTCGTTCACTATGAGATCGAGGACGACCAGCGTGACCCCGGCGACGGCCACGAGAGCCTGCACACTGTCCCCGTAGAGCGCTGCGGCGAATGCTGGGGCCGCGAGCGCGGGTGCTGATATCGCGTGCTTGATGTTCGCCGCCTCGCGTACGGCCTCGACGAACTCAGGGTCGGTGAGTCGCACCACCACGCGCTGCTTCGGGTTCATCTCTCGCGCCAGCAGCGCGACCTCGATATTACCAAGTTCGCTACTCGTGGCCGCGATCACGGCCTTAGCGGTATCGGCTCGGACCTGGCGCAGCACCTCAGACACGGTGACGTCGCCAACGAAAACCGGCACACCCATCCGGCGCACAGTTTCAAAGAACGGTCCCACAGCCTCCTTGTCGACGGCCACGACGCGTTCGCCCATCGCGATCAGTTCCTGTACCAGACGGTAGCCGACGTTTCCCAGGCCACAGACGACGACGTGCCCACCGTCGGGCACATGGCGCACTTCAAGCGCGCCGCCGAGTCGCGCGCGAATGAGGTAGTTCGTGAGGATCGCGGTGAACCCCGCGATGAGCGCGGCGCCCGCGAGTTTCAGCACGCTGAGGAACACCTTCACCCACTCCGATTTGCCCTCACCGTGCAGCCCGCCGCCGGTCGCGATGATGCTCACCGTCTCGTACAGCCCGTCACCCCAACTCGTGTCCACGCCATAGCGGAACACCAGCGTGCTGACGAACAGCGTAACGAACAACACCAGCGTGATGATCCTCACCGAGAAGTCGACTTCGAGGAGCGTACGATGCGCGGTGCGGAACCAACGGCGCAGCGTGCCGGCCCACTGCACACCGGCAAGCAGGTCGCCGCGAAGCCGCTGCAACAGTTTCTGAAGTGCGAGCGGTGGACCGCACACAACGAGCCGGTCGCCGAGTGAGACAACGTGGGCACTCTCGACGCCCAAAAGGAACTGTGGCACGCCGGTCGCGGGCACGAGCGCGAGCGGAATGAACCCGTGTTCAGCCGCGAGTTCCGCAATCCGCGATCCGACCAGTGCCGAGCCTTCGGCCGCAACGAGTTCGGAGATTTGTCGCGGGCCATCGTCGAGTTTGAACGCACCAAGCGTATCGCCGCTGACCGCGATGAGGGCCATCACCGGCGCGATAAGCGCGGACACGCTAAGTGCGACGGTGTTCTTCACCGCGACGCCGAACCGCGCGATGAGATTCTGATTAAACATCCGAACCACGATGCGAACAGCCGGGTTGAGTTTGCGCACCAGCAGCGCAGTGGAGATGTTCACGAGGTCGTCGGACGTGACGATGACGACACCGCGCGCGTCCTTGACCCCGGCCTGTTCGAGCAGTTCGTGCCGGCGACAGTCGCCTTTGAAGACTTTCACCCCGGCAAGCCGCGTGTCGTCCGATTCGTCCTTGATGTTGATCACCACGACCGGGATACCGGCCGCACGGAGCGATTCGAGTACGCGCCAGCCGACCCGACCCAGCCCACACAGCACTACCGGCCGTTCCATACGATCACGCTTTCCATTGCGGTGCGCGGTTCACACAGCGGATAATAGAGTGGACAGCGTGTGCGGGGTAGGTGCCGCGAGCCGAGCGGCACGGCGGCCCAATTCGAAACGGTTGGCGAATGACCGTACCGCGCTAGAACCCGCGAAGGCGCCCGCCTCGGCTCGGCGGACCGACCACAACTCTTCGGATGAGTCGCGATGAACTCGGACGACAAAGTATGTTACTGCTTCCACGTGTCGCGTCGGAAGCTGATGAACTGGGTACGGCACAACGCCCCGAAGGTGCCGAGTCAGTTGTCGATGTGCGGTGGGGCGGGCACCGGGTGCGGGTGGTGCATCCCGTTCCTGAAGCAGATCTTCAAGCAGGGGATACCGCCGATCGGTTGCGCCGGGTGCGCAGACGCCGCCCATCCCGAGGACACTCTCGACGCGATGACGCCAGAAGAGTACGCGGCGTTACGCGCAGATTACGTGAAGGCCGGCAACGGCACGCCCCCGCCGGGCGCGGAGCCGTTGCCGGAAGCAAACGAAGACGTGACAGACCAGCCAGAAGCGTGAGCGACAGATAGCGGAGTCAATCGCTCTCGCCCCCAACTCGTCGAGATTTAGCACCAGTTCGCCTCCGTTCACCAGTGGCCCGGGAGCTTCTCGCTGCGCAACCACGCGGTGTACCACAAGTCCAGCGTCAGTTGCGCACCGGCACGCACGCGGGCCAGGATGAACGCGCGGCTCTCGGCGGTCGGCTTGTCGAACGCACCGGCCGCGTCGAACTCGTAGCACTTCTCGATGTGCGTGTGCGACTCCGCGATGAATTTGTTCACATGTGCCCACACGTCGTCGATCTTCTTCGCCTCAAGCCCGCGACATACCTCTTCGGGCGTGATTTTGTTCTTCTCGGGGAAGCCGTCGATCTTCGCGTGAATGCCTTTCTGCTTCGTAGTGCCATCGGCCTGCACCTTGCCGTCGTAGTCGCGTGTGGTATGCAGCGGCATCGCGGCGTCGCCGGTGTAGTGCGCGAGCGTGCCGCCGTGAACGAGGCACTTCATGGGGATCGACGCGTTCGTCGGCGCCTTGCGGTAGTCGTAGAAGCCGACCGTGAGCTTCTCGTAGTACTCCACGATTGCGTACGGCAGCATCCCGAGCTTGTTCGGGTCTTTCTTCAGGTCGGTGTAAATCATCTTCATCGCGTCATAGCGGTGCGTGGCCGGCAATTTCTTGCCCTCGAGGTCTTCCAAGTCGAGAAAGTGATTGCCTTCCTCCTCGCGGCGCAGGAAGTTCATTTCACGGTTCTTCCACCGGTCCGGGTCCACCGCAAAGTGCGCGAGGTGTTTACCGCCGCTGCGGTAGAACGCGGGCACGTCATCCGGCAGGCGCGCCGCGGCGGCCTCCGCAACCGTTTCGTGCCCGCCCGCCCACCAACCCATCGCAAAACTGCCGAACAGTCCTGCGACGACCACCGTCGCGAGCAACAGAACGAACGTGCGCCGCTTCATGTGTGAACCCTCCACGTTGCTTGCCTCACCCGGTTATATCCCCAAGTTTACCGCGTCGCGTGTGATTTCCCGGTGAAGGTCTCAACCGCGTTCCCAGATGTGGTCGAATGGTAAAGATACCCGACAGGATATCGGGCGAAACAAAGGGAAGTTGCGAGTTGTGAGTTGTGAGTTCCGAGTTGCGAGTTGAAGACACGAGTAGTTCGATTACGTGCGGCCTGTCTTTAACTTGGAACTTGGAACTTGGAACTTGGAACTTCCCCGGCAGGGAGGCCGGACATGCCTCGTGCGGTGTGGGTATCGCTGGTGTTCGTGGCGACCGGGATGCCAGCCGGCGCGCAGCCGCTCCGCCCGCTCGAACCGACCGGCGGGCCGCCCGTCATGTTCGGCTCAACTCCGGTTGCCCCGAATAGAATCGCAAAGCGCCCGCCACCGCTCCTCGGCGTACCGGTCCCAATCGGCGACACCGCTCCGCGACCGAACTTCACGCCGGCCGGGTTCGTGGACACGCTGGTCGAACGCAAACCACAGCGTAGCGCATCGTTCGGTACGCCCAGCGCCGCGGCTTCGTTCGGCGCACCGCTCCCGGGCGGGCCAGTGACACCGGTGCCGACCACAATCGTGGACGCAGCCGTTGCACGCACCGCTTACACCCCGCCCGCCGTGGACCCTGTGAACGAGTTCCTCACCCGGCGGTCGGACCTGAAGGACGACAAGCCACTGCCCGGCCCAAAGACACCGCGGTCCGAGTCCGGCAAGATTGGCGAGAACCTCGAAAAGGTGTTCGGCGACCGCAAAGGCGAGTGGTTCCGCAGCGACCACATGTTCGACGGCTTCATTTCCCCTGTGAGCAATCCCTTCCTGGCAGAAGACCCACGGTCGCTCACAGAGCTCCGTCCGATCTTCATCTCCCAGAGGGTGCCGGACAAGCAAAAAGACTTCAAGGGCGGGAACATCTCGTTCTTCGGCACGCAAGGGCGCGTCGCGATCACGGACCGCTGGTCGGTGGTGTTCAACAAACTCGGTGGCGTCTCGGTGAACCCCGGCGACGGATCGACGTTCCAGGATGACACCGGGTTCGCGGAACTGTGGCTAGGCCCCAAGTACACATTCTACCGCGGCGAGGACAACGGCGCGTTGGTCGCGGCCGGGTTGCAGTTCCAACTGCCGGTAGGCTCGCGGGTCGCGTTCCAGGACACGGGCGCGTGCTCGCTCGTCCCATACGTCACTTACGGCCAGAACTTCCTGCGCGACTTCCGGTACGGCAGCTTTAACAGCATCGTCACGACCGGGTACTCATTCCGCACGGATGATCAGCGTAGCGACTACTACTGGTTGTCTGCCCACCTGGACTTCGACGCGGGGAACGTCCACCGGTTCTACCCACTGGTGGAGTTGAACTGGTTCCTGTATACGGCGGACGGCAAGGCGCTACCGATTGGGAGCGAGGGCCGCGACCTGATCAACTTCGGCGGTCAGGCGAAAAACGGGTTGCTGACGGGCACTGTCGGCGGGCGAGTGAAGATCACCGAGCACGCGCAGGTTGGCGTTGGCTACGAGGTTCCGCTCGCAGGGCCAAAAGACTTCTTCCGCAACCGATTCACGACGGACCTCATCCTGCGGTATTGAGGTGCGCGACCCGGGTTAACGTCAGTCCCGATGGGGCTGTGGAAATTCCGTACACGGCCTCTCCGGTACCGACGCTGACATCCGCAAATCTCCTCACTTCTTCGGCGGTTGCTTCTTCGGCAACTCGATCACCACGGCGGATCCGTCTGACAGTGGCGTCAGCGCGGTGTTGGCGGCCACGCCGCTCGCCGCGGCCGGAACCGCGCCCGGTAGCCCGGCGGTTTGTGTCGCCAGCACTTTCCCACTTGTTCCATCGATGAGCACGACGCGGCCCGCGAGGTCGGTGATGACCCAACGGTTCTCGCCAGCCGGTTGCGGTACGCCGACGATGGTGATGCTCGCGTCGTCGACGGTTCGCACCGCCCACAACGGGTCTTCGCGGTCCGGGCTGATCGCCACAGCCGCTTTACCATCCACGATGTAGGCGACGACAAGGCGGGTTGGGTCGGCGGGTTGCGCGGCGAACGCGGAACTCGGGCGCCCCGCCGGGATCGCGTTCGTGCCGCCCGCCTTCCAGCGGGTCTTGTGCAGACCGGCTTTGTCGGCCGCGAACATCCACACGCTCCCGCTCGTGTCCGCGACCACGAACCGCGGTGGCCCGCCCGGTTCGGCCGGTGTCAGAACGATCCCCGGACCCGCGACCGCCTCTCGCAGTTCCCACGACCCAGCCGGGTTCCACCGCGAACCGGCCGCGACCGGCCACTCCCACCGGCTCATCTTCTTCCCGCCGTCGGACGTGGCGAAACTCGAATCCGACAGCGGCGTGATGGAACACGCGGCGTTCACCGGCGGTCGGTCGCTGCGCCACGGCGGCCCCGCGACCAGCGCCGCGGGGGTCGTGACACCAGTACCTGGCACGAATCGGTTCACGAACCCGTCCTTGGTCGGAATGTGGAGGCTGCCGCCCACCACGGCCGGTTGACCCAGGATCGCTTCAGGCGCGTTCACTTCGTCTGGCTCGTCCGATTTCCCCACCAACTTGCCGCCGACTACGCGCCGAACGACGAACTTCGCCCCCCCTTCCCGACCCACAACCGGGGTCACCGCGAACACGAGCGCGCCGTCCGCGGATGCGGTCACGACCGTCGGACCGGTCGCGTTCGCCGGCGCGGATGCTATCACCCACCCCTCGGGCGCCGCGAGCGATTGCCCGACGCCCACCCCGCTCACGGCAGGCACCACAACGATGCCGCCGTCTTCGTCCACCAACACGAACGAATCACCTTGCGGGATCGGAGCCGCGAATTGCTCCGTGGACGACACCTTTGCGGGAACCAGTCCGAGTTGCCGCTGCCACCGAACCTCGCCGGTGCGCAAATCGAACGCGACCGCACGACAGCCCGACGAGTTTGGCGAGCGGACAACCAAACAGGCTGTGTCCTTCCGCGAATTGGTTTGCGCCGCGTGAACCGGTTCGCCGACGTTGAGCCGCGTTCCCGACAGCACGACCTCTTGCCCCTTGTTCTGCACGAGTGCGAGCCGCGCCTTCTGAAGGTAGCCGCCCGCGAGCAGCCAGTACGCGGACTCTTCCACCGGAATGACGAGGCCACGCACGGGCTTATCGTCCGGGGTGCCCGGCAACGCAAGTGTGGGGAGTGGGAACAGCGGCTTGTCCAGGTTCCCGGTCTGGTTCACGCCGAACAGCCTGAACTGGCCCGTGTCCGACGCGACCGCAAGGCGTTCGCCGTCGCTCGCGGGTGAGAACCACACCCACCCCGGCACGGGAAGCGCGACGGTCGGCACCGCGAGCGTTTCGGGCACGTTGGCACCTTCGGCGGGCGCACTGACCGCACCGACCGCGAACACACGCAACTTCGTGACCGCGGGGCCGTCGGCCTGCGACAGCACCATCCACCGCTCGGTCGGTTCGATGCCTTCCGGGCCAATGAAGAGCGGCGGAACTCGCAGCGTGCCCGCGAGGTGACCCGTGGCGATGACCTGCACGCACCGTGGGTTCACGCGATTCCCGTCGTCGTCCTTCCCTCCTGCGTCAATGAGGTACAGCCGGCGTGCCTCGGCCGCGACGTACAGCAGGCTCGTACCGGGGCGAAGAACCGCGCCCTTCTCCGCGACCGGTTGACCGAGACGGATAACGCCGACGCGGTTCCCAGTGACCAGATCGAATTCGACCACCGTTCCGAGCGGATCGCGAAGCGGCACGAACGCCCGATTCCCGACGACGACAGCCGGACCAGCCGCGGGCGCCGCCTGGGCTTCCTCCGCTGGACTCGCGGGAGGCGCGATGAGTGGCTGATACCAGAGGATCGCGCCCGACTTCAGAACGTGCCCCGTCAAGGCCGGAGCGCCCCCAACGTTCGAGGTGACAACCGCGATGTCGGTTAACCCTGTTGCGAGTTCCACTCGCGCGACGGCGGGCGGCTCAGTCACATCCGGTCCGACGCGTGTGGCCCACAACAGCGTGCCAGTGTCTTCGTTGAGCGCGTACAGGATGCCGCGCGCGACGCACAGGAACACCGTGGGCGAGGGGTCGCCCGCGACCGGGTCGCGGAGCTTGGGTTTGCCGACGGGGGTAACGAACAGGAGCGACGCCGCGGCCGTCGGCGGGGCGGTCGGCTGTGGCGCGGCCGGGTAATCCTCGTACCGCACCAGGTCGCGTAGCTTGCCCTTCGCATCAGCGATGAGCTTTTGGGCCGCCGCGTCGTCGAGGAACCCGGCCGTCCTGAGGTCCGCTTCCACGCTCTGGATGAGCGTGTCGGTGGGGTTCTCCAGTTGCTTCATCGCCTTGGCAATCGCAGCCGACCGGTCGCGTTCGCGCTTCACGTCCTTCTCGGCCTGATCGAACGCGGCGCGAAGTTTGTCGAGCGGCGGATCGTCCGGTCCACGGAATGGGTCGAGTACTGGGAGCAACTCACGCCCCACCGCGATGGCCTTGTCCGCGCGTGTCAGTTCGTCGGACTTGCTGCGGTTCCCCTGAAACGCCTTGACGCGGTCCGCGGCGTGCGAGGAGATGTCTTCGCCGAGCTTCTTCCCCGCTTCGAGCACGTCGCGCCCGAACCCGGACGTGGGTTTGGCGAGTGGCGAATCCTTCTGCGCCTCGATGAACTCTTTGAGCCGCGTCACGGCCGGTTCGTAGTCGTCGCGATTCGTGACTGACCGCACCACGGTCTGCATCGTGGCGAGATCAGCGAAGAACTTGTACTCGTCGATCTTATTGCTGTCTTGATACTCCTTGGTGAGCTTGTCGTAGGTCTTCGCGGCGGCTCCGTAGTTGCCGTCCGCGTACTCCTTCTTCGCCTGACCCGCGAGCTGTTCCTCTTTCTGCGACTCCGCACGCAACAGGTACAGCCCGGCGAATCCGAGCAGTGCAACGACCAGGACGCTCATCCCGATGAGGATCATCGGCCGCCGGTTGCTCTTCTTCTTACGCCGCACCAGGAAGTCTTCGTCTTCTTCGGCCACCGTTGCCTTGATAAGCTTCTTGCCCTTGTTCGCGTCCGGCGGCGGAACGTCGGTCCCCTCGGACCACACCACCTCCTTCACCTTCGGTGGCGCGACCACGGCCGCGTCCACGATGGTCGCCTCGACCACGGCCGGCTTCGCGGGCTTCTTCGGTATGGGTGCGGGCTTGGGCGCGGGCGGCTTGGGGGCGGCTTTTGGCGGTGGCGGTTCGGGCGCGGGGCCTTGCTCCTCCTGCGCCTTCACCGTGAACACTTGGCGGCATTCAAAGTTCGGGCACCGTATCGACTTCCCGCCCATCTCCGTTTGGAGGTTGAAGCGCGTTTCGCAGTGCGGGCACTGTGCGACAATCGACACGGTGAGCCTCGTGAAGCGGATTTGAGGGGGCGGCGATTTGATCTCCGACCATTCTAATTACGAAATGCTCCCAAGAATAGCGACTCGGTCGAACGCTAAACGAATCAGACTCCGTTCAGCGTTCGACCCGCAGGGCGTCTTCTTTCGTAGTGCGCCGGCGCGTCACGGTTTCTTGCCGAACGGCAACGGGAACGGGAACACCCCGCTCGGCTTCGAGTTCGTGCCGGGCATCCCGCTAGCGCGGCCCGCGCCTCTATCCCTAGCGGCGAAGGCGGGACCGATTAGAGCCGAGGGGTGTGCATGAGGGCAATGCGAGGTGGGAGCTGCGCAAGCGCAGGTGGCAGAATTGGAAGAGTCGGTGAGCGCCGCTCGCTATCGCAGAATAAAACGACACGTACTGCACGTTAGCCGCAAGGCGCAGGCGAGCGTGCACTTGCACATCTCAGACACACTCGCGCTGTGCGGGTCCGCGCTCGCCCGCGCCTTTCGGCTAACACTGTCTGCTGTTCTCTGCTCTCGGACCTCTTTCTGTCCTAGCGTCCCAGCGTTTCCTTGAAAAGCGCGAGCATTCTCTTCCACGAATCCTCATCGGCGGTCTTGTCGTACTTCATTCCCTTGATGTTGTGCTTGTCCGCACTGTGTACTGTGAAACTGTGGAACACATCCTTGTACCTGACGAACTCGTACTTCGTCTTGGTCTTGTCGAGCACGTCGCGGAACGACTTGATGTCCTCGGCCTTGATGAAGAAGTCGGCGTCGCCGTGGCAGATGAGCACCCTCCCCTTCACCGCCTTCACATCGGTCTCGGTCGGAACGGGCGTGACAGCAGCATGGAACGTGGCGACCGCCTTCAGGTCGGCCCCGCTGTAGGCAAGTTGCAGACAGGTTGTGCCGCCGAAGCAGTACCCGATGGCTGCGAGTTTGTCGCCGTCCACATTGGGTTGCGCTTTGAGTTGCTTCAAACCTGCCTCGGCGCGGCCGCGCCACACCTTCGCGTTCGCTCGCGTCAGGTCGGCCATCTTCTTCGCGTCCATCGGATGCTCGGTCGTCTTGCCCTCGCCGTACATGTCCGGGGCGAACGCGACGTAGCCGAGTGCCGCGAGTTTCTTGCAGCGATCTTTCGCGTAGTCGTTCAATCCCCACCACTCGTGAACGACCAACACGCCGGGCCGCTTTTCCTTCACCGCGTCGTCATAGGCCACGAAGCCTTTGAGCTTCACGCCATCGAACTCGTAATCGACCACTTTTGTGACAACCGCAGACCGTGAAACGCCCGCGGTAAGAATGACGGCGGCCATTGCGATCACGCTCCGCAACATGCGGGTACTCCTGAGAAAGAAAGAACCCCTTCCCAACCCATCCCCTCAGTAATGAGGGGCTGGATGCTGAAGCCCCTCCCTTACTGAGGGGAGGGGTTGGGGGGGTGAAAAAAGACTGGGCTATTGTACGCATGGAACGCAACGCGTCCGAACCGCCACCGCGGACCGGCACGCGCGGCACCCCACGCGACCACGAAGCCCTCGCGGGCGCGCACCGCGAGGACTCTCACCACCGGCGACGCGAGGTACACTAAGCCAAGCGCAAACGCCGCGAGCCGGATGTAGCGTTCCGCTTCCAGTCTCTGCGGTGCAACGAACGGCAGCCACAACCCAAGCAATCCCGCGAGGCACGCAACACGGTTGAACACCCACAGCGTTTCTTTGGGATACCCGATCGCTTCACCCAAATACCACAGTTGAGCCGCAGCGTGCGGGCCATACAGAGAGTACTCGGCGTGATCGGGTGTGGCGGTTCTTCGAAGTGTGTCGAGCGCCTCAGAGCGGACGAGACCGTCGTTCCCGATGGCGAGCGGTGCGGTCGCGATGACCAACGCGCCGACGAGTACGACGAGAAGGCCGAAGTGACGACGAAGGAAAAAGAAGAAAGAGGCGAGCATGCCTTAAAAGTAGTTAGCCGCGAGCGCGGACCTTCGCGCTCGCCTGTGGCTCGCGGCTAACCCATCAACTACAACCTCACCCGGCGATGTCGCCGGCCAGTTTCGCGAGAACCTCGTGTGTGAGCGCGAAGGCCACCTGCTCACGCCCGCTCGCGGTCCGTGTGGCGCTGAAGCGACGGACCTCCGCGCGCCCCACGCCCAAGAGTCGGACTTCGTAGTATGCGACGCGATCGTCTTTGTTCGCGGGTGCCTCGCTGCGCAACAGCGCCTCGTTGCGAGCGTTGTCCACTTCGAGCATCTTCAGCGGTTCCATCAAGCCCGTCACGCGATCCGCCACGCCTTCGGCCCACGCCTTGAGCGTAAGACCTGCGGGTGCTTCCCCGTTGCGCGCAAGGGTCAGTTCCCACACCAGACATGAGAGCGTGTCGGCCTTGTTGGTGGTGAGGTGAACAGTCCACCCTTCTGTCGGGAAGGCCGCAGCGAGTGATTGTTGGCCGGAGCCGACCGGACGCCACTCACCTAGCTTTGGCAGCAGTTTTTCGGTTAGCGTCATCGGATCCTCCGGTTGCTTGTTGGGTGTGGTCGGTTCCGTCGAAGCTCAGCACGGTCGATTGGCCATCGCCAATCGTCTCCAGGTGAACCGGCCGCGACCAGATGTACTGCAGGTTGGCCAGCACGTCGCGTGCCTCGTCTACCTTTAAATCTACCCCCTGATGTTCGTGTCGCAACAGCAGTTCACCGCGGTTGCGGTGGTTCCCGTCGATCACGTAGATCCACGGCTTGCCGAAGTTCGTGAGACTGAACAACAACCGCTGCTTCACCTTCTGGAACTCGCGACTCTCGATCACGTAGTTCTTCGTCGGGTCCTGGTAGTTGAACGAAAACAGGTTGTATTCCTTACAAAACTCCGGTGTGAGGAACGTGTCGATGAACGTGATGTCGCTGTGGATCTTGCGGACCTCGAAAATCTTCTGTCGACCGAGACCGAGTTTCTTGTCCCAGGTCCGCTTCTTGTCCATGTCGTCGCAGTTCTCCCACTCCGCACCGAACTGCCCCATGTTCCAGCGGCGCTCGACATCGCGCAGCAGTTCGATCCCGACCTTGTACGGGTTGAGCCGTCGCCCGCTTGTCGCCATCGTGCCGGAGTGATGGTCCGCGTAGTCGATCACCTCCGACGGGTCCAACACCTTCTGCGTCATAATGGTGCTGTGCCAGAAGCTGGCCCATCCTTCGTTCAAAATTTTGGTCTGCCCTTGCGGGTAGAAGTAGTAGGCCTCGTCGCGGATGATGCTGAGCATGTCGCGTTGCCAGTTCTTCATCGGAGCGTGCTCGATTAGGAACAGCAGCACGTCCTTCTCCGGGTGCTCCGGGAACTTGGCCGCGCGCGCGGTTGTCGCCTTCTTGTTTTCCTCATCCTCCGATTTCAGCGCGCCACGCGGGTTGATGTAATCGGCCATGTAGGGCTTGGCCTTGAAACGTGGCGCGGTGTTCTCCTCGGCCGAGTCTTCGCTGGTCGCCTGAGGGCTGAAGTCGTACTTGGGGTGGTCATCGCGGCGCTTGATCGCGACCGAGTGGATGTCGATCAGGTCGTCGATGGACATGCACCGGTCCATGAATGATTCGACCTCGTCCTCGCCAAACCGCTCGACGAAGTGTCTAATGCGAGCCGCGTGGTTCGCGATCTCGTCCATCATCTTCCGCGTCGTGTGCACGAAATACGCGTTGTTCTTGAAGAAGTCGCAGTGCCCGTAGACGTGGGCCATCACGAGTTTCTGATCGACGGTGTGGTTGCACCGCATCAGATACGCGTAGCACGGGTCGTTGTTGATGACCATCTCGTAAATCTTCGACAGCCCGTACTCGTAGCCCTTCTTCAGTTCCTCATACTGCATCCCGAAGGACCAGTGCGGGTAGCGGGTCGGGAACCCTCCGTAGGCCGCGATTTCGTTCAGGTCGTCCGCGTCAACGACCTCGAAAATGGTCTCGTAGAAGTCGAGACCGAAGTCGCGTGCGAAGCCCTCGATCTCGTCCTTCAGAACGCGAAGGTGCGGCGGCAGATGCGTGTTGTAGAAGCCCAGGCTCATCGGTCACTCCTTCAAAATCTACTCCATCATACACGAACCGCATCTTTCGGAACTTGGTCGGTTCGTGCTTGCCGTTTGTTGTTACCGCCCGGTTTTGAGGAACTCCTTGATGCTGCCCAGGATCGCTTCGCGGTCCGGGATGCGGCTCACCACCACGTTCTCGTGGTCGCCCACCAACTCATGGACGTGGTCGTAGAACTCGCCGCTGCCATAAGGCGATTCCACCTGCCCGTACCCGAAGAGATTCAGCTTTGGGATAATCGTGTTCGAAAGCAGTTCGGTACACTTGGGCACGTCGTCGCCCCAGTTGTCGCCGTCGGAGAAGTGGAACGCGTACACATTCCACTGGCTCGGTGGGTAGCGTGAGTCGATGATCTTGTTACACAGTTCGTAAGCACTGCTGATCTTCGTGCCGCCCGACTCGCGGGTGTTGTAGAAGGTGTGTTCGTCCACTTCCTGCGCGGTCGCGTCATGGATGATGTACACGGTCTCCACGCCCTGGTAGTGCCTCTTGATCCAGGTGTCGATCCAGAACGACTCGATACGCACGATCTCTTTCTGCTCGTCGGTCATGCTGCCTGACACGTCCATCATGTAAATGACACAAGCGACGCTATCCGGCTTGGGCACCTCTTTCCAGGCGCGATATCGCTTGTCCTCGCGCACGGGAATGACGGTCGGCGCGAGCGGGTCGTACGACCCAGCCGAAATCTGCCGCTGTAACGCGCGTTTGAAAGTCCGCTTGAAGTGGCGCAGGCTCTCCGGGCCGACGCTCCGAATACTGGTGTATTTGTCCTTTTCAGTGACGACGTTCTTCTTGCCGCGCGGTTCGATGCGTGGAAGCGCCAGCTCTTCACCGAAGATGTCGGCGAGTTCCTCCATAGTTAAATCGACTTCGAGGATGTGGCCGCCGGGCGAATCGCCGGCCTGCGGTTCCCCTTCGCCGTCCTGCGGTTGCGTAAGCGGCTGACCGGGTTGGCCGGGACCGACGCCCACACCCCCGGAGTTCTTCTTTCCGTAACGGAACTGCGGCAGGTTGATCGACGGCAGGGGAATGGACACATAGTCCTTCCCCTTCTTGCCGATCATCTCCCCGCGACTGATGTACTTGGAAAGGTCGCTCTTTACCTTTCCCCTCACCAGTTTGCGGAACCGTTGGAGGTCTTGTTCGATCTTTTGTCCCACGGCGGTCGGGCCTCTAGGGAGTTATTTTCGCAACGACGCGGCGGAATCCTCCACGCGATCCTGTAATGGAATCGTACCAGACAAAACGGGTCCGAGAGTAGGTAAACAGGGTGTCCGATAAGAGATGTTTGTCGATGAGTGAGCCGCTTGCGGCTTCGCGCGGGTGTGAAGAATTCCCGCGGAGCCGCAAGCGGCTTAAAAGCTCGCGCCACCGGGGAGTGGAAGGATGGGGGTGCCCTGAGCCGCACCCTCCAATGCTTATGGCTGCTGCTTCCGCCCTGACCAGGTTCACACCTTCAGGTCGGTCAGGCCCCCACCCCTCCAAACCCCGGCAGCGGTGTATCTGCTTTCGATCGGACAGCGCCGACCGAAAATCTCGCGTTACTTCTTCGTTTGTCCGCGTGCAAAGATACTCGCGACGAAATTCAGCACGTCGGTCGCGCTGGATTCGTTATAGCCGTAATTGCGGATCAGGCGAGACTTCACCACGTCAATCTTCTCCTGCGTCGCCTTGTCCACCACGTTCGACACCAGCGAACTAAGCTTGATCGAGTCCTTCTGGTCCTCGAATAGTTTCAATTCCAGCGCCTTCTGGAGCCGCTCGTTGGTCTTGTAGTCGAACTTCTTACCGTCGATCGCGAGCGCCCCGATGTAGTTCATGATCTCGCGGCGGAAATCGTCCTTGCGCCCTTCGGGGATGTCGATCTTCTCTTCCACCGAGCGCATCAGGCGTTCGTCCGGTTCCTCGTAGTTCCCGGTGTAGCGGTTGCGGACCTTCTCGCGTTGTGTATACGCCCGCACGTTGTCCATGTAGTTGCCGCACAACCGAATGAGCGCGTCCTCGTCGGCGGCGATTGCACGCTGGACCTCGTTCTTCACGATGTCTTCGTACTCCTCGCGCACGACCGACAGCAGTTCCTTGTACTGCCGGTACTGGTCCTCGTCCTTGATGAGCGAGTGGTTGCGCAGCCCGTCTTCGAGTTCCTTCATCACCATGAACGGGTTGATGTTGTCTTCATTTGGGTGCGCGACCAGCGCGTTGCTGATCTTGTCCTGAATGTAACGCGGCGAAATGCCAAGCATCCCCTCGTGCAACGCGTCGCGCTTCAGTTCGATCACGTTATCTTCAGTGAAGCCCGGCAACGTCTTTCCGTTGTAGAGCTTCATCTTCTGGAGCACGCTGAGGCTCGCGTGCTTCGGCAGATTGAGCCGCGTCAGCACGGCCCACATCGCCGCGACCTCGACCGTATGAGGCGCGATGTGCTTGCCTCGCACCTTCTCGCTGTTGAAGTCCTTCTCATAGATCTTCACCTCGTCCCGGAGGCGCGTTACGTACGGGATGTCGATCTTCACGGTACGGTCGCGGAGCGCTTCCATGAACTCGTTGTTCTGGAGTCGCTTGTATTCCGGCTCGTTCGTGTGCCCGAGGATCACCTCATCAATGTCGGTCTGCGCAAACTTCTTCGGTTTGATCTTGTGTTCCTGCGACGCGCCCAACAGATCGTAGAGAAACGCGACATCGAGCTTCAACACTTCGATAAACTCAACGATCCCGCGGTTCGCGATATTCAATTCGCCGTCGAAGTTGAACGCTCGCGGGTCCGAATCGGAGCCATACTCTGCGATCTTGCGGTAGTTGATGTCGCCGGTCAGTTCGGTGCTGTCCTGGTTCTTCTCGTCCTTCGGCTGAAACGTCCCGATCCCGATCCGGTCCTTTTCGGACAGGACGAGCCGGTACACATTGACCTCGTGGGCGAGCATCTTGAGCCAGTCGCCGTCGTACTTGGCGAGCCGGGTCTTGTACTCGTAGCGGCTGTACGGGCTGAGGTCGCCCTTGATCTTGACCTCGTAGCGGTACGGCTTCTTGCACTGGTCGTTTAACATCGTGAGGAGCTGCGCCCGGTGTTCTTCCGGGATCAGTTGCAGCGGTTCGCCGTGCATGGGGTCTTTCGACCAGCCGGTGCCCTGCTCATCCTTCCACTTGAAACTGAACAGCATCCCCGCATCGGTGCGGCTGTACTCTTCGAGTCCGCGTTTCAGAAGGCGCGCGATGGTTGATTTCGCGCTGCCGACCGGGCCGTGCAGCAGAATCACGCGGCGCTCGGTCCCGTACCCCAACGCGGCCGACATGAACGTGTTTACCAACTGCATCAGTGAGCGATCGAGACCGTAGATGCCGTCGGAGTGCTTCGTTGCGAACTCCGTGAAGAATTTGTAACGCGGGATCTTATCCTTGTTCTCGTACACGTCTTCGGAGCCGTGTGACAGGATCATGTCGTACAGCCGCTGGTAAGCAGTGCGAGTGACGCCGGGGGTGTCGAGTACCGTAGCGAGGTAGTCAGAGAACGACCCCTCCCAGTGCAATTTCTTGTACTCGGTGGTATTGAGTTGGGAACGTAGGGTATCGAGAATCGACGTGGCTGTGGCCATGGTGGATGTGACCTCCGTTTGGGGCGCTCGGCGCCGATAGGTGGAACTCGGAGCGGTCGGATCGACACTACTCGTGGCACCCGTGTTCAGAGATCGGGTGCCGACTGCCGGGTTTTGGTAGTTGAACTCAACCAGGCGAACCGCGGCGGGAGCGGAAAGGGATCGTTCGGCTTATGCGGACAAGGACAAACGCCAGGTGCGAGCGAATGGCTGGGTCGGGGGTATCCAGTTCCCCGGCGTGCCGCAGAACCGCGCACCGCCGTAGTCTTTCCCACACTCGTTTAACATTCCCGAAAACTACAGCATTCTACCCCCGCACCCCGTCGCTATCCAAGATTAGATGTCCTCGCAACTCGGGTTGCGCGAAACGCTTTTGTGACGTACACTCCCCCAACTGACTCACCGTGGGCGGGCGCTATCGCTCGCAAACAATGTCCCACGGGTTACCCGTTTCAAGGACGAAGGAGACTCATGATGCGAAATCTACTCGCGCTGGTAGGGTTGGCCGTCATCGTGTTTGGCGGACTCGGATGGTATTTGAGCTGGTACAAACTGAACGTCGCGAAGGACACCGACGGGAATCTCCAGATCACAACCGACGTGAACACGAAAAAAGTCGAGAACGACACGTCGGCCTTTTGGAGGAACGCCAGCGCGGTAATCGGCAACAACATCGAGAAGGCCTCGCAGGAAGCGAAAATCTCCGCTCCGAACACTGCACCCGGCAGCACGCCTGGCCCAGTCACGCCACCGCAGAATGTGACTCCAGATCCGGTCGTGCCGAGAATGCCGATTGCGCCTGCGCCTATCCCGCTGAAAACGCCGAAATAGATTTCTCGCGTTCTGCTCCCGTTTTCGCGTCGGACCCGCAAGTAGTCGTGTGTACCTGTTTGGAAGAAGGCCCTTGCGGGTCCGACGCTCAACGACCTCTCAAACCGACCCCACTCAATCCAAAGCGTCCCTCACTTTTCGCCTCGTTCGCGCGAATCGCGGTATTTGACGGGTGTCCACTTCACCCAACACGCGTTCCCGCACGCCCGTTGATTGACATAGGTTCAGTATACAGATATACACATTCCTGGCCGGAGTTCCATGATCGTTCCTGTCCTTCACCGAGGTTCCCCAATGGAGCTTATCGAGTCGCGGTCGATCTTTTCGCCCGCCACCGGGTACATCCGTCGCGGCGGGTTCGAGTGGACATGCAACCCGTACCTCGGTTGCACTTTTGGCTGCGCTTATTGTTATGCGGCGTTCCTTCCCCAAAACCGCCGGCCTCCCGAGGTGTGGGGACGGTGGATCACCGCGAAGAAGAACGCTGCGGGATTGGCCCAGAAGCAGGCGCCGAAGATCGCAGGCCAACCTGTTTACATGTCAAGCGTGACCGATCCGTATCAGCCGATCGAGCGTGGTCTAATGCTGACCCGCGGCATCCTCGAAGCGATCCGCCCGCACCAACCGCGTCTGACGATTCAAACGCGAGGCCCGCTCGTGAGCCGCGACATCGACGTGCTGAAGGACTTTCGCAGCCTTCGCGTGAACATGTCGATTCCAACTGACTCCGATCGCGTGCGGCAACAGTTCGAGCCGAAAGCGCCGCCGCTCGAAAAGAGATGGGAGGCGCTCCGTCAGGTGAAGGACGCGGGCATCCCGGTAGGCGTGTGCGTGACGCCGACATTACCAATCGAGAATGTGGACACCTTCGCGCGCCGGATCGCGGAGTTCAAACCGGACGTGGTGGTATGCCAGGACTTCCACGATGCAGGCGGGCGGTTTGGCGCGGACACCGGGGTGACCGCGCGTGACCTGCTCGCGGGGATCGGTTGGGGGCCGGCTGACTACCGCCGGTTTGTGAACCGATTGCGGCACAGCGTGACCGTGTTCGAGGGCGAAACCGGCTTTTTCCCGCCGCCCACGATCGAATCGGCTGTTGCCGCGACCGCGCCGACGTTGTTTGATGACTACGTGTGACCTTGCGGCGGAGGTCTGATGCTCAAGCTCGCACTGACGTGGCTGCTCGGTGTGCTGTTCGTCGCGGCGGGCGTGAACCACTTCGTGAAGCCCGACTTCTATGTGAAGATCATGCCGCCGTACCTGCCGTGGCACTACGAACTCGTTCTGATTAGCGGCGTGTTCGAGATCCTCGGCGGAATCGGTCTGCTGATCCCGTATCTCACGGTGCCGGCCGCGTGGGGGCTGATCGCGCTGCTCGTTGCGGTGTTCCCCGCGAACCTCCACATGGCGTTGCACCCGGAGCAGTTCCCCGACCTTCCGCCCGTTGTGTTGTGGGCGAGGTTGCCGTTGCAAGGTGTTCTCATTGCTTGGGCGTACTGGTTCACGCGGAAGTAACCACGGGAGCCAGTCATGCCGGGCCGCGCTGCCATTATCGCCGCACTCACGGAGTACGCGAACAAGCCCGCGACCTCACACGACATTCTCGCGGAACCGGCGGACGCGTTTGGGCGTCCACCGCTCGCGACGCTGATGCAATTCACACAGGCGATCGGCTCGCGTGCCGAACTCGACGCGCTGCTCGCGGAGGTGGCCCCAATGATCCGCGCCGAACTGTTCCGCGGCAGCGAGATCGCGCTCAACTGCGGCACGATGGTCGAATGGGGTGGCGATCCCGGCGTTGTGTTCCCGCACCTGCTCGCTGAACTCCCCCGACACCTCTCGTTGGCGCGGCGGGCACGCGAGCGGAACGCGAGCACACCCGGCACGCTGTTCGACGAAGACCCCGACGGCGCACGAGCCACGGCCGGACTGCGATACCTGCTGCTCGCGACGATGACGGTGGTCTGCCGCAAGACGAACTACCGGCGTGCTCTTCGCGGGAACGCGGAGATCGTCGCTGGTGTCGCGTCTCTTCGCGACACCAGCGCCGAAGCGGACTTCCTCGCACAGGTACTTGCTCTATCGGACGGCGTGGAACTGCTGGTGCTGGTGCCGGAAGAACCGAAGGGCTTCCGCGTCGCGCTCGAAGCGGTCCAGACCAATGCTCACCTGTTCACGCTGCTCCAGGCGTCGCTCATCGGCGGGGGATACCTCACTGGCGAAGCCGTGGACCCGGAGGTGGTCGCGATCGCCACGGGCGAAACCCCGCACCAGCGGCTTGTCCACGACCACGCCCGATTCCACTTTTCCACCTGGGGCGGGTTGCCAAGCGACTCGATCGATACACTACTCACAACGTGGATTCCCGTCGAAGGAACCCCCACAGACATCCCGCAACTCGACGGTCAGCGAATCGTCGTCCTCGGACCGAACGTCATGGGTAGCCAGAGTTGGGACAGCAGCTTCTTCGCGAACATCCACGACGCGCTGAAATCGCGAGCGGAGGTGGTTGAGGTATTGCCGGAAGCCGATGTGAACCGCTGGCTGGAACGAATCCGTGCGGCGCGGTAAACTCACGAAGCCGCAAGCGGCGAAGACAGAAATCGCATGAAATAGAATCGCCTCTTCGACGTTCTTCTGGCAACAGTGTTCGCTCACGTAGTTTTGGGAGGCCCGTCGTGCGCCGCCTTTCGCTCGCCGGTCAACGCCGGCTGTTCTTGCTGTCCGTTCTCGGAATCGCCGCGTTCGGTACCTACTGGGGCTTCTTCTCGGACGGCTTGCCGATCATCTGGGGACCGTCGGCACGCGCCTCGGAAGTCGCCCAAGGGCGCGAGCTGTTCGAGCACGAGTGGGAACCCAACGACCCGCTCTCGCGTGGCGATGGCCTCGGCCCGGTGTTCAACGCCAAATCTTGCGCGTCATGTCACTTCCAGGGCGGGCTTGGCGGTGGCGGAGCCAACGAGCACAACGTGACCAGTTTCGAAGTGTTCCCACGTCCAAACGATCCCAAGTTCGTCACCGGTACCGTTCACAACTTCAGTACGGATAGCACGAGTAAGGAGACTGAGAAGAAACTGCGCCAGATGTACCCAACCGTGAAGGGTCGAAGCATCGAAACGGGAACCGAGAGTTGCCGAATGAGGACGCTCATTCCCGACTTCGACCCGGTTCACACACAACCAGTGCAGACGACAGCCCTCTTCGGTGCGGGCTGGATCGACATGATTTCCGACCGCGCCATCCTGCGCAACGAACGCAATCGCGGTGTTCGCAACGCAGCGAAGGAACTGCAGTTGGAATTCAACACGATACCGGTAGGTCGGGCGCGTCGGGTCGCGGGAGGGCTCGGGAAATTCGGGTGGAAGGCGCAGTTCGCCTCGCTCGAAGAGTTCGTCGCCGCCGCGTGCGCGAACGAACTCGGGCTTGGCACATCTTCGACCGAACAAGCCAAACCACTCGTCGGCGCGACTGCTCCTACGGTGCCAGACCTCGACAAAAAACAATTCCGGGCGCTCGTAGCGTTCGTGAAGACCTTGCCGAAGCCGGTCGCGGTGGCGGGCCACGCTTCGGCCGACCGCGGTAAGGAACTCTTCAGCACAGTCGGTTGCGCCGTGTGTCATGTCCCTGACCTGGGCGCCGTAAAGGGCGTCTATAGCGACTTCCTGCTCTACACTCTGGAACCTCCCCCGCCGCCAGGGGGCGGAGGCGAGTACAACCTCGGCCCGTCTCCGCTGTTCAACCTGCCGGAGCGCCCGGAGCACGAACCCAAGCCGAGTGAATGGAAGACGCCCCCGCTGTGGGGAGTCGCGGACTCGGCACCGTACATGCACGACGGTTCCGCGCCGACACTCCGCGACGCGATCTTGAAGCACCGCGGGGACGCCAAGAGCGTGACGGAGAAGTACAACGCCCTCGCCCCCGACGATCAGGCCACGCTGCTCGCCTTCCTGGGTACACTCAAGGCACCACCCGACGCGCCGTCCTTGAGCAACCCCGCCGTCACCAAGCTGGACCGGAAGTGACCTCACCCCGACCGACACCCGCCCAATTGCGGACCGCAAAGAACAAGACCGTGACGGACGTGATCGCGCCGGGGTTGAGCGTACTGTTCTGTGGCATCAACCCCGGCCTTTACACGGCGGCCATCGGCCACCACTTCGGGCGCCCGGGCAACCGGTTCTGGCCCACCCTCCACGCTGCCGGCTTCACCCCACGATTGTTCGACCCCAGTGAAGAGCAAGAACTCCTCCCACTCGGCTACGGCGTTACGAACGTGGTCGCGCGAGCGACCGTCGGCGCGGACAGTCTAGAGAAGAAGGAGATCGTCGCGGGCGGCGAAGTGCTAACCGCGAAGGTGCTGGAGTTCTCGCCGCGCTATCTTGCGATCCTCGGCGTTGGCGCGTACCGCACCGCATTTGCGAAACCAACAGCGGCTGTCGGGCTTCAACCGGACGCGATCGGCAACACCAGGGTCTGGGTACTTCCCAATCCCAGTGGACTGAACGCGCACTATCAGAGAAAAGATCTGGTGAAGGTATTCCGCAAACTCAGCGACGCGGCCAAGTGACACCGTGTGTTTCAAAGTAGTAGGCACACACCATGTGCCGTTGCTTCGCAACTCTGAACAACCACGGCACACGGCGTGTGCCTATTACTTTGTGAAGACCGCGGCCAAGTGACACCATTGCTGCAGCAGCGGTTTCGGGTTAGTATCTCCGTGACTCGCGGCGCGCATCACCGCCCTTCCCTATCCGACGGGCGTCGCCTCACGGCTCGTTCGCTCCGGGAGATTGCAGTCATGCGGTTCGTTGCGTTCACGGCACTGACGTGCGCCATCTCGCTCGTGACCTCGCTTGCCGCCGCGCCCGCACCCAAACCTGGACCGGTTCGCGCACTGGTCGTGTCGAGCAACAAGAGCGGTAACTGGGAAATCTATCTGGTGCAGCCCGGCTCGGGCGAGACGAAGCAACTCACCGACAACAAAGCCAGCGACACTGAACCGGTCTGGTCACCCGACGGCAAGCAGATTGCATTCGTGTCCGACCGCGAAGGCGCGCCGGACATCTGGGTGATGAACACCGACGGCACCGAGCCGAAGCAACTCACCAAGAAAACCGGCGGCACGCAACTCCGCTGGTCGCCCGACGTCAAGCGGATCGCGTTCGTCGCGGCGAAGGTGAACAAGGATCAGGTGCACACGGTCGACGTCGCAACCAGCAAGGTCACACAACTGACGACGTTAACCTCACCGAGCCGTCAGCCGGCATGGTCGCCGGACGGCAAGACGGTGTCGTACACGTACCACCTCGCTAACCGCCCCGCCACTTACACGGTGCCCGCCGGAGGTGGTCTCAAGAAGCGGCTCACCGACATCACCGGCGGGGTAGACGCGGCGTGGTCGTCGGACGGCAAACGGGTTCTCTACGTCTGCACCCCAACCCCCGCAACCGGAGGCGGCTGGCGGATCAACACGATCGGCGCCGACGGAAAGGACACCAGGCAACTCGCAAGCGGCGGAGGCATCCCCACCAACGTGTCACCGCAGTGGTCGCCAGACGGGAGCCGCATCTCGTACGGCGAACTCGTGGACGGCGTTCTACAGGTCGCGGTGATGAAGTCCGACGGAAGCGACCGGCGAATCATCACGTCGGAGCATCTGCACTCCCACACACGCTGGTCACCGGACGGCCTGTCCATCAGTTACACGCGTCTCGAGAAGGGTCAGCCCGCAGCATTGTGGATAAGCGACCCGGATGGCGGGAACACGAAGGAACTGCTTCGCAACATCGGAACGGCCGAGTGGAAGCCGAGGTGACACGCAACGCCGCAACCGAGAATCCGTGGTTGCGGCGCGAAGCCCTCCGCGGCTGGTGAGGCAGACCCAGCCCACGAATGGACCTCGCCTACAAAACCCCTACTCATCAACGGGCGGACCACGACGCTGGTATCACGTCATGCGTTCGCTTTTGCCGGCGTCGCGCCGACCCGGGCTAATCCAGTTAACGATTCCGAACTGGGTGTGCGGGATCGCGATTCGGGAGTTCGTCAACGAACACCTGAAGACCGTGCCTCGCTGTGATAGCGGTCGCACCAACACGCCAAGCCGTATCAAGAACCGAATTCAGTTCCTCCCTCTCTCCTTGTGGGAGCGGGACAAGCTAACATCGGAGCCGTCATCCGCCCGGTTCGTTACATCAGTCCGCGGTAGAACGCCTCGAACCGTTTCGTCATCGCGGCGCGGCTGTACTCGGCTTCGACGCGCCGGCGTGCCGCGGCCCCGTAGCCCGCAGCGCGAAGCGGGTTCGCGAGCAATTCGCCCAGCGCCTCGACCAGCGCGCCCGGATCGCTCGCGGGAACCACCAGGCCACACGTGCCGCCGGCGAGGAGTTTCGAGTTCGCGCCCACGTCGGTGGCGATCACCGCACGCCCGGCGGCCATGTACTCCAGCAAGACGTTCGATATCCCTTCGGAGTGCGACGGCAGCACGGCGACATCCACACTTCGCAAGAAGCCGGCCACGTCGGACACGGAGCCACGTAGTATGAACCGGTCGCCGAGGCCGAGTTCCGCATGCAGGCGATCCAGCTCTTCGCGCTGTTCGCCATCGCCTCCCACCTCAAACACCAACTGCGGGAACTTCTCCAAAGCCGCCTTCGCGGTCCGCATCAAGCCGTCGATGTTCTTCACCGGACGCAGGTTCGCGACACACCCCACACGAATCCGCGGTTTCGTCAGGTCCGGGAGCAGGAACCGCCTGAATCGCACCGTATCGACACCGTTCTCCAGAACCGCGACACGCTTCGCTGAAGCGCCGTACGCGGCGACTAGCGATCCTTTCCCTGCGGCTGTGTTAGTGAGTGTGAAGTCCACGAATGGCCGAACCAATCGCCCCATCGCGCGATGTTCGCGTGTGAGCCAGTAGCCGAGATCATTCCGCACGCGGAGTACCTTCTTCACGCCGCACATCTTCGCAAGCGGTGCGCCAAGATAAGCCGCGTCGAGGAAATACACCTGAAGCACGTCGGTACGGTGTTCGCGCCAAAACGAACGCAGCCGGCGTGCGGCGGACACGGCGCGCCCGCTCAACAGTTTCCGCACGCCGAGCCTGATGACGGGGCAGTCAGCGGGTTCGAGCGCCCGCGAGAGATCGTCCTCGCCGTCGAGCAACGCGAGCGTCGGTTTGACTTGCGTGCGGTCGAGGTCGCGGATCAGAGCGAGCAGTTGCGTTTCCGTCCTGGCGCGGCTGAGCCGGTCGATCATGAAGCAAACGCGAACGGGGCGAGTGACCGGCTCCTGTGTCGGAAACACAAGGCGTGGTGCGAGTAGTGCGGACATCCTGTCCTCCTCAAGCGACGACTTCAGAGAGCGTGAGACACAAGGTGTGAAGCAGTTCGAGATCCGCCGCCACTTGTACATGGAAGGTCAACAACTCTCGCATCCGCACGCGACCTGCAGCGCGAAAATGGGCGCAGAGCGGGGTCGCATCCAGTCGCGCGAACCAGATCCGCGATACCCAACACACTCGCGAACGCCTTCGAAAAGTCGTTCTTGAGTGGGGCTGCAGCGAAGCAGTGTGCACCGGCCTCGTTCATGAACGCGCCGCCGCGCCCGCCTTTTTGGCAAGATGGCGAACGTGGTACGGATCTGTTCGTGTAGCGCAATCGCCAGCCCGAGCCTTTGACGCTCTGGGCCGCCGAAGAAAGTGTTGGCGGTGAGGTGAACGAGGTTCATCCCTGTGCGCATCCGTGCAGCAATAGGGCGACGATCCTGAGTCAAGGTTGGAAGTGTAGAAGGTGCACCGTGCGGTTGTCTACCCGACTTTTTCACGGCCGCGATCCTGTCTTGCACTACCGGTTCCCTTCTGACACCGACTGCGAATCCAACGTTCAAATCACCACCATCGGCGCGAGAAGTGACCCAAGCGGGTTTGGACGCAGTCGAAAAGTTCCCACACGCCGAAGCGTCCCTCACCCACGCAGCGCGTCCAGAGCCGCGCCGATGTCCTCGGCACGCATGAGCGATTCGCCCACCAGCACCGCACCCGCACCGGCCGCGCCTAGCCGTACGAGGTCCGCGTGCGTCTTGATACCGCTCTCGCTCACCACGACACGATCCACGGGAATCTTTGGCAACAACTCCAGCGTGTGTTCCAGGCGTGTCACGAACGTCCGCAGATCGCGGTTGTTGATGCCGACGATCGGGGCACCGCAGTCGAGCACGCGCGACAACTGGTCCGCGTCGTGTAGTTCCACCAGCGTGTGAAGCCCAAGCGCGACCGCTTGCTTCTGGAGCGCAGCGAGGCGGTCCCCGGGCAGGCATTCCGCGATCAGCAGCACAGCGTCTGCACCGACGCACCGCGCCTCGAGAAGCTGGTAGCGGTCGAGGATGAAATCCTTCCGCAACACAGGGCACGCGACCGCTGTCTTCACTTCAGTGAGGTACTGCAAGCGTCCCTGAAAGTAGTCGGTGTCGGTCAGCACGCTGATCGCGTCAGCGCCGTGTTCTTGATAAATTGTAGCGATGCCCGCCGGATCGAAGTCGACGCGGATTACTCCCGCGGACGGCGACGCTTTCTTCACCTCCGCGATAAGCGCGATCTTCCCGTGTTGCCTGATCGCGTGCCTGAAGTCGCGGACGGGCGGCATGCCCGCGGCTTTGCGTTCAAGTTCGATCTCTGGCACCGCGGCCCTTGCGGTCGCGATCTCGCCTCGCTTCGTCTCCATTATCCGGTCGAGTATGTTGTTCATGCGGGGTTCTCTGTGCGGTCGGCGTTGGCGCGGGTATTCTAAGCCCCGCCGCGTGAACACCAACCTCCGCGACCGACGAAGGACCAGCCGTGAGCATTGACCTGTCAGAAGTCGCGCGCATGGTGACCTCCATCGCGCTCGTCGCGGCGGTCGCGCTGCCGGCCGGTCTGATCGCAACGGCGCTGCGGCCGAAAGGCGAACCGTTCTTACACAAGTGGAAGCCGCTTCCGGTGCCATGGAACGGGTTCGGAGTGACGGGCGCGTTCCTCGTGGTATCGTTCATCGTGCCAATCGTGATGCTTGAAGTCCTCAACGAGAGTGGCTTCTATCAACTCGTCTATGGCGACGATTTCCCGCACGCGAAAGCGACGGAAATCGACCCCGAACACAAGGCGGAATCGGCCACGCTGCGCATGTTGTGGGCGAGCATTCTCGCGCTGCCAATATCGCTCGGCGCACTCGCGCTGACGCGATACTCGCTGTACCCGAAGTGGCGGCCGAACACGAGTGGTAGCGTCGCGGGAAAGGTGGGGCTCGCGGTGCTCGCGTGGGCAGTGCTCACGCCGGTCGTGTTGCTGCTGAACGCAATCGTGAACGTGGTGTCGCAACAACTCGACGTGCCGCCGGAAACGCACTCGCTCGCGAAACTCGGCGGGCGGCCCCTGAGGGATCAGATTCTGCTCGCACTGGAAGCGTGTATCGGCGCGCCGCTGCGCGAGGAGATCATCATCCGCGGCGTGCTGCTGTGGTGGTGCGTTGGGCGAATGAAACTGCCCGGCGTGGGTGTGTTACCAGTGACGACCTGCCGCCCGTGGATCGTGATGACCGCGGCAACACTGTTCACCGCGACTAGCGGGACTTGGCAGCCGGTGGTCTTCGCTTGCGTGCTCGTCGTAGGACTCGGTGTGCTCTGGCGGTTCACACGCACTGGGGCGCGACGTGCGCGGGCCGTGTACGCGACGGCCGCGTTCTTCGCGCTCATGCACTCCGTTTGGCCGAACCCGATCCCGCTGTTCGTGCTGGGGTTGGGGCTGGCTTGGCTCGCGGTGCGCACGAACGGGTTGCTGGTGCCACTACTCGTTCACGCACTGTTCAACGCGGTGTCGGTGGTCTTCGTGTTACGCTCGTGAGCCGCAAGCGGCGGAAGATCGCAAACACGATTACGCAGCGGCGCGGCGCACGTGCGATTGCGGCAGTCCGAGTACCTTGCGGTACACGCCATGCGTGACTCTGGCACACGCTTCCCACGTGAACGTGGCCGCGTGGCTCATCCCGCGACTGCGATAGTAGCTCAAGAACTCGCGGTCTGCGGCGATGCGGTTCAGAGCATCGCGCCAGCCGTCGAGGTTGTTCGGGTCGATGGTCAACGCGTGTGTGCCGACCACCTCGCGCACCGCGTCGGCGGTCGAAGTGACGGCCGCGGTTCCGCACGCCATCGCTTCCACCGGCGGCATCCCGAAGCCCTCGTAGAAGGTCGGGTACAGCAGTGCCTCCGCACCCGCATACAACGCCGGTAGGTTGTTGTCGGGGACGTAGCCCAGGTGAATCGCGCCGAGCGACTTCGCTTTCGAATCGAAGAGTTCGCGTTCCGCGTCCGCCTTCCAGCCCCACCCGCCGGCCAGCACTAGCGGACACGCCTCGCGCGCCTTCGGCGGCAGATCGCAGAACGCCTTCAGCAGCGTGCCGATGTTCTTCCGCGGTTCGATCGTGCCGACGTAGAGCGTGTACCGCGCCGGCAAGTTGTGTTTCGCGCGAACGGCGGCGATCGCGTCCGGCGATTGCGGGCGGAACTGCGGACCGACGCCGCACAGCATCGCTGTGACGCGGTCCGGTAACAGACCCAGGTGCCGCTGTGCTTCGGCGCGCACCGCTTCGGTCCCGACGATGACGTGATCCGCAAGCGCGACCCCACGCGCGAACGCGGTTTCATGCGCCTTCACACGCTCGACTGGGTGCCACTCGGGAAAGAGCAAGACGGAGAGGTCGAACACAGTGACGACGAGCGGAAGACCGGTGCGGAACGGCACAAAGTTCGGTTCGTGGTACAGGTCGAAGCTGCCGGTGCGCGCAGTCGCTTGAAAGTGCGCCGCGTAGCCGAGCTTCGCGACCGCGCCAATGCTCCGCTTCACGAAACTCTTCAGCGGGTTCGGTTTCTTGTTCGAAGGCGTGCCAGGATTTCCGGCCGGGTGGAAAAATCGGCGGGCGGCGCGAGTGACGCTCGAGCCGGGGTACAGCCTGAACGCATCATCGGGGAAAGTGGCGACGAGCGCGGTGTGCAGATTCGCGGCCGCGTGCGCGATTCCCGTCTTCGGCTTGAGCGTCGTTACCCCGTTGAACAGCACACGCACGGCGAACCCTCCATCACGCGGCCTGGTGCTGGGGCGTGGGTTCCAATACGGGCGTTTCAGCCGGAGCTGGCGACTCAGGCGACGGCATTTCCTCCGGTTGAGGCGGCTCGACCGGTGGTAGGGCCATCGCAGCGGCGGTGTAGCGATCAACAATCTCTTGAGGCGGCCCCTGCGCCACGATCCGCCCGTGCCGCATCCATATCACGCTGGTACACATCTCGGTGACGGCTTCGAGGTCGTGTGCGACCATGACCATCACGCGAGCCGAGCCCATCAACTCGCGCATCCGGGCCTTCGCCTTCTGCAAGAACGCGAGATCGCCAACCGCTAGCACCTCATCGACCAGCAGCACTTCCGGGTTGATCGCGGTGGCGATGGAGAACGCGAGCCGCATCTGCATCCCGGCGGAATAGTTCCGCACCGCGATGTTAAGGAAGTCACCCAGTTCCGAGAACGCCGCGATCTCGTCCACCTTTCCGCGAATGCTGCTCGGCGTTTCTCCTTGTAGGTACGCGCGGTACAGGATGTTGTCCCACCCGGTCGCCTCAAACTCGAAGCCCAGAGTGATGTCGAACAGCGAGCAAATCTTCCCTTCAACCTCGCGTGTGCCAAGGGTCGGCGGGTAGATGCCCGCGAGCGTCTTCAAGAGTGTGCTCTTGCCGGCTCCGTTGTGGCCAATCACGCCAATCCGGTCACCATCGCGTGCGGACAGGTTGATGTCTTCCAGCGCGCGAACCCGCAGCGGCGGGTTCTTCGAGTTGAGGAACAGCCGGTTCGTGAGGTATTCCTTCAGGGACACCCGCTTCTGCTGGTACGCGTTGAACGTGACGGACACGTTCTGAAGTTCGATCTTCGCCATAGCCGCAAGTCTCAGTTTGTAGGACAGACCTCCAGGCCTGTCAGGGCGAACAAGACAGGCTGGAAGACCTGTTCTACAACAAATTCAAGCCCACCACTCACAGGTGGAAGATCACCTTCTTGTGCAACCAGCCCACGACGCCCGTAGCCAGCGCAACAAGCACCGCGGTGACCGCAATCGCGGACAGGTATAAGTGGCCCAAATGCGCGAGGCCGTCCCCCGTCGGCATGCCTGCAAGTAGCGGGTCGCGAATCACCGACAGGTAGAGGTTCGCGGGGTTGATGTCTACTAGCCAGCCCAGTCCGCGCGAGTCGAGGATACTCCGCCGATACATGATCGGTGTCAGGAAGAAGCCAATCTGCGCGCCCACTTCGAGCATGTGCGCCATGTCGTGGAAAAACGCAGTGATGAATGCCCCGATGGTCGCCACCGCCCACGCCGCGATGAGCGCGAGCAGCAAACCCGGTAGCGCCAGCGCCAACCCCACGAACACCCCGATGTCGCCCTTCCAGACCACAAGCAGCACCACCACCACGGCCAGCGCCATGCACGAGTGCAGCGCCTGACCCAGCACCGTGCGGAGCGTGTAGATCGTGTACGGCATCGGGCTTTGCCTGATGTACGCCTCGTTCATGAGAAACGCTTTGCTGCCGAGGGTGGCAGCGTCGCGCAGAAAGCCCCACACGGCCAGCCCCGCGAGCGCGAACGCGGCATACCCAACCGGGTTCCCGTCGCCGAACAACTGACTGAACACCACCGTGAACACAACGGTCATCGCAATTGGGTGCAGCAGCGACCACCCGATCCCCAGCACCGAGCGCTTGTAGCGCAGGCGCAGGTCAAGTTTGACCAGCGCGAGCAGGAAGTGGCGTGCAGTCCAAACGGCGGACAAATGGCGAAACATCCGTGATCCCAATTAGCTATCTTCGGGAGGGCGAGATTAGCGACCCTGACCCGGCCTCGCCAGACCAATTTCCCGGCACACCTCGCGCGACCGTTACAGCCTAACTTCCAGGCACGACATTTCTCTCTTGCACTCAACGATTGTGACACGCGATTGTATCGTGCGTCCTAAATGTATCGGTGGGCGAAGTCTACACGGTTGTACTCGGGAGGGGGCTGGAATGCGGACCAACGACGTGATCGAGGGTGATTGCATTCAAGTTCTCGGCGCGATGCGGGAAGGGAGCGTGGACCTTGTGTTCGCCGACCCGCCGTTCAACATCGGCTATCAGTATGATGTGTACGACGACCGCCGCGCGAAGGCGGACTACCTCAACTGGACCGAGAAGTGGCTCGCCGCGGCCGTTCGCGTGCTTGCCCCGCACGGCTCGATGTTCCTCGCAATCGGTGACGAGTTCGTGGCCGAACACAAAGTGCGGCTCGACGCGCTCGGCCTCACGATGCGGAACTGGATTGTGTGGCACTATACGTTCGGCGTAAACTGCTCGAAGAAGTTCAACCGCAGTCACGCGCACATCCTGTACTACGTCCGCGACCCCAAGAATTACAGGTTCTTTCCAGACGCGGTACGCGTGCCCAGCGCCCGCATGACGACCTACGCGGACCGCCGTGCGAACCCGGTCGGCAAGTTGCCCGATGACACGTGGATGCTCCGCCCGCAGGAGAGCGACAAGCACTTCCAGCCGGATTCGGACACGTGGCATGTGCCGCGTGTGTGCGGCACGTTCAGCGAACGGCTCGGCCACCCATGCCAGATGCCCGAAGCGGTGCTCGACCGCATCATCCGGGTCGCGTCGGAAAAGGGCGATCTGGTGCTGGACCCGTTCGCGGGTAGCGGGACCACGCTCGCGGTCGCGAAGAAGCTGGGTCGCAGCTACCTCGGCGTGGAACTGTCCGAACAGTACGCCGACGGCGTGCGTAAGCGACTCCAGATGATCGACTTCGCAGAGGCAGCAACTGAACCGGTCAAGCCACGCAAGCGGTCGGTCGCGAAGCGATAAGGCCTTCCGCCTATTGCGGCTTCGCGGGACCACGCCAAACTTCTATTTCCCGTCGGGCTTTGTGGTACTCGGCGCGAACGGGCGCACAAACGGGATCGACAGTCCGTCCAGCGGCCTCGGCTGCACGCCCTCCAGCCGGGCCAGTTTCTCACGACAGTTCTGCAAACCCGTTTGCAATTCCTTCAATGACTCATCCACTTGCTTGTGCTGCGAGTCGCGAATGGCTTTGCGTTCCAGGTCGGAAGTCTTGTTGCGGTCCACCTCGCCAGTTAACTTCTGCACATCGTCCCGGGTCGTCTTCAAGTCCGCGGCGGCAGCGGCCAACTTCTCCTTGATCGCATCCAACCCGGCGACGTCCTTCTTCAATCCCTCCAACAAGGCCACGCGTTCCTTGAGGAGTTCGAGCGACGCGACATCCTTCTGCATTGCGTCTGCTTCGCGCTTCACGCCTTCCACCGCGGTTGCGTTGGTGTGAACCTTCTCTTTCATGCCTTCGAGTTCCACTTTCACCGTGTCGAGGCCGCGCATTCGCTCGTACTGAGCCGTGACGCGAGTGTTGAACTCGTCCTTCTTCACGAGTTCGGCGCGTGCTTCGCGTTCGCGGCTCACCTCCGCTCGCAACTCGTTGACACTGGACGTGAGGTTGTTGTAAAGAGTGATCGAGACCAGCGCGACGATGCTCAGGATCGTGCCGCCGAACACACGCCAGAAGAGCGAGATGTGTTCCTCTTCCTTCTTGGGTTCAGCCCTGCGGTCGGTACTCGAATCGGTTGCGGACCGAGCGGTTTCCAGTGCCGCCATCTCGCCGCTCCGCTCCAGCGACTCGTCCCCGCCCTGCCCGTTTCGCTTGTTCAACATGGTTCCTTCCCCCGATCCAAACAGCGCCCTCCGAGTTGGCGCCGCGCGATGTGGTAACATGGGTCGGCGTGTATAGCGGAGTTCTCCGTGTCCCGCAACCCGACCTGACAGGATTTTGACATCGCCGTAAGGGCTGACTTGCGCGGGGATCCGACCCGGAAACGAGAACGCCCAGCGCTGAGCGCCGGGCGTGTGGGTTACAACGGTAGTCGCGTTACTTCTTTTCCACGTCCGGCTTCGGGGCCAGCTTCGCTTCTGGCTTGACCACCTCAACCGCAGGCGCTGGTAACACCGCGTTGCCACCGCGAATGATCGCGGGCTGCTTGATGATCGCCGGCTTTACTGCTGGGAGAATTTGAACGGGCGGGGCGACCGGCACCGGTTGCGCTTTCGGGTCGTTCGGCTTTGCCGGGTCGGTCTTCTTCTTGGTCTGATCGAGAGGAGTGATCGGGATTACGAGTTCGGACCCGACGAGCACGATCATGTCCTCGCGGAAACCCTTCAGGTAGGTGTCGTCTGGCAATCGGCTGTCGCCGGCCACGATCACCATCCCTCCAGCGCCGAGGCGATTCGACAGTTCGCTCTTGTGAATCAGTTTGCCAGTCAAGTCATAGGCGTCGAACTTGACCTCTCCGAGCGGCTTGGTGACGACCTTCACTTCCGCCGGCACGCCGCCGTAGTACCCGTATCCGCGCTTGCCGCGCATCGCCCGGCCCTCAAACTGAACATCGTCGTAGTACACGTTCCCGTTGCCGTTGTCCGACTGGCTCGTGGCCTGGACGAGGACCGTGCCTTTGGCATCAGTCGTCAGCATCGTGAGCTTGGGCGCCGGGGTGGTGGGGTACGGCGGGCCACCCCACTGGATGTTCGCGTGCGACAGCCCTTCGGCGGTCATCACGATCGTGTCAGTTCCGACCGATTGCAGCCACGCCTTGCTGATCGGCTTGCCATCGGCGGAGGCCAGCACGGTCGCGCCACCCTTCACGCGGTTGAGCACCTCGTCGAGCGTCAGCGTGCGACCGTCGGCTGTCGCGAACTTGCCGTTGAAGTCAGCCAGCGTCTTGTTGAAGTACTGTGTGGACACGATGTCCTGTTCGACGTTCTTCTGCACTTGCTTGTTGCCTTCCATCACGAAGTAGGTGTTCGTGACGGTCTGCTTGACCGGGATGGTGCCGATCACGCGAACCGCACCGCTAGCATCGGCTTTTAACGCGAGGACTCTCGGCGCGGGGCCGGTCACGTTCGGGACGGTGTCGCGGGGAACAGGCGCGGCCGGCGCGAACAGGGCCGCCGAGAGAACCAGCGAAGGATACATTTGTAGTGACTCCGTCGGTTGGAAGTCGGAACATCGAATGGGATTAGGATACCGCAGCGAACGGGCGAGGTAAAGGCACTGGCAGATTGTTAGAGGTTCTTGCGCGTTCGGCGTGCGCCAGGATTTTCAGGCGTCGGTGGCGGTGGTCAAATCGCGTTACCCCAGTCCTCATTGGTGTTCAAGCGGTTTATCTTGTCTGGTCGATGACATTTCGTGATTTTTACCCCAGTC